>JAAUYD010032876.1_pt1 | contig 14464 bp, 14 predicted proteins | sample 7278101 | NCBI WGS metagenome assembly JAAUYD01 (sample SAMN14350128, study PRJNA611818) | marine sediment metagenome | isolation source: surface marine sediment (0.6m) | place: French Polynesia: Moorea | collected 2018-08
CACCGCGACACCTCGCCAGCGACCGTGCCCGCCGACACCCCGGAGCCGGACGTGCCACGCCTCCTCGGCGCTGCCCCAGCGCTGCGGGACCGGATGCGAGGCGAGGAAGGCTTCGAGCGCCGACTCGTCGTCCCAGACCGCGAACAAGGCGGAACGGCGGAGGTCGGCCGAGGGCGCCGTGTCGTCATCGCGACCGGTGCCGAGCAGGCGCCAGAAGGCGAGCCCGTCGACCGAGCGGAGCCGCACGCGGTCGCTGCCGAGGTGTGCCAACGTGCGCACGGCCGATCGCCCGCGTACGAGGTGGAACGATGCGATCCGGCTCATCGTCGGCCATGCTGGCAGCCGTGCCGACGGTCGTCACGATCCTCCTCGTCAGCGCCGTCGGCTACCTCGTCGGGTCGGTCCCGATCGCGAACCTCGTGGCGGCGCGGCGCCGGGCCGGGGACCTGCGCACGGTGGGCGACCGGAACCCGGGCTACTGGAACGCGAAGGAGCAGCTCGGTGCGAGGTCGGCGTTGCCGGTGTTCGTCGGCGACGTGGCCAAGGGGGCGGTCGCCGCTGGTCTCGGCGCCGTCGTGGCGGCCGAGGGCGACTGGTGGCTCGCGTACGTCGGCGGGGGCGCCGCGATGGTGGGCCATGCGTGGCCGGTCTTCGCCGGTTTCCGAGGTGGCCGGAGTGTCCTCACGTTCGTCGGGACGGCGCTCGTCGTCGGCCCGGTGGCAGCGGTGATCGGTGTCGCTGCGCTGCTGGCGGTGTGGATGACCACCCGGAGCTTCGCCTGGGCGGCCCGTGTCGGGATCGTCGTCTACCCGATCGCCCAGCTCGTGGTCGACGGCCCGGTGCGGACGGCCACGACCGGCGCGCTGATGACGTTCATCGGTGTGCGCTTCGCGCAAGCTGCACTCGCCTCACCCGCCGAGGCGACGCCCGGCTGACTCTGCGGCAGACGACACGACATCCTCGGGTCGCCCTTGCTGCCACAGCATCACCCACCCCACTGTGCGGCGGACGACACGACATCCGACGACATGACGACTGCCGCGGAATCCAGCGAAGCGCACCAACGAGCATCACCTGCCGAAACCACTCTGCGGCGGACGACACGACAACCGTTGTCCTCGTGACTGCCGCAAGGTCGAGGCCGTCCCACACTCAACGGAGCACGTAGGTGCGGCCGCGCCAGGTCTGCCGGCCCCGCAGCGCACCGCGCAGCAGCGCTGCGACGGCGACCGGGTCGGCCAGCGGAGAGAGCCAGTAGACCGCACGCGCCCCGGCATAGGCCCTCCGCGTGCCGGCCAGCGTCCCGGCCCGCGCTGCCAGCAGCACCAGGTCGATCGCGTCGGCACGCCCGCCGATCGCGCGCAGCAACGGCAACGGCAGCGCCAGTGCGAGGACGCCCGCCTCGGTCACCTGCCGCCACCGCGGTTCGACACCGGGCAGTGCGATCGAGCGTCCCCATCCCGACCAGGTCTCGGCCAACGACTCGAACATGCGGACCGTCAACAGATCGGCAGCGTCGAGGAAGTCGACCCGCCAACCCTGCCCGGCGAGGAGCCGGGCGAGCGCCACGTCCTCCACCACCTCGCCGGCAACCGGCTCGAAGCCACCGATCGCCAGCAGGCCGGTACGGCGAAACGCCATGCACTGCCCGTTGGCCATCATGCGGTCCGGGCGTGGCGGCACCGCCCGGCCCGGCGGGCCGAACCGGTAGACGAGCGTGGTCAGCATCGCCGGATGCAGCCACTGGGATCCCGCCGTCGGGCACTCGAAGCGCCCGGCGACCGTCAGCAGCTCGGTACCATCGGCGACCGCTCGCGCGACCACCGAGACGGGCAACGCCGGATCGGGACGGGTGTCGGCGTCGAGCGTGACGATCCACTCGCCGCGTGCCGCCTCGAGGCCCTGCTGCATCGCCCACGTCTTGCCGACCCAGCCTGGCGGAACGGGCCGTCCCGACACGACGTGGGCGCCGGCCCGTGCGGCGACCGACGCCGTCTCGTCGGTCGACTCGTCGTCGACCACCACCACCTCCGCCACGCCCGGCGCACCCACGACTCGCTCGAGCAACGGCCCGATCCGCGCCGCCTCGTCGCGCGCCGGCACGACCACCGAGATCGAGGGCGGCGACGTGTCCCGTCCGAGCCGGCAGGTCACGGGCCGGCGCGTCCGCGCGGCTCCCGCCAGCCGCGCGAGCGCCGTCGCTCCGGCGACGGCCCGGACCATCGTCAGTGGGCCGGGCTTCATCCCTCGCGTTCGGCGATCAGGTCGGCGACGACGCGGGCGCTGATCGTGACCATCGGCAAGCCGCCGCCGGGATGGCTCGAGCCGCCGGCGAGGTACAGGCCGTCGATCGGCCCGACGTTGTTCGGGCGGGCGAACGCCGCCCGCTTCCCGTTCGAGGAGGTGCCGTAGATCGCGCCACCGATCGCTCGGTAGCGAGCCTCGAAGTCGGCCGGCACGAGCGTCCGGGTGAAATCGATCCGGTCACGCAGATCGACGCCGCGTTCGGCCAGCCGGTTGAGGACGCCGGCGGTCATGATCTTCTTGTCGATGCCGATCTCCGGCGGCGTGTTCACGAGGAGGTACCAGTTCTCGTGATCGGGCGGTGCCTGGCTCGGATCGGTCACCGACGACACGCAGGCGTAGATCGTGTAGTCGAGCGGCAGGTTCCCCGATTCGAGGTACCGGAACTCCTGTTGGTCGTGGAGCGAGAAGAACACGTTGTGGTGGGCGATCCCCTCGGTGCGGCCGCGCACGGCAGCGCAGACGACGAACCCGCTGGTCGACTTGCCGACCTGGTCGAGCTGCTTGGCCTCCTTCTCGCTCGGCAGGAGGTCGGTGTAGAGATGTGCCGCGTCGACGTTGGCGACCACGACGTCGGCCCCCTCCGCGCCTCCGTCGGCGAGGGCGACGCCGGCGACCCGGCCGCCGTCGGTGACGATGCTGCCGACGTCGACGCCGGTGCGGATCTCGACGCCCATGCCGTCGGCGACGCGTTCGATCGCGTCACGGAGTCGCCCGAGCCCGCTCATGACGTACCAGCAACCGAACGCCTCCTCGACGTAGGGGATGCACGCCAGCGTCGCCGGCGCCTTGAACGGCGATGACCCGGAGTAGGTCGCATAGCGACCGACGAGTTGCTGGAGGCGCGGGTCCTCGAAGTGGGACTTCGCCGACTTGGCGAGCGTGCGGTTGCCATCGATGCGGGCGAGATCGAGCGGCGATCGCATCCGCGACAACAGCGAGAATGCCGAGCCCATCGGTCCTGCGAGGAACGTGCGCTCGCTGATCTCCCAGATCCGCTCGGCTCGCTCGGCGAACCTCGCCCACTCGTCGCCCGAACCCGGACTGAACGCGTCGAGCGCAGCACGGCGGGCCGCCCGGTCGTCGGGGATCTCGAGCGTCGAGCCGTTCGGCCAGCGATAGCTGAACTGGGGGTCGAGGCGGACGAGCTCGACCTCGTCGGCGAGCGTCGTGCCCGCCAGCTGGAAGAGCTCGTCGAACACGTGCGGCAGCGTCAGCAACGAGGGGCCGAGATCGAACGTGAAGCCGCCCTCCTCGAGGGTCGCGAACTTGCCGCCGACCATCGGGTTGCGTTCCAGCACGACCACGTGGTGTCCGGCTGCGGCGAGGCGGATCGATGTCGCCAGGCCGCCGATGCCGGCGCCGATGATGACGATCTTCACATCCGTCGTCCTAGCAGCCGGATCGCCGCGACGGCCGCCACCGGCACCATCGCCGCCCCACCCGCCACGGCGACCACCCGGTCGCGGAAGTATGCGGCGAACCCGACGGTCTCCATCGCCGCCATGAAGCCGTACTCGGCGACGAGGTCGGCGGCCGGCTCCTCGGCCGGCAGCAGCACCTCGAGCAGCGTCATCACGCCGAGGCTCGACGCGAACCAGCCCACGAAGTTCGAGAGCGGGATGCCGCGGTAGACGCCCCGCCGCGTCCACCGCCAGTACCCCTCGCCCACCATCTGCGGATCGAGGAAGAGATCCCATGCGGTGAGCGCCGCAGCGCCGCCGGCGACGCGGGTCAGCGGGTTCGACCGGTCGCCGAGCGCAGCGTGAGCCGTCTCGCGGGCCGGCACGGCCATTGCGAACCAGGCGAGCGGCACGATCGCCGGCACGCCGGCGACCTGGGGACGGAGCGCGTCCGTGTACCGGTACGCACCGAAGGGTCGGCCGGTGCGAGTGCCGACGTGTTCGACCCACGTCGTGCCGACCGCCGTCGACGTCGCGGCGAGCAGCGAACGCACCGATCCCCACCGCGAAACCGTCGCTGACGTGGTGGTGGCGAACAGGCCGCCGACGACGACCGAGGAGAGCAGGCGTCGTGCCACGCCACCCTGCGCGTTGAGGGGCGTGGCCACCATGCCCGCTGCGGTCACGGCGGACGCCAGCAGCTGCACCGTTCGAGGGCCGACCATGTCGCTCACCCTGTCATGTCCGAACGGCGCCCGGCACATCTGTCCTCGGGATCAGCAACTGGCGAGCAGCGGCGACGAGTGTCGGGATGGAGTTCCGAGACGTGCCTGGGGCTTCAGCGGCTAGGAACGCCTTGCGCGGCGAACGGCTTCCCCGTCGCCTTGCTTCGCGGGCGACTCCGTGCACCGCCACGATCGGGTCGCCCCGTCCCTCGGCTGGGCTCCCTGGCACATCCGCAACTCAGGGGAGGGAGAAGCCCTTGCGGAGCGGGACGATCACGCGGCTCTCGGTGAAGCCCAGCGACCGGTACAGCGCCCGTGCGGCCGTGTTCGCCTCGCGCACGGTCAGGTGCAGGCGCTGGCAGCCGAGCGTCTCGCGCAGCACGGCCGCGCCGGCGCGGATCAACTCGGCGCCGAGACCCTGCCGACGGCACCGTGGGTCGACGCCGACGAAGTCGATGTAGCCGCTTGCGTCGGGGTGGCGCTGGACTGCGACGTAGCCGACCGCGACCCCGTCGCGCTCGACGGCGAGTCGCACGTGGGTCGCATCGTTGCCGGCGACGAGCGCGGCGCCGGTCGTGTGCGTGCCCGGGAACAGCTGATCGTGGAGCCGACCGACCGTCGCCACGTGGTCGGGCGTGGTTCGTCGACACGCGATCGAGGGCGGCGACAGGGGCTCGGTCGACTCGAGCGCCACCGAGCCGGGATCGGCGTGGAAGCCGTGACCGACCGACCACAGGACGAGGAGCTCGAACTCGGCGTCGCACGCCATCTCCTGCTCGACGACCGCTGGCGGGAGCTGACGGCTGGCGTGCGCGTACAGGCCGTCGGCGAGATCGGTCCACGCCCCGTCGTGCTCGGGAGCGATGAACGGGCCGAACCACCAGACGCGCCCCATCTCCTCGTCGATCGACCCCATCAGCCAGCCGGCGAGCTCGCCGGCGACCGATGCGACCGAGGCAACCGACGTCCAGTCGTCGTCCTCCTCGATCATCTCGGCCGCGATCGTCGCGGCGTCGTCGCCGAGGTAGGCGATGTGCCGGTACGGCAGCTGCTGGAGGCGCGCGGCGAGCGCAGCGAGGGTCGGGCGGTCACCTGCGGCCGCACGTCGGAGCTCCATGGGACGAGTGTCGCAGAGGCGACGGCGCTCAGCGGCGCAGGAACTCCGCGGTCGCCACCCCGAGCTTCTTCCAGGTCGGGACCGAGACACGCCCGCCGAAGACGTCGTACCCGGCTTCCTCGATCTCGTCGAGGATGCCGCCGTACAGGCGGTACGCCGCCCGGATGCAGCGGGCGCTGCGGTCGGGAAGCATCGCGATGCCGAGCTCGGCCGAGGCGTAGAGCTCGCGGCAGCGTGCGATCTCGAACCGCATCAGGTCGACGAAGTCCGGCGTGACCCGGCGATCGCCGAGGTCGACGCCGTACTTGCGCATGTCCTCCTGCGGCAGGTACTGGCGACCGCGGTCGAGGTCCTCGTCGATGTCGCGGAGGAAGTTGGTGAGCTGGAAGGCGTTGCCGAGATCGCGAGCGCGTGGCGTGGCGGCCGTGAGGTCGGTCGGCTCGAGGATCGGGAGCATCATCTCGCCGATCACCGCCGCCGAGCCGTCCATGTAGCCGAGCAGGTCGTCCCAGGTGTCGTAGGACTCGATCGTGAGGTCCATCTCCATCGATCGCAGGAAACGGCGGAATGCGTCCGGGTCGATGTCGAAGGCCTTCACGGTGTGCACGACCGCCTTCAGGACCGGGTCGCCGGACCGCCCGTCGTCGAGATCGGCGAAGAAGCGCTCACCGAACGATCGCAGGGCTGCGGCCCGCTCCGCGACAGGGACGTCGCGCCCACCCTGGGAGGGGATCTCGTCGACGATGTCGTCGGCGTAGCGGGCGAACGCGTACAGCGCATGCACGTGGTGGCGCTTGACCTGAGGCAGCACCTGCGTCGACCAGTAGTAGGTGGTGCCGTGACGCCGGTTGAAGTCACGGCAGAGCGCGTACGACTGCTCGAGGGTGACCGGGCCGTCGGGGAGCAGCTGCGTGGTCGGAATCGGCGGCGTGCGGCGGAACGACAGCCGCATCACCGCTGGGCTCCTCGGCTCGCCGTCACCACCTCACCACCTCACCACCTCACGATCGATGTCTCACGTGCGTACTCGTCGACGCGATCGGCAGCCAGCTTGCCGGAGACGAGGACCATCGGGACGCCGACGCCCGGCAGGGTGGACGACCCCGTGAAGACCAGGCCGGGCACCTTCCTGTCGACGTTGTTCGGTCGGAACGGGCCGGTCTGCCGGAACGTGTGCGCGAGCGCGAATGGCGTGCCGCGCTCCATGCCCATCGACTCCCAGTCGAGCGGGTCGTACACCCGCTCGACCACCACGTCGTCGACCGGGTAACCGAGCTCGCCGACTCGCTTCTTGAGCTCGCCGGCGAAACGCTCGCCGTCGCGGGCCCAGTCGAGGCGGCCGTCGAGGTTGGGCGTCGGCTCGAGCGCGTAGATCGTCGAGCAGCCCTCCGGAGCGAGCGTGGGGTCGTCGAGCGAGTGCAGCGTGACGAGCACCGACGGGTCGGGCATCCGCACTCCGCGCTTGATGATGGCCTCGAACGCGGCGTCCCAGTCGCGACCGAAGTGGATGTTGTGGTGGGCGGCGTCCGACGGTGGCGCGCCTCGCACGCCCGCCACCCAGAGCAGGCACGACGGCGAGTACTGGCCCCGGCGGGCGGCCCGGGGCGCTTCGACACCGCCGACGAGGGTGCGATACGCAACCGGGAGGTCGGCGTTGCAGACGACGGCGTCGGCGACGACGCGCTCCTCCCCGGCGACCTCGACGCCGGTGACGGCGCCATCGCCGGTGCGCAGGATGCGGGTCACCGGCGCGTCGTATCGGAAGGCGACGCCGGCGTCGGTCAACGCGGTGGCGAGCCCGCGCGCCATCTCGTGCATGCCGCCCTCGGTCACGAACACGCCCTCGACCGAGTCCATGTAGGTGATGACCGAGTAGAGCGCCAGCGCATCCTTCGGTGCCAGCCCTGCGTACATCGACTGGAAGCTGAAGATGCGCCGCAGGCGCTCGTCGTCGAAGAACGACGCGACCTTCTGGTCGAGCTTGCCGAACCCGCCGAGCCGGATCAGGTCGAGTCCGGCTCGCCACGGCTTGAGGAGGTCGAGCACCGAATCGAAATTGGCGTCGATGAAGTTGGCCATTTCGATCTCGTACAGGTCGCCGAGCCAACGGCAGAACCGGTGGAACGCATCGGCCCCACGGGACCCGGCGAAGCCGCGGATCTCCTCGGCCATCGCCTCTCGGCCGTGGCGGACGTGCAGCACCGAACCGTCGGCGTACACCGCCCGGTACATCGGGTCGACCGGCTTCACGGTGACGTAGTCGGCCATGTCGCGGCCTGCGGCGGCGAACGCGTCGGCGAGGAGGTTCGGCATGGTCAAGACCGTCGGGCCGTTGTCGAGACGGAAGCCGGCCTCGTCGATGAGACCGGCGCGCCCCCCGGGGATCGACGCCCGCTCGAGCACGGTGACGTCGTGGCCACGACCGACCAGGTGCGCGGCAGCGGCGAGCCCGCCGAGGCCCGCCCCGACGACGGTGACGCGCACGTCAGACCTCCCGCTGGCTGACGAAGGCGGCCAGTGCGATGAGCTCGTCGCGCGCCGGGTCGACGAGGTCGGTGGCGTCGATCGCAGCGACCGCTTCGTCGGTGAGCCGAGCGATCGATGCCTCGAGATCGGCCAGCGCGCCGGTGTCGATGATGACTTGCTGGACGTCGGCGATCGCGGACGCGCTGAGCCGGGGGTTGCCCACCTGATCGAGCACCGAGCGCTGGGCCGCGTCGGCGGCGGCCAGGGCTCGCGCCAGCAGCGGGGTCGGCTTGCCCTCGCGGAGATCGTCGCCGACCGGCTTGCCGGTCGAGGCCTCGTCGCCGAACGCGCCCATCACGTCGTCGCGCATCTGGAAGGCGTCGCCGAGCGGCAGGCCGTACGCACTGAGCATCGGCGCGAGCTCGTCGAACCGCTCGGGAGCGGCGAGCGCGGCGCCCATGTGGAGCGGCCGCTCGATCGTGTACTTGCCCGACTTGTAGCGACAGATCCGCTCGGCCTGCTCGACATCGCGGACACCTCGGACCGAACCCACGATGTCGAGCACCTGCCCGACGTTCAGTTCGATACGGAGGTCGTTCCACAGGCGCCACGCCGTTCGATTGGCATCGGCGAGCAACTGGTCGGCATAGACGAAGGCCAGGTCGCCGATCAGGACCGCGATGCCCTCGCCGAACCGGCGCGCCTCGCCGTTCCAACCACCGTCGGCGTGCTGCTTGGCGAAGACGGTGTGGGTCGTCGGCTGACCCCGGCGTGTCGGCGCATCGTCCATCACGTCGTCGTGGAACAGCGCGAACGCGTGCATCAACTCGAACGCCGCCCCGGCGTCGGCCACGATCTGGGCCTCGGCGTCGCCACCCGCACCGACGAAGCCCCAGTGGCAGAACGCCGGCCGGAGTCGCTTGCCGCCCGACAGGACCAGCCGGCGGATCTCGGCCATCGGCTCGGCCAGATCGACGTCGAACGCGCTCCACCGCTCGTGCTCGGGCACGAGGTGCGCCTCGAGGCGCGCTGCGACGCGGTCAGCGATGCGTCGCAGGCTCGGAGGGGCTAGCTGGGACACACGGCAAGGCTATGCGGGTTCGCCGTCGGCTGCTCGACCCTGATCGGTGGATTCGCCGGTCGCCGCGTCGAGATCGGCGATCACCTCGTCGATCCGCAGCTTGGCGTGACCGATCCGCTCGCGGCACAGGGCGATGAGGTCAGCCGCGCGAGCGACCCGGTCGGCGAGCCGGTCGACGTCGACGTCCGCGCCCTCCAGCTCGCGGAGGATGTCGTCGAGCTCGCCGAGCGCATCGGCGTAGCCGATCTCGTCGGCACTGATCGTCGGTTCGTTCACGGTTCCTCGATTCGACTGGTCAGGTCGCCGTCGGCGACTCGTGTCGTGACCACGTCGCCGACCGCGACGTCGTCGGTGGATCGGACAACGGCGCCGTCGGTGCGCCGGGTGATGCTCCAGCCGCGCCGGAGCAGGTTGGCCGGGTCGAGCAGCGCGAGGCGGGCCTCGCGCTGGATCAGGCCATCCTGCTCTGCGGTGATCAGCTGGGGTGCTCGGCGCGCGACGCGTGCAGCGAGGCCGGCGATGTGGCGCCCGGCCGCGACGCGCTGACGTTCGGGCGCGGACCGGACTCGCTCGACGCGGGTGTCGAGGCGCTCGTCGGCGCGCTCGACGGCAGCGTGCGTGCGGCGGGCGATCCGGTGGGCACGGTCGGACAGCGCGGTCGCATCCTCGGCGACGGAGCGGCGACCCACCGCGGCGATGCGAGCCCACCGGTCCTCGGCGGCGTCGCGATACGCGGTGACCCGCTCGACGAGAGCGCCGGCACACGCGGTCGGGGTCTTGAGCGCCGTGTGTGCGACTTCGTCTGCGACGCTGCGATCGACCTCGTGACCGAGCCCGGTCAGCACCGGCAGCCGGCTGGTGGCGATCGCGAGGGCGATCGCCTCGGCGTCGAACGTGGCGAGCTCGTTGCGAGCACCCCCGCCACGGATCACCACGACGACGTCGAGGTCGGTGCGGGCAGCGAGCGTGCGGATCGACGCCGCGACCGACGCCTCGGCCCATTCACCCTGGACACGTGTGTCGCAGACGGCGAGCGAGAAGCCGAGGCCGCTCCGATCGAGCTCGTCGCGGAAGTCGTGCCACGCCGCCGTGCCGACGCTCGTGACGACCCCGACGCGGAGTGGCACCGGCGAGAGCACGCGCCCCCGGTTGGCGTCGTACAGGCCGCTCGCGACCAGGCGGCGGACGACCTGGTCACGGGCCTGGGAGAGCTCACCCAGTGTGAACCGAGGGTCGATGCCGGCCATCTTCAGGCCGAGTCGGCCGTTGGGCGCGTAGTAGTCGAGATGACCGAAGATGCGAACCTTCATGCCGTTGCCCAGGTCGAGGCGGTTCTTCTTGAGCACCGGGGTGAGGTTGCGCTTCATCGGCGCGAACAGCGAGACGTTCAGCACGGCCTTGCCCTGGTCGCCGTGTTCGACGAGCGAGAAGTAGGTGTGGGGACCGCTGTTGCGCAGACCGTCGATCTCGCCGCGGACCCACACGCCGTCGCCGAACCCGCGCCGGAGCTGGTCGTTGACAGCATCGGCCAGCTCACCGACGGTGTACGTCGGGTTGGTCGGATCATCGAGCGGCTCGTCGCCGAAGTCGAACGCGGGCTGGCTCACGGACCGATTCTGCCTGATCAGGGGTCGCACGGGACCAACGACCGTTGCCGATGCGGTGAGCCACCGCCACGATGGTGGCCATGCAGCGGCTACTCGACCTCCTGCGCCGGGGGGCGTGGGTCGCGTTAGGGCTGCTGTCGGTCGCGGTCGGAGCGATCGGGATCGTCGTGCCCGGGCTGCCCACCACGGTGTTCTTCATCGCCGCCGCGGCCTGCTTCGCGAAGTCGAACCCTCGCCTCGAGCAGTGGGTCCTCGACCTCCCGCGCATCGGCCCGGCGGTGCAGCGGTACCGCGACGGCCTCGGGATGCCGATCCGGGCCAAGTACTGGGCGATCGGCATGATCGTCGTGTTCACGTCGATCAGCATCGTCGTCGTCGACGTGCTCGCATTCCGGATCGGCATCGCGCTCGTGGCTGCGGTCGGCGTGTGGTACGTCGGCAGGCGCGTGCCGACCACACCACCCGAGCTGCTGACCAATCCCGGATGAGCGTCGACACGCGTACGTGGTATCGCCACTTCGCGAGCCGCGAAGCCGCCGGGTCGTCGCCGACCTGTGAACGGCTGGCGATGGCGATCGCCGACGACGACCATCTGATCGGCTTGCTCGAGCGGCTCCCAGACCAGAAGCGGCAGCCCAACCTGCTGTTCGCCGCGTGCCGCCATCTCGGAGCGCCCGTCGGCGAGACCGAGGCGGCGCTCGAGTTCCTGCGAGCTCGGTGGGGCGATGTCGAGCTCGTCGTCCGCGATCGCTCGACGCAGACCAACGAGCCGGCACGCACCGCCACGTTCCTGCCGGCGCTGGCCGGCCTCCACCAACCGATCGCGCTCGTCGAGATCGGCGCGTCGGCCGGGCTCTGCCTGTACCCGGACGCCTACCGCATCCGCTACGACGACGCACCCGTCGGACCGCCAGCGTCACCCGTCACGATCGACGTGACGACCACGGGCAACGTGCCGAACCCCGGACCCGTCGACGTCGTCTGGCGAGCGGGCATCGACCTGAACCCGCTCGACGTGCGAGATCCCGACGACCTGGCCTGGCTCGAGGCGTGCATCTGGCCCGAGCACGACGATCGAGTCGACCGCCTGCGGGCCGCGGCCTCGGTGGTCGCCGCCGACCCGCCGCAGCTGGTGCGGGGCGACCTCCTCGATCGACTCGATGACGTGCTCGCTGCCGCACCGCCCGACGCCACCGTCGTCGTGATCCACTCCGCAGTGCTCAACTACGTCGACGCCGCTCGCCGCCGCGCCGTGGCGGCTCGGCTGGCGTCGGACGACCTGGTCTGGCTGTCGAACGAGGCACCCGGCGTCGTCACCGAGCTACGCGCCCCCGTCGATGCACCCGAGGCCGGTGCACACTTCGTGTTGGGCCGCAACGGCGCGACGACGCTCGCCGTGAGCCATCCGCACGGTCGCTGGCTCTGGTGGGCGGAGCGCCGCTGACTCAGGCGCCGAGCCGGCGGACGTTGGGCGGCGTCACGTCGGGATCGGCGCCCTCGTCGAGCTCGGGGAACAGCTGACCGTCGATCGGCAGGTTGCGCTCGCGGCGGACGGACTCGAGCTGTTGCAGCGGCTTCTCGAGCTGCCGCTTGCGCGTGCCGACCAACTCGTCGAACTGCCGGTCGAGCTGGTCGAACTTGCCCTTCACCTTGTCGAGCTGCTCGGAGTACTTCTGCCACTGGGTGCCGAACTTGCCGATCAGCGCCAGGATCTGATCGCTGGTCTGCTCGATCACGAAGTTGTCGTACGCCTGCCGGATGACGCCGAGGAACGCGAACAGCGTGAGCGGTGAGCACATGACGACGCGCTGGTTCATCGCGTCGTCGATCAGCCCGGGGTCGGCCTCGTGGATGAATCCGGTCAACTGCTCGTTCGGCAGGAACAGCAGGACGTAGTCGACCGAGGTGCGGGCCGACTCGCGGGCGTAGTCGCGCCGGGCGAGCTCTTTCACCCGAGCGCGCACGTCGCGGACGAACGCCGCGCGATGCGCCTGCTGCTCGGCCTCGGTGGTGGCGTCGAGGAACCGCAGGTAGCCCGCCATCGGGAACTTCACGTCCATGTACAGCTCGTGGCCCTTGGGCAGCGGGAACGTGAAGTCGGGACGCCCGGAGGCGCCGTCGAGCTGCGTCTGCTTCACGTAGTTGACGTTCTCGACGAAGCCGGCGAGCCGGAGGACGTCTTCGGCCATTCGCTCGCCCCACTGCCCACGCGCCGTCGGGGAAGCCATCGCCTCGCGCAGCGCCCGCGCGCTGTCGGACAGCGTCTGGGTGATCTCGGCGTGGCTCCGCAGGGACTGGTCGACCTGGCCGAACTTCTGGGCGCTGGTCTCGGCGAGCGTGTTGACCATCGACCCGAGCTTCGTGAGCTCGGACCGCATCTCGGCATGCACGGCGTCGAGCCGCGAATCGATGACGTCCTTCTTGGCGGTGAGCTCGGCCGACGTCTGCTCGCGGGCCTGGCGCGCCGCGCTGCCCAGCTGCTCGCGCTGCAGCACGGCCGACTGCTGCAGCGCCGCCTGCACGGCGGCGTCGCGCTCGGCCGCTGACTGCTCGCGCATCTCGGCGAGCGCCGACGCCACGGCCTCGTGGACCACCTCGTCGACCGGTGGCGCGTCGGGCGTCGCCGGCGACGCCTCGAACCGCCGCCGAGTCACCTCGACGGCGCCGAGCGCCGCGGCCACCCCAACGACCACGAGCAGCACGATCACCAACACGATGTTCATGCCATCCATGATGACCAGGGGGTGTCACACCGATCGCGGACCCCCCGTGAGCAGGGGAGACTCAGCGCTCGGCTGGTTCGACGCAGTGCGGGCCGGCGGCCGGTCGGTCGACGACCACGCTGCCGAGCGCCGGGCCGTCGATGACGGTACCGGCGTCGACCAGCACGCGGTCGGCGTCGATCAGGATCGGGTGCGCGTCCATCCCCCGCGGCCCCGGGCCCGCTCGATGCTCGCCGTGGAGCGTGTACCGGCTGCCGTGGCACGGGCACTCGAACCAGCCCGAGCTCTCGCAGAAGGGCACCCTGCAGCCCAGGTGCGGGCAACGCTGCGAGAGGGCGAGCAGGCCGACCCGGAGGCCATCGTGCAACCGGTCGTCGAGGTCGGCCAGCAACGCCTCGACGTCGGCGGGGTCGACTGCCACGAGCCAGGCCCGCGCCTCGGCGACGAACAGCGGCGAACCGTCGGCCGCGTCACGACCATCGTCGATCGACCCGACGTCGATCGGCTGCCCGAACGGCAGCAGCCCCGGGCCGGGCGGTGGGATGGTCGGCGTCTCGGCCAGCTCCCGCGACGAGCCGCTGAGGACCGCCGGCTCGTCGCTGCCGGTGCAGCCGGCGCAGAGCGCGGCGGCCGACGTGCCGAGGAACCGGCGCCGGCTCCAGCGGCTCATGCCGAAGTGCGATCGGGGAAGACGAAGCAGCGTTCGGCCAGCGTGCCGAGCGCGTACGTCTCGTAGTCGACGCCGAAGTCGGAGTAGAGGAATCGACACCGCTCGCTCCACTCGAGCGACGCCGGCGACGACATGCGGTGCACCACCTGCATCACCCCGCCCTCGTACACGCGGTACTCGGCCCAGGTGCCCGGGAAGTCCTTGACGCAGCCGACCTCGACCGACGGCACGCCGGCTCGCGTCATCGGGCGGACCCGGTGGCGGTGGGTGTGGCCGGCGGTGTACCCGATGACGTTCGACCGTCGTGCGCACAGCTCGTCGAGCGCGTCGCTCGCGTCGGGATGGAGGCCGAAGTAGTCGTCGCTCCG
>JAAUYD010168344.1_pt1 | contig 14463 bp, 12 predicted proteins | sample 7278101 | NCBI WGS metagenome assembly JAAUYD01 (sample SAMN14350128, study PRJNA611818) | marine sediment metagenome | isolation source: surface marine sediment (0.6m) | place: French Polynesia: Moorea | collected 2018-08
GAAATTTTACCGCAGACCCATGAAACATTTGTCCAAGTTGCAATGATTCGGTTAATGCTTAGAAGACTGGCTTAATTGAATTGTTTAATACTTTCCAAACATCCTCTAAGGTATTGCATAGAAATTGGCATGCTCCCGAAGTTTTTGGAATAATTTGCACAACCTTGTTGTGGGCAATTTTCCGCACAACGAGATTGTTAACATGAATTAATATTTTTTCTGTAGCGTAAGTTACAGAAATTCTGGTATATTAATGATGCGGGGTAAAACCTGGCAATTAAAAACTCCTAAAAATAAGCAATAGAGAGGAATTTTATATGTCTACTCAAGAAAAGGCTCGTGCATTAATGACACGCCACTATCAACTAATCAAAAATCGTCAACAATCAATGTTGGAACGTGTTGGCGAAGAACTACATCTTCCTCAAGAAATATCCCATTACTGGAGTCCAATTCAAGGCAAGATATCTGCCAATGCACGGAAAAATTACGATCGCAGCAATGTTGCTATGAGCTAGTTGAAACAGTTTTGGGTATTGAATTGAGTGGCTAACTCAAAACGATAAAAAAAGCCGCCCGGAAACGGGTGGCTCATTTATGCTCTACTGAATTGTTTTACACAAGTCTCTTAACTCATGTCTTGCATCATTCTCAATCGGCCCCATATCCCACCCAGAACTTAAGTTCTGGGCTAATAGCTTAAGTCCATTGAAATGGACTGAAATTCTTTCTTATACCAATTCTCTGTAACAATGCACTTAATAATGCATCTTTGTATCTACCCTAAGCAGAAGGTTATACTTCACTAAATCCGATGCATGAATTTATATTAAGTGCAATTTCATGGAGAAATGGTATTAGTCCTCTAACAGAGGACTTAAGCTATTAGCCAGGGATTTAAATCCCTGGCTGGTGGGCTGACAGCCCAGGTGCAAGATATGAGTTAACTAAGCATCATAGTAGAGAGAAAACTCGTAGGGATGGGGGCGCAGACGCATGGGATTAACTTCAGTGTCCAACTTGTAAGAAATCCAAGCATCAATAAAGTCTTCTGTGAACACCCCAGGTTCAGTCAAGAATTTATGATCTTGCTCCAGTGCTTCTAGGGCCAATTCTAGAGAAGCAGGAGTAGAAGGAATTTTCCCGAGTTCTTCTGGGGAAAGTTCATAAATATTCTTGTCTAAGGATGGACCTGGATCGATTTTGTTCTTAATTCCATCCAAACCAGCACAAAGCATGGCAGCAAATGCTAAGTAAGGGTTGCAAGTTGCATCTGGGCAACGGAATTCCAAGCGTTTAGCTTTGGGGTTGTCACCAGAAAGGGGAATCCTCACTGAAGCAGAGCGATTACCTTGGGAATAAGCCAAGTTAACTGGTGCCTCATAACCAGGTACCAACCGTTTGTAGGAGTTGGTGGAAGGGTTGGTGAGGGCTAATAATGCAGGTGCGTGCTTGAGGATACCACCAATATAATGTAGGGCTGTTTCACTCAAACCAGCATATTTGCCACCAGCGAATAGGGGTTGACCATCTTTCCAAATAGATTGGTGGGTGTGCATCCCAGAACCATTGTCACCAAAAATAGGCTTAGGCATGAATGTAACTGACTTGCCATATTTCTTGGCGACATTCTTGATCACATATTTGTAAGTCATCAACCAGTCAGCAGCTTCAATCATCTTACCAAATTTGAAGCCTAGTTCAGACTGACCACCAGTTGCTACTTCATGGTGCTGCTTTTCAATGGGTACGCCACAATCTGCCATTGTTAACAGCATTTCTGTACGAATATCTTGGAAGGTATCCGTAGGGGGAACTGGGAAATAACCTCCCTTATAGTCTGGTTTATTACCTAGGTTAGGTCCTTCTGCCTTACCGGAGTTCCAACGGCCTTCAACTGAGTCCACGTAGTAATAGCTTGAGTTGGCAGTTTGATCAAAGCGGACATCATCAAAAATAAAAAACTCAGCTTCTGGACCAAAAAACGCTGTATCACCAACACCAGAAGCAATTAAATAATCTACAGCCTTCTGGGCAATTACTCGGGGACAACGGTTATAAGGCTCACCAGTACGAGGCTCTTTAATATAACAAACAATACTAAGAGTTGGTTCCTTCATGAAAGGATCGACCCAAGCAGTATCGGGATCGAGCACCATTGTCATGTCAGATTCATTAATCGCTTTCCAACCCCGGATACTCGAACCGTCGAAAGGTACGCCGTCTGTGAAAGAACTTTCATCGATTTGATTGTGATACACCGTTAGGTGTTGCCAGGTTCCTGGCATATCGATGAATTTGAGGTCTACCATCTTGATTTTATCATCCCCAATCATATTGAGGATTTCTTGTGGGGTTGTCATGGTTACTCCTGTACCAATTCACTGAGGTTAAAATATAGCTGGCAAATTATGCTAACCCTATCTCACAAAACCTGATTGTGACACACTAGGAATATCCTAAAGATAAAAAAAATCGTAAATTTGTATCTTTTCCTACAAAATATCCGGTTTCAGACTGGAATGAATGGCGTTGCTGAATCAAGGTATGAATTTATCTCATGGGGAGGCGCAACAGAAAGATGTGGTCTTGGGTAGCTATTGTCCTAAGAGCAACTTTTCCAGAGGAAGTCCCACAGAATCAGAGTTGTAAATGCCCCCTTTTTTAACTGAGCGACTTGTACCGAAGGAAGTGAAGGCAAGCCGAAGTTTTAATTTCATACTTCAAATCAGTAACGCCAAATTAATTTGTGCTTCCGTAGGGATACAAATTTAATGTTCATCCTGACTCTGGCAATAATTTTGCTGAAGAAACATAAGGAAGAAAAACGAGGAACGTTAAGAAGTTTTTCTTTGACCCATTACTGGCGGCGAAACCGGAAAATAATTGTAGAGTGGACATGGCGAAGTCATTATCTATTAGAATCGTTCCGTGCGATCGCAAGAGTGCGATTTTGGGTGTAGCGAATAAATTCTAGCTCTAATGAGCAAATTTATAGGGAACAAGGAAAATAGAGATTCTTGATGTTTGCACGCTTCCCGCATATTACACCCTATCATGCCCGTTGGCGGAAGTCGAGAATTGAGTCGGTTTTTGTGATTCCCCAAGGGGATGTTTCCCTTGCAAATAGGGAAATTCTCCACATAGCTGGTTTTGGAGTGCAAGTTACAATTTACACCATCAAGGATGAAACCCTTGTTTTCTAAGGAACGTAGATTTATTAACTTATAATTCTTTGTAGCGGTCTAAATTGACCTGGCTTGGGACGGTCTACTACTCTTTTCAATATACAAGGTTGGTTGGAGCGACAGCGTAACCCAACATGAGATTACACAAATTAAGAGTTGTACTTTATTTAATCCACATTCCTAATTCGACTTCTATGGGAAAACCTGACATTCAAGTTAATTCACATTAATTCACAATTGATACAAAACTCTACACTTCATTTCATAGAGGTCAACTTTGGCCTAAAATCCTAAGTTAATGCATGGATTATTCAGGCGTTATGACTCCACTTTGGAGTAGTCGTTACAAAATTTTACAGGTTAAACAAAATAGCCAAATAAATATCAAAATTAGCAATAGTGAATAATTGGGAGAAGAAGGAATGCGGGACGCAGTTACAAGCCTGATTAATAATTATGATTTAGCGGGGCGGTATTTGGATCGCAATGCCATTGACGATCTAAAGTCTTATTTTGCTAGCGGTACTGCTAGGGTAGCGGCTGCGGGTGCTATCAACGCTGATGCGGCGGCAATTGTCAAGTCAGCTGGTTTAAGTTTATTTGATGAATTACCAGAGTTAATTCGCCCTGGTGGTAATGCCTACACTACCCGTCGTTATGCGGCTTGTCTGCGGGATATGGATTATTATCTACGCTATGCTACCTATGCGATTGTTGCTGGCAGTATGGATGTATTAGATGAACGGGTGTTACAAGGATTGCGGGAGACTTACAATTCTTTGAGTGTACCCATTAGTCCAACGGTGCGCGGGATTCAAATTATGAAGGATATTGTCAAAGATAAAGTCGCTCAAGCAGGTGTTGAGGATACTGGTTTTGTCGATCAACCTTTTGACTATATGACTAGGGAGTTAAGCGAGAAGGATATTTAATTCAGTTAACAGTTGACGGTTGACGGTTGACGGTTGACGGTTAACTATTTTTGATGGGGAAAATACGGAACTAATACCTTGTACCAGTATCCGTGGCACAGCCATCCTGGCTGTGCAATGGTCAGGCAGGGATGCCTGACCCACAAGTCATTATTTTTACCATCATATTTTATGGGACAGAACAGTAGGCTTTGTACGTATGGGCGTTTCATAAAGTAGTGGTCTATCGCATTAATTCTGATTGGTTGTGGCACAGCCATCTTGGCTGTGGAATGTTCAAGCCCCGGATGCGGTGAACCACAAGTCATTATTTTTATCATCAAAACTAATGCAATGAAGTAGTGCTTTGTCCCATTAGTTTTGATGGCTATTTCCCAGTCGTCTTTAGACGACTTTGGCTATTAGACTGGGGTTTTCAACCCCAGGCGGATGTGATATAAACCCCATCAGAATTAATGCAATGGACTAGTAGGCTGTTTGATTGTTATTTATTAATGTCAAAAAGGATACAAAGGCAAGTTTGGCTAAACAGCGATTGGATACTTTATTAGTAGAACGGGATTTATGTGCTTCTCGCCAGCAAGCGCAACGGTTAATTCAAGCGGGAGAAGTGAGGGTTGATAGTCAATTAATTGATAAGCCGGGAACGGAAGTTAATATTACGGCTGAAATTCAGATTAAGGAGCGATCGCGTTTTGTTTCCCGTGGTGGTGAAAAATTAGCTCAGGCTTTGTCTGTTTTTGCCATTCCCGTGGCAGGAAGGATTTGTTTAGATGGGGGTATTTCTACGGGGGGATTTACAGATTGTTTGTTACAAGCAGGTGCAAGAAAAGTTTACGGTGTTGATGTGGGTTATGGGCAAGTTGACTGGGGTTTGCGTAACGATTCCCGGGTGGTGTTGCGAGAACGAACTAATTTACGCCATCTAACACCGGAGGAGCTATATGGGGATGAAGGGGAAATTCCCGACTTGGCAGTGGTAGATGTATCTTTTATTTCCCTGACAAAAATTTTACCTGCGGTGTGGCAATTAACTCAACCTCCTAGGGAATTGGTATTGTTAGTGAAGCCACAGTTTGAAGTCGGGAGAAACCGTGTAGGCAAAAAAGGAGTAGTTAGAGATTCCCAAGATCGAGCTGATGCTATTTTCCAGGTTTTGCAGGTAGCTCTAGATTTAGGATGGAGCTATAAGGGCTTAATTTGGTCGCCAATCACCGGCCCTAAGGGAAATATAGAATACCTTTTATGGTTGGGAATGGTAAGTGAAATCCCTATTCCTGATTTAGAAGCTATCAAGCAATTGACAACATCATCTGCCGCAGAGCTGAAAAAAAGTTAAGTATCATATACACGGCATTCAATCGCTTCTGGATGTTGTTCGCAGTAAATTTCCAGTTCGGTTTTCCTGATTTTTGCTTGTTGTTGGTGGGCTTTTTGGGTTTGTAGTTCTTCCACAACACCCCAAGCGATAACACATTCATTGGAAGTATTACCACTTTGATTGCAGGTAGTACGAGCTTGGGCAATCGCTTCTATAATTGCCTTATCTAAAGTTTTAATCCCATTGCGATCGTCATTAATAGCAGCCTGGACTACTTCTAAAGTATTTATCATAGTTATGTGCATAGAGATGGACTGCTAGCTCCCGTGATTTAAGGAACTTGTATTCTCAGTTTAGAGAGGATTTATGGGATGGCGCAGTAGGAATAACCACCATTTATAGCAATACGCAATCAGGGCGCGGACATTATTGAATGCCCAAACCCATAAACAGTAAACTTATTAAGTAACACCGGTCAAATTAAATATAAAACCTCACCCCGCCTCACGGCACCCCTCGACCTATCAAGGAGAGGGGATGGGGGTGAGGTTCGCCTCTTACATTTAATTACGCCTACCTACTTACTTATTACTTATTACTTATTACTTATTCACTGATGAATACTCCCAGCCACGCCATTCTCAACCTCGCCATTCTCGCCACACCTTCATACCCGGAGGCGGTTTTACCCGTATTAGTGGGTGCTATACTACCCGATATACCCATGTTTGCCATGTATTTTTGGGCTAAATGGGTGCGTCGTCAATCAGAACGGGAAATTTGGACAACAACCTTCTATCAGCCCTTCTGGCTCAATTTAACCCATGGTTTTCACTCCATTCCCTTAAAAATAATTGGAATTGCGATCGCTCATTGGTTGGGTTATTGGCAATGGGAACTTTTGTTTATGAGTGCATTGGCTCATTCTTTACTGGATTTTCCTGTACACAATGATGATGCCCATAGGCATTTTTACCCTTTTAGCCATTACCGTTTTATTAGTCCCATCTCCTACTGGAATCCTCAGTATCACGGTAGGTTGGTTTCTTTGGTGGAAAAGTTACTGGTGTTAGGGGCGACTATTTATGTTTTTCCCTTGCAAGGATCTTGGCTAGGTAAGGGTTTATTAATAGCGGTGAATTTTGTTTATTTGACTGGGTATTTATATATACGATTTTTTCGACGTTGTACCCAAGTTTCTGTAGAAAGCAGCTCTTAGATATGGGAATTGTTCTCAATTGTTTGTGCGATCGCTTTTTGGTAGGCTGTGTTAAGGGTTTGGCGATGCTAAATTGAGCAGTTAAAGATACCAATTATTAATAAGGATTATAGATTTGTGCGCCGTGCTTCAGGATGTCTATTTGGTTTAGCTTAGTAAGTGGAGAAAAACCCCAAAAGCTTCCAGTTCTATTGCGGGGTTATGCCCTTATTCAAAGAAATATTTACCATAGTGATTGGTTGAGTTCATTGTGGGAAAGAGCCTACAATGATACACCCGAAGAATTTATTAGTCGAGGTTGGGATGAGTGTTTAGAGGTCATTGAGCGTCTGAATGCAGCATTAGTCAGTCCGGATTATACAACCGATCCTTGCCAAGCAACTGGTGAGGGTTGGATTGCCGAAGAAGCTTTAGCAACGGGCTTGTTATGTTTTTTGCTTTATCCAGAAGAACCACACAAAGCACTACAACGGGCTGCTGTAACCTCAGGTGATTCTGATTCCATAGCTTGTTTAACTGGCGCGTTTTCCGGTGCTTATTTAGGAATTGATGGGTGGTCAGAGAATTGGGTGAGTCGAATTTAATACCGCGAACGCTTGAATATTTTAGGTAAATTTTGGGATAAAGATAGTGGTTGATTGGGCTTCTATTGCAAACAATCGCTTTTAACAATTAAACTTTAGCGAAACGGCGAACCGCGAACAGACTACCAATTAATCCCACAATGGAGCCAAAACTTAATAAAACCAAAGGTAATAGTATGGTTTGTGCCAGGGATAATTTTAAACCATTGGTCAGAAATTGAATAAATTCCGGTTGCTTGGCTAATAATTGCCCTAAAAATTGTTGAATAATACTGATAAAACCCCAAGCGATCGCACCACCAAGTAATCCAAATGTAATTCCTTGTAATACAAAGGGTAAATAGATCCAAGTGGAAGTAGCACCAACCAACTGCATAACTTCAATTTCCTTACGTCTTGCCATGACAATTAGACGAATGGTGGTGGTGGTAACAGCGATCGCAGTTATAGTTAAGACAGTGGTAATGGTAAGACTGACCCAATTTAGACCCCGATGCAACTGGGAGACCCTACGTACTGCTTCATCTACATATTGTACAGAATCAACACCATTCATTTTCACCAGTTGAGTGGCTAAAGTGGGTACAGCCTCAGAATTAAGGGCTTTAATTGTCAACTCATCTACCAGGGGATTTTCTCCCAACTGTTCAGTTGCAGCCTCAATATCAGAAATTCCCAATTCTTTGACTAATTTAATCCAAGCTTGTTCTTTAGTAATGGCTTGAATTGCTGACACCTGGGGCATTTTTGCTACCAGTGGTTGAATACTTTCCACAGTCGCATTTGGTTTGAGATAAACCGATACTTCTAATTGACTACCAAACTGGTTGAGCAAAGTTTCCAATTGCCAGGATGTTTGCAAGCTCATGCCGAATAAAAACAGTAACACAGTGACAGTACTAATAGCTGCCCAATTCATCCAACTTCCCCGTTGTAAACCCAGCCATGTTTCTTTGAGTAGATAGTCCAGTTTAGTTAGCAGTTTAAGCACAATTATGCCCCGATACAGTCTAAATATGTGGGATAATTCATTGTAAATATATTGCTAGATTATGTCTCTAAATATATGTATTTTTACTGAAAAAACTGGAGATGTTTCCCAGAAGCAGATGAAAAATTTTCACATAAAGTTAATGTTGCTCAATAACCTGCCCAATCAAGACTTCTGAGGAGTGACTACCTGGAGTGAGATATCTAAACCGGCAAAAACCTGGTATTCTACCATCTGTAGCAAAACTATGTCGCAACTAGGCTTGTAATTCAACATGACTAGTAAATACCACCGCGCCAAATTGAGAGGAAAATCCTTTAAAGGACAAGATTTAACAGGTGTAGACTTCTCCGGTGCAGATATTAGGGGCACAGACTTCTCTGATGCCATTCTTCGGGACACTAATTTCAGCCATGCCAAAGCAGGGCTACAGCGACGTTGGGCAGTTAGTTTATTTCTACTATCACTGCTGTTTTCCACATTTTCCGGTTTACTCTGTGCAATTGGTGGCTCTTTGATTGGATTTTTGTTAGTAGATCCAAACCGTCCCCAAGAAAATGTTTATGTCGCCCTCATCGCTTTAATTATGGTGTCGATCTTCTTTCTGGTGACAGTTCGTCAAGGAGTCGCAACCGCCTGTATATTTTTGGGAGTAGCCGTGGCTGCAACAGTCATAGCAGCCGTCAGCTGGGTAGGAATAGTCGCCGTAGCCTGGACAGGAGTTGCTACTACCCAAGGACCCATGGCAGCTGCCCAATTAGTGGCTGTAGTCGTCACAGGGGCTGTAGGTGTGCTAGCCATTGCTTTTGGTACAGTTGTTATATCTACTGTTGCTGCTGTGGCGGGCACCATAGCCGGTTTAATCGCGGTGGCACTGACAATATCAGCTGCTGGAGTAGTGGCGGGAAGTGTTTCCGTGACAGCCACATCCGTCAACATCATCCCCGGAATTATGGCAGCAGGGGTGGCAGTTTTAGTAATTATAGTTGCCACTTGGGTTAGCAGTCGTGCCTTATTTGGAGATATTAAACAAGGTTGGATTAATAATATTGCTCTAGCTATCGCCACAAGGCATGGTACCAGTTTTTATCGAGCAGATTTAACTGATGCCGATTTTACCCAAGCGCGATTGAAAAATGCTAACTTCAATCAAGCCATTCTCACTCGTACTTGTTGGTTCCAGGTAAAAAAGTTACACCTGGCTTCAGTTAAAACAACCTATTTAGAAAATTTACAACTGCGAAAATTACTGATTACAAAAGACTTACACAACCAAATATATGATGGTTGGAACTTACAAGGTGTGAATTTACAAGGAGCAAATCTTCAAGATGCTAGTTTCATTGGAGCAAATTTTCGGGACTCCAATTTACAGGATGCAGATATTTCCCGAGCCAAACTAGTGCAAGCTCAATTCGATAAAACCAATTTTAGAGGGGCAAACCTCACTGGTGCCTATATTGAAGACTGGCGAATCACCCCAGAAACAAACCTCAATGAGGCCAAATGTGATTACATTTTTATGAGAGTACCCACATCAGAAAATCCCAATCCTTTTCGTCAACCTGCTAATTGGGAAACAACCTTTGCACCAGGGGAATTTTCCTAGTTTATTAACCCATTTGCGAATTTGCATAACACCTAGAGGGTTAAAGATCCCCGACTTCTTTGCGAATTTGTATAACCCCTAAAGGGTTAAAGATCCCCGACTTCTTTGAGAAGTCGGGGATCGCTCACACCCGCTACTTGTGAGCCAGCGCGTTGGGCGGGTTCCCCACTTCGCAGGTAAATGCAGTACAAGACTACATACTAAAACTAAAAGTGGGATGGGCATCCGATGCCCGTCCGTATATGCTTCACGAACATGAGATATGCTGTATTTCTGTGGAAGTAGAAGAGAAAATCACTACTTATGGATCGTCAATAATTAATTTGACAAAATAAATAGTATATTTACTTATATAAAAAGATTGCCATTAAATTTTATTCTGAATATCTTGGAGAAGATAATGGTGCTCCTAAGTGACTAAATTTACATATAATGATTGGTATGTTATCTTCATCTCCTAGCGATCGATCGAAAACAGTATCTTCACCGTTAGTGGGAAAGGCTATAGTAAAAGTTATAGACAGCTTGATAACTGGAGTTTTTAATTTAGCTAATAACTATATTGCAGACCAAGGTAATCAAGATGGGGATGAAATACAACAAAAATTCCAAACTCAGTTGCAAGATTTACGGGATAAAAATCATAGGGAATTTCAAATAGAGCAATTTCAAAAGCAACAACTCCTGCAAAAAGCACTTGTTAACTATAAACGCAAGAAAATATTACAAACAGCAATTAAACAACAAGAAGCAGTTTTAGCTTCATTGAATGCCTATAATTTATTACCAAACTGGCCTTTGAAAGTAGTTCCAGCTCTACTTCTCAATTCAGAACAAAGACATAATTACCATCTTCCTCTCAAAATTATTGCCATACCTCCAAAATTGGACTGGGAGCAATTTGGTATAACAGGTAAAAAGCGGATCAAGATTGATCGGTATTTAACACAAGGGCTGGAAGGATTTTTTCAAGAGCATTATTCCTTAAAAAATTTTCAAAGAGCAGTAGAAATTGTGAAAGTTGGTTGGCATCGAAGACGCTACCAAGGCATCTCTAGTATCCAAACTATATTTGAGATGCTTAGATCTCAGCCTACTGTGATTTTGGATTTAGAAATTCAAGACCATTATTTAAATTTTCGCGTTTTTTACTGGGAAGTGGGACAAAAAGAATATTCCTCTGCCCAAATTCTGTCCCAATTTCCTTTTCGAGAAATTGTTTATGAATCAGCTAAAAGTCGAGCTCGCAAATGGAAAATAGTTAAAGATTTACTGGAAAAAACTGGGCAAAACCCCCAAGAGATAAACCTGGTGGATAGCTACAATTTAGAGGTTTTACAAGTTGAAGATAAAATACGGCAACTGGGAATTGATCCCAGGAAACTACCCCGAAGATATAAATTAAAACAAGAGGATTTAACAGCTCTGGCTCAGTTTTTACTAGGTTGTAATTGCCTAGTGACTGCTTGTTTAGCTGACATTCATCATTTAATGATAAATAATGTCACACCCAAGTTACCTGGTTTATTACCCCAGTTAATCTCCAATCTTCCGAATGAGAAAACAATAGAAACAATTGTTTCTCAATATTCAAGAATGTTCAAAATTATAGAAGATGAAAGATTAGAGAAAATGCCTGAATTGGGCTTAGAATTAGCTAATTCTTTCAAGTATTTGCCGAATAAACTTTGGGCACAAAAACAGCTAGATTATTCTATTGATTGTTGGCTCAAACTGCGGGGTATAAACTGTGAAGCAGTAAGTCATAATATTGAGGCAATGAAATCAGTCCTCACATTTGCAGACCGACAATATGTAGAAAAGGTTAAGAAATGTTTGGCAGAACTGGAAGATGAACAAAAATTTACCACAATCCAGAAATTAATAGATCGAGCTATTGAAAATCCAGATGCATACTATAAGTCTGGTTTGTATCGAGCCAAACAGAAGGACTATCAAGGAGCTGTGGCAGATTTTGACCGAGCAGTGATTCTCAACAATAATTTTGCCGATGCTTACTGTCATCGGGGATTGGCGTTGTTTAAGTTAGGACGGCCAAAAGATGCAGTTGATAGTTACCAGCAAGCCCTAGCAATTAATCCCAATCATCAAGAAATACAAGAATACAGTAAGTACTTACCTGCCAAAGCTGATAAATATGAATTTGAGGTGATAACAGTTAATTCTTCCGGTAAAAGAATCCACATCAACAACGGAGAAGCCCAATTTTTTATGGAAGATTTGGGCAGTGATACCTTGATTGAGATGGTAGCTATTCCTGGTGGAAAATTCTGGATGGGTTCCCCAGATAATCAAGGATATGAGAAAGAAAAACCCCAACATAAGGTAGAATTTTCGCCTTTTTTCATAGGTAAATACCCTGTTACCCAATTACAGTGGGAAACAGTGGCCAAACTACCCCAAATCGAGCGTCCCTTGAAAGCCAAACCTTCCAGCCTCAAAGGCGATCGCTTACCAGTAGAGAAGGTATCCTGGTATGATGCTGTGGAATTTTGTGCCCGTTTATCCCAGAAGACAGGACGTAAATACAGATTACCCAGTGAAGCAGAATGGGAATATGCCTGTCGTGCTGGAACTACAACACCATTTCATTTTGGTCATACCATCACGGCGGATTTAGCTAATTATGATGGGAAATTTATCTATAGTTCTGAAGCCCCGGGACAAAATCGCAAACAAACCACCCCTGTTGGTAACTTTCCTCCCAATGGTTTTGGTCTACACGATATACATGGTAACGTTTGGGAGTGGTGTGCAGATAATTGGCATGATGACTATATAGGTGCGCCACATGATGCCAGTCCTTGGGTAGATGGAGGTAATTCCCAGCGTTCTCCTCTCAGGGGTGGTTCTTGGCTAGTTAATCCCATGTTTTGTCGTTCAGCCTATCGCTTTCAATTTATGCTGGGACGAAATTATATTAATTTCAGTATTGGATTTCGGGTGGTGTGCACTCTAGAAATTTATGGCAGTTGACAGTTGACACTTCGACAAGCTCAGTGCGAGCAGTTGATAGTTGATAGTTCTTGAGTCGAACAATACTGTCCTAATACCATTTATCCATGAAATTACACTTAATATAAATTTATGCATCGGATTTAGTGAAGCATAACCTTTCCCTTAGGATAGACACAAAGATGCATTATTAAGTGCATTGTATTAATTTTGAGTGGTTGTGGCACAGCCATCCTGGCTGTGCAATGGTCACCGCAGGGATGCCTGATCCACAAGTAATGATTTTGACCATCACCAATTAATGAAAAAGACCACTACATACCTAACTTTCCAGGAGTTTTCTTTATGCCAGATAATGTAACTACCACACAAGGCAAAGTATCCCCAGTCCCAGGTAATTACGGTCCCTCCTTTTTCCCCATACCGTTTTGGGAAGCATTCAGAATGCTAACCGCCCAGGGAACATACGTTGAAAATAAAATGAAGCAAGTTGATGGTGCCACCGTCTTCAAGGCTCATCCGGGATTACCAACCATTGTGATCTGCAACAACGTTTCCGCCGAATTTTTCTTTAAGGCTCCTGATGATTTGATTGAGCGTGAGGCGATTCAAAGATTCGGGCTGGCCGCCCCCCAGCAAGTCCTCATCCAACACACTGATACTGCAATTCTTACCAGTGGGGAATTGCACACCCGCAGCCGCGGCCTATTCGACGAAATTATGGGCAGGCGTAGGGAGCATATGATGCCCGCATTCGAGAACTACTGCATTGCTGGCATCAGGCAATGGCCAGCCGCAGGTAAATTACCCATCGAACTGAGTTTCCAGAGATTAACCATACCTTTTTTCTTTCAATGGTTGTTAGACGTAACCCCTGACATCGAAGATGTGCTGTCCTGGCAGAAACACCTCATCGTCCCCACCACTGATTCTCCCTTGTCTAACCTAATTTTCAATCTCCTGTCTCGTGTTCCTGACAACACAGTGGCGGGGGCTGAACGCACTATGGAAACGGTTCGCTCTTCTCCCTTATTTAGCGAGTACATGGATTTAGCCCGAAGCAAATATGGTTTTGAAGATGAAGCCAACGTGGCTCGCCAGCTTGTGTTTACCTGTTCTTTCAATATGTCCGCCGGGATTTCCCGCTTTCTGTTGCCTTCCATGTCTGCGATCTCCATCAACGAGCGGGTAAGAGCCAAGATGGTGGATGAATTGGATGGTTGGGATGGGGACTATAACGCTGCACTCGATCTGCCCTACTTGAATGCGGTTTTGTACGAATGTATGCGTTTATACCCATGGCCGCGGTTTGTTCACAAAAAAGCACATCGGGACTTTGTATTACCAGCGGAGAATGGTCGCTCCTACCAGATTCACAAGGGTGACTTGCTGATGAGTTCTACCCCCTTCGTACATCGCGATCCAACGGTTTTTAAGGATGACCCCCTGACCTTTCGGCCAGAAAGGTTTATTGACGATCCCGGACTTGAGGACAAGGTTTTTACCTTCGGCTGGGCTAAGGATCAGAAGCAAACCTATGGATGTGCGGGTAGGGTTGCGAGTCAGTATCTATGGAAATTTTTGGTGGCCCATCTGCTCAAGAATTATGATTGGCAGGTGCGCGATGCAAAACTCAGCCTTGA
>JAAUYD010090752.1_pt1 | contig 14462 bp, 13 predicted proteins | sample 7278101 | NCBI WGS metagenome assembly JAAUYD01 (sample SAMN14350128, study PRJNA611818) | marine sediment metagenome | isolation source: surface marine sediment (0.6m) | place: French Polynesia: Moorea | collected 2018-08
ACGATGTAGATTTCTTGGGCTTTACCTTCACGAATAGGCATAGCGAAACCGCCGCTTTCCGCTAACTACCACTAAAATATAAATTAGATGTTGCTTAGAACTGATAACTTGCAGCAATCTCGTGATTGCCCACATTCCCACCTACCAAATAAATTTCACTTCGACTTCGCTCAAGGTTAGCGATGAGCGTAGCCGAATCGCTAATAAACCAAGCACATTAAAGCTTCGGCTTCGCTCAGCTTTAACATCGAGCGTAGCCGAGATGTGAAAACGCGCTCTCATACCTTTTCTAGTCTGATTTATTAGACGCATGTCTTTGAGCCTAGGAATTAATTCCCGTGACATTTGGGGTTATGAGTTAACCCGAACTGAGGTTATTTAAGGTTTTTCCCTGAAAACTATATAGTGCTACCAATTAAATCTATATATTGCAGCGAAGATTTCGGTAAACTAAAAATAACACTACTTAATAAGTTGTAATAAATCTGTTATGAGTAAAGAGTCACCTATTAGTTCTACATCTAAGCCCGAACCCAATATTGGAACGCGGGTGAGAAATTTTTTAATCGCAACAGTAGCGATCGCTCTTAGTGTAGCTTTATTTTTGGGATTAAAAACAGAAACTACTACCGCATCTTTGGATGAATTAGGCAAACAATCCACACCCCTAGAAGTGGCTGTTACTAACAGTAAACCATCCATAATGGAGTTTTACGCCGATTGGTGTACTGTCTGCCAGAAAATGGCTCCTGATATTGCCCAGTTTAAACAAGAATATGCTGGCAAGGTAAACTTTGTCATGCTCAATGTGGATAATACCAAATGGTTGCCAGAAATGCTCAAATATCGAGTTGATGGCATTCCCCATTTTGTGTTTTTAGATAAAGATGGGGAAACAATTGGACAAACCATCGGCGATCAACCGCGTACAATTATGGCAGGTAATTTACAAGCTTTGGTTAGTGGCGATTCCCTTCCCTATGTTCAAGCCAGTGGGAAAGTTTCCAAATTTTCTGCACCAGTAGCACCAGTAGGAAATCAAGACGATCCCCGCAGTCATGGGAGTCAGGTTGTAAATTAATACAGTTCAAAATTTTCACCGCTACACAAATAAGACTTTTTCCCTCTCTCTATTTTTCCTCTCTCCCATTGGGATAGGGGTTAGGGTGAGGGTAATATATCTACCATGTACCAACAAATGCGATCGCTAGTTGCATAAACATAAAGACAAGTTTAAATTATGTCATATTGATTTACTTCTAGCTGCAAATCCGTAAAAATAATCATGCACGTCAAACTTTAGATTGACCTTTATGTAGCTATTGTTTGCAGTAGGGTGATTTCTAGGGATTATTATATCCACAGTTATTACATGATTTTGCTTAATGTGGTTGCTGCGACATCCGATTTCAAAATCCTAGAAGCAATGGTATAAATCCTAAATACATTACTGCTAACCTTATTCAAACACGGGGGGCCATAATTCAGCAATAGAGATTTCCCATCCAGGAAACAACTCTGGAATAGTTAATTTATCCTCACCCCTCAATACTTGCACCTCATTATTTGGACGATAAACACTGACAGTCAAATCATCTGGATTAATGAGTATTCCTACTCGCGCACCTAATTCTAAAAATAAATTAACTTTATCTTCTAATTTACGGATACGGTCTGTTTTAGATTTAATCTCTACTACTAAATCTGGAACTAACTGAGCAAAATCGCGCACAGTACGCTTCAGTCTGTCTGCGGATACAAAAGCAACATCGGGTGTCCTTAAATCCGTATTAGGCATAATAAAACCACCACTGGAATCAAATATTCGCCCTAGTCGTCGGGGTTTTACCCAATTACCCAATAGTCTAATAAATTCTGCCCCAATTTCACTAGATTCAATATCTGATGGACCCATGACAATAATGTTACCTTCTTGTAGTTCCAGTTGGTAATCATGCTGTTCCTCTTTGAGTTTTTCTTGCAGTATTTCTAGGTCATGGATAGTCAGATTCATGGATACCTTGATCAGAAAGCCTGTCCTATAGCTATTTTATCCTTGAATGAAATTTTGCTGCCATAAATTGGTAATGTACATTCAAATTTCTAATTCTTATCTTCGACCATTATCTATTGCAACTATCTCTTTTTCTTTTGATAGCTGCTTTTCTGGTGCGAAACTGCGACAGTCATCTTTGAAATTTGCACAAAAGCGTGGCAATAACAATATACAGCACGTGAACAACAAACTCATACTAAGTTGCATTCAAAGATAGTACCCTGTCATTGCGACGAAGGAAGCAATCTCATTGACTCGAACTACTATGATAGAACGCAACTTGGTATCAACAATGTTGAAACTATCATTCCGCCAAATACTGGAGTACCCAATGATTGACAGGCAAATCGCAGCACCCGCACCAGTTGCAACCATTAGGAGGAAAATCCCCAAGGGTGTAGAAATGGCTGTCAACTAATCGATCATAGAATCTAATTATCGCCCAACTTTGCCCATTCATTAGGAAGCAAATTGGCAATCAACTCAAAACTTTTACCATTGGGTTTAACAATGTAAGCCATACCCTGTGGATCTGGATAAATGCCAGTAGCAGCTTCAAATATATCATCATGACCAACGATCGCAGTATTTTTCCCTTTTGGGGGTACAGCAATCAACATGGGATTTACCAGAGCTTTCATCTGAGCTACTTGTTCGGGAGTATAATCTTCAGCTTTGGGGAAGTTTAGATCCCCATTTTTCTCATATCTACCAAAAGCTAAATCTGCTGTCTTCCAAGCACGACAAAACTGACTGGAAATCACCTCACCAACGGGAATAGAATATTTGCGAAACCCTTCACCAATGGCTTTAGCTTGTTTCCATCCCTTTTCACTCAGTACCCTTTGGGTAGAACAATTATTCACATCTGCCTTCACTTGATCTGCATAATCTCTTTCCGTGGTGGTGTGGCGAATGTAAATTACATGACCCCCTTTTTTTAATTCACTTAGGAGGGCTTTACCACTGAGTTTATCCTTAAAATTCGCATTGGCTAATTCTCCCTTGGTCATTTCCTTGTTGGATGGAGTTTCAGCAATGGCTTTACCTGTTATATCTTTTGTTGTTTGGCTACATCCAGTGATAACTGCGATCGCACATAAGACAGCCAAACTACCTAGGGAACCAGATTTATTTTGTAGAATTCTTTGCATCTTGTATCTATAATCAACAAGCTTATTGATAATAATAATCACATTACACCAGAAATAATTAATTGTAAACTCCTTCACAAAGCATATTTCTGGCTTTTTTGAGGTAAACTTTTATGCAAAGTTATTGAGATTTTCTATGAAAAATCCTAGCGATCGCTGGCATCAATTTAAAATAGCTTTCTCCGTCCTTGTTGACAAGCATTGCAATTAGCAGTTTTCGGTTCAAAGTCTATACAGCCAATGGCATCTTCAGAACAAGCTTTTATCGGGTTAACAGTACATTTGAGTCGATAATCATTAGTAAAGTAATCGCAACCAGAGCAAGGAATTTGATGCATTTTTCTCAGGTGCTCTGTGCCAATTTTCAAGGTATGCCAAGCACTGCAAAAAAACAGAATCATTAGTCCCCAAGCAAAGCAAGCCAAAAATATTGTCATTAGCATTGTTCGTCATCCAATTAAGATTACGGAAAAATGCCCGCAGCCAATTGATTTTAATTATGAACCGCAGGCAGAATCAGCTAGGTAGCTGATGTTGAGCAAAATTTAATTAATTCTTGATTTGGCGATAACGCCAGCCATGCCAAATAAAACCTAAGAATGCCAATATTCCCAGAAAGAATTGGGAATTTGCCAAAGCTAGACGTTCAGTTCCATAAAATTCCGTGGGGAAAACAGTGGTGTTACAACCAACGAAAGCTGTAGAGAGAAAAGCCATCCAAGCTAAACCAAGTAAACTATAGGAAAGAATTTCTTCCCCATGTTCAATGGGAAAAAGTCCCCTAATCAAGCCAAAAGGTTTGACGACAATATGCCAGGCACCCCCAGCAATTAAAATTAATCCAATCCAAATATGACCACCAATCACATCTTCTAAGTTATCCACACTTGCCATTCCCAAAGGATTCCACACCCCATCCTTGATTCCGACTATGTAACCAAAAATGACCTGTGGATCGAGAGTAGGATGATTAATTAGGCGGATATCTCCCAAATTAGTATCATAAATTCCGCCGAAAAACATGGCTTTAAGTACTAACAAAAATGCTCCCAAACCCAGAAAAATTAGGTGATGTCCCAGGATAAAGCCTAACTTTTTGGGGTCATTCCATTCATAATGAAATTTAGTCGCTCTCCCATACCCATCCCGTAAAATTGCCGGAGAGCGAAATACATGAAATAATCCACCCGCACCCAAAACAGCAGATGCGACTAAATGTAGCATTCCAATGACAAAATAAGGATAAGTATCGACTATTTCACCCCCAGCACCAACACCCCAGCCCAAACTTGCTAAATGAGGTAATAAAGTTAACCCCTGTTCATATAGGGGAACCCCAGGAACAAATCGAGTAACTTCCAAAATAGTGCAAGAACCCGCCCAAAACATAATTAAACCTGCGTGAGCCACATGAGCGCCCAATAATTGACCCGATAAGTCAGTTAAGCGGGCATTACCGACTAGCCACGATGAGCCTGTATTTGCTGCAAAGGTTTTATCAGTAGAAACTGCCACAATTCAATACCCTCGAACTTGTGATTTATCAACTGTCTGAGCCGTTAATGTTCAACTAAACCCAGACGGTAGAGGAGGGAGAGAGGGAAAGAGGGAAGGAGTGAAAGAGGGAAGGAGAGAAGGAGGGTTAAAAAAATATTCTCCTTGTTCTTTACTCTCTATTACCTATCACCTATCATCTATCATCTATCACCTATCATCTATCCCCTAACCCCTCTCTTTAAGACTCGCTAGCTATGGCATCTATTGACTTCTCTACTTGTTTGAAATCAACACCAATAGCTCGTAAGGCGTGCCACAGATGTCCTTGGAGGAAAAAGAAAGACAAGAAGAAATGGGAATTAGCTAACCAAGCTCTGGCTGTATGAGCACCATTAGGTAGTTGTACAGTGTCAGCAAAGTAAGGACAAACCCCAAACTTAACTTCCAATACTGGACCAAAGAATTCTACCGGATAAGCTAAGGTGTTAACTGCACAGAAATAGGTAGCTACAAAACCTGCTAAGGCAATACCACCCAAGGAATAGGAAAGGATTGCTTCACCAGAGAAAATCAACAGTTTCTTCGCCCAAGGTAAAGGTCCTGTGGTAATATGCCAAAATCCACCGAATAAGAGGATAAAGCCAACAAAAATATGACCTCCGACTAAATCCTCTAGATTATTAACACTAGCAAAATGAGTCTGATAGCCATAGATAACAAAGGGATTCAGGGTAGGATTAGTCACAACTCGGACAGTATGACTCGCTGCGTCATAAAGCCCTCCCCAATACATGGCTTTACCTGCTAATAATAATGCACCTGCACCCAAAAACAGAAGATGGTGTCCTAAAATGAAACCGAGTTTATCAGGATCATCCCATGCAAAGTGAAACTTGCGAGCTCTTCCTGTAGCTTCTTGCAAGTCCCTTGGACCTTTAAAAGTGTGGAATAAACCACCCGCACCCAAAACGGCAGAGGAAATTAGATGTACAACCCCAATGACAAAATAGGGATAGGTATCGACTATTTGCCCTCCATCACCCACACCAAGACCTAAAGTAGCTAGATGGGGTAGTAAAATCAATCCCTGCTCGCCCATAGGCAAATTGGGATTGAATTTGGACAGTTCAAACAGTGTAAATGCTCCTGCCCACAAAGTTATTAAGGCAGCTTGGGCGACGTGAGCGCCGATAAACAAGCCGGAGAGATTCGCAAAGCGGGCGTTACCTGCCCACCAATCATATTTAACTTCGGAAGTGCCGTATGTCTGCATTATTTTTAGTTAGAAAGTATTGAGATTAATACTCAATTATTGGAAATACTTGAAGTCCCATTGTTTTACCCATCAACCTGCACCCTGCTAGTAATACTTGGTAAGCATTCTGACAACAGGTAATTAGGTCTGATGTATTTGGGAACTATTGCATCTGCATATTTGTTAATTGAGCTTCACACACTTACCTTATTAAAAATCTTTCTTAATTAAAACCAATGTTTACAAAAATTAATAATTAATTTTAAAAGTATATTAAGACACAATAAACTAGCAATAGTAAATAAATTTACTACTGTTATATGGGGCTAAGGATACCCAAGAAAGCAATATTTTCTTGATATACAAGGGCTTAATGAAACTGATACAATTACAGAATCAGTAAGCCCCATCAACTATTACTTGGGTAGTGCTACCATAATTATTGTGACTATCAATACGGCGACAGAAACTGTAGGTATAAGCAACAGCACTTTACGGTAAACAGCAGCACTATTATCTTTAACAAGGTTGAATATTTGCGTACCGATATTTACATGGTAACTATCGTGGCGAATCATACGGGCAAATGGTACTTCCCCTTGCTCCCTCTGTGGTAATATCCGTCGTCGTTGATAGGGAACGGTATCGTATCCAAAGTTGTTGATATACTCATCATTATTCAATAATTCGTCAATGAAGCCCTGTAAACCCTTAGTTGCTAGAATAATTGACCAAGCTAGTTTTTCTTGGTTATTATAAACATTCCGACCGAGAATGCGCTGAATACACATTTCCACAAATCGGTAATTATTATTAGACTCGTAGTTTAGCCGTCGAAATGAATCAGCCAAAACTAAACCTCGAATGAACTCTTGTACGGTAATTTGAGAGGAGCGCAGTTGGGATTCTAGGGGAATTTGTCGATGATAGCTAATGATTTGTTGTTCGTTAAATATTTGTCGGTAGCAAGCCCAAATTATTTCGTCAATGTCCGAGCAATTGGGTAAATTCTCTGTGCTGTAAATCCTTGGCTGTTCGTCACTTGCTATTTCATAACCATTTACGCGCTGATTTTGGCTGGAAAGTGGATAACTCATTAAAGGAATAGACATCAATAAATCCCCTATTTTCAAATGAAAGGGAATGGTTGATGGTTGTTAGTTGACGGTTGACAGTTGACAGTTGACAGTTGACAGTTGATGATTGATGATTTTTCAATCTTTCACTCCATCAATCTTTCACTCCATCACTCCCTCACTCCCTCACTCCCTCACTCCATCACTCATTCCCTTTTCCCCTAAAGGACTGCTCGTCCAATTTCTAACAGAATGAAGCAGGCAAAAATTACACCTCCAATACCACCAATTAAAAAGCCAGAGGTAAAAAAGCTCCAATCCTTGTAGGTTTGTATATTCTCAGGTAAAACACCTACCGGTTTGTTCCTTTCCTGAAACATCGATGCTCCATAGATAAACAAACCTAGGCTTAAAATCACCACCAAACCAGATGCACTACCGAATCCAGCTAAAAGAGCAACATCACTATTTCTCAAAGGACCAAGTTCTAAAAATGGCCCTAATATAAAATAGCCGTGAGCCATACCTATTTCTAGCCCCCTAGTTATGGGAGATAACCCATCCCGGTAAATTGGTAGATTTTTAATCCAAGTCCGGGGAACACCGTCAGTATTCAGGGGCGTAGCTAAATTACCTGACTGGGGATCACTTTCAAAAGGTTGGACAATGCCTTCAATAATTGATTGATTGTTAAACTGCATGTCCCCAAAAGCTGCATCAGCATTGAATTTCATCTGACTGAAAATAAACCCAGATGCGATCGCTCTTGCTCTCAATGCATGCCAAAAGTGTCCTGCTAACAACAAACTAGCAACGATAATGTGAAACAGCATTAACCACGTGCGCGGTGTAATTGCTCCATCAACAGTTAAGGTTTCCGCAGGTCCATAAAATACTGAAGCATAGACGGTATCATTTACCCAGACAAAGTAAGCAGCTAAAAATCCCATATAGGCAAGAGCCGCCTGACTATAGGATAAATATGCCTCACCGGACCAAACAAATAATCCCTTTGCCCATTTTTTGGGTGCAGTCAGGATATGCCATATACCACCTAAAATACAGGTTGCACCAATCCAAAGATGACCACCTACTACAGTTTCTAGGTTATTTACAGCCGCCATTCCTTTCAATGTCCAACCATCGGGAGTAATACCTACTAGATATCCAAAAATGGTGAGTGGATTAAGGGTGGGGTGATTAATTAACCGTACCTGTTGTGCTATGGGATCGTACAGTCCGCCGAAAGATACTGCTTTTGCTACCAGCAACAATGCTCCTATCCCCAAAAGTACCAGATGAATGCCTAGGATGGAGGTCATTTTGTTACCGTCATCCCAACGATAGCCAAAGCCTTTTTCATCCAATTTACTTGGTCCGAGGGTAGAATGATAAATACCACCAGCTCCTAAAAATGCGGAACTGATTAGGTGTAGCATCCCAATTAGAAAATAGGGATAAGTATCAATCACCTGTCCTCCATCCCCAATCCCAATACCCAATGTGGCTAAATGGGGTAACAAAATTAACCCTTGTTGGGACATTGGTAGAGATGGATCTAATCTTGATACTTCAAATAGGGTCATTGCCCCTGCCCACAGTACAATTAATCCTGCATGGGCGACGTGGGCTCCTAGTAATTTTCCGGATAAATCTAAGAAGCGAAAGTTACCAGCCCACCAAGAATAGGGGTCTATGGAATCCTTGACATAGTTGGTTTCAATGGTTGCATCAGTTGAAAAACCAAGGGACTTGAAAGGATTTTCTTGTGTAGTTGTCATAGTTAACCTTTTTCAGTTGACAGTTGACAGTTGACAGTTGACAGTTGACAGTTGGTAGTTGGCAGTTGTTAGTTGACAGTTCTTGAATCGAACAATACTGTCCTAACTAATATGTCCATTACTATAAAAATGATTGCGACACATAGAGGTTTGCAAGGCTTATACAACTGCTCTTGAGCAATCGGTAAATCAGCAACGGATGATGCAACGGATGATCTGTTTTCAAAATCCTGTTAATTTATAGCACTACTGGTTCATTGCATTAGTTATGAGGAGTAGAGGAAAAAACCACAGAGGCGCAGAGAACGCAGAGGAAGAGGAAGAGAGAAGAAGTTGCTTAAGTTGGTTTACCTATCAAAATTAATGCGATAGACCACTACTACTCCGCCACACTAATTTTGATGGGTATTTCCCAGTCGTCTTTAGACGACTTTAGCTATTAGACTGGGGTTTTCAACCCCAGGCAGGTGTGATAAAAAACCCATCATATTTTATGGGACAGAGTACTACGCATATATGTCAAGACGTTGTTGAAGGCTCAAAGTCATGAACAGTAAACTTATTACTTATTACTTGCGCGTAGTGCTATACCTGTCCGCGCGTGGATGTAATTACTCTACCTTCAACAAAGCTATAACCAGCTGCTCGTAGTGCATGAAACAAGTGTCCTTGTAAAAAGAAAAAGCCTAACCAAAAGTGAGCATTTGCTAACCAAACTCGGGAAGTTAAAGCACCATCAGCACTGGTAAAAACAGGGAAGCGATCGAATGTTAGAGATAGTGCTGGTCCAAAAAATTCTGTGGGGAAAACTGTGGTATTAACTGACACAAATAATGTAGCTACAAATGCCATTAAACTCACAGCGCCAATACTGTAGGACAAATAAGCTTCACCAGACCAGACAAACAAATTCTTTGCCCAAGTAAGAGGTGTGGTCAGGATATGCCAAATACCACCCAGAATACAAATTGCACCAATCCAAATATGACCCCCTACTACATCTTCTAGGTTATCCACACTAGCAAGCCAAAACTTACCCTCTGTACCCAAGAAATAACCAAATATTTTCCCTGGATTCAAAGTTGGATTTGCGATCGCTCTGACATTATGAATAGCCGGGTCGTACAATCCACCGTAAAACATGGCTTTGGCAACGAGTAAAAACGCACCTAAACCCAGTAGTACTAAATGAATCCCTAAAATCGTAGTCATTTTATTGGTATCATTCCACTTATAACCAAAGAAAGAAAATTTATCTTCCAAGGTTGCAGGACCTTTAAGGGCGTGAAATATGCCCCCAGCTCCCAAAAATGCAGAACTGATTAAATGTATTACTCCGATGGCAAAATAAGGATAGGTATCAACCACTGCACCGCCTTCTCCGACTCCAATACCTAACCGAGCCAGATTGGGTAAAACAATTAATCCTTGCTCGTACATGGAACGTGAGGGATCTAACTGTGCTATTTCAAATAGGGTAATAGCTCCTGCCCAAAATACTATTAAACCAGCATGGGCAACATGGGCACCCAGTAATTTTCCAGATAGGTTAACTAATCTGGCATTACCAGCTCGCCAGGGAATTTGCATATTTGTATCTGTTGCAATCGCCATAGTTCAATTTTCTCCTTACTCAACTGTCAAATTTGTTGGTACAAAAAGTGTTGTTTCTTTCGCCATCAGGTCAAAGAGGGTGTTATATTTCACTCCTTTTGCTGCTGCTTTTGCTCTATATGCGTGCCAAAGATGTCCCACTAGTGCCAAAAATCCCAACCCACCATGAACACTGGCTAATGCTGTCCTCACGGAAGGAGCAGTATCACCCACTGGTCCATACAATACGCTGGGATAGGCTATTTCGTTAACGGAAACAAAACAAGCAACGCTAAAACCAGCTAATGCTAAACCAGCCAAACTGTAAGATAAGTAGGCTTCTCCCGACCACACCAAAGCCCGTTTTGCCCAATTAAATGGTTGGGAAACAATATGAAAAATACCTCCACCAATGCAGAGAATACTTACCCACACATGGCCACCAACAATATCCTCTAGACTATTCACACTTGCCATGCCAGTAATTGTCCAGCCCGTTGGACTAAAACCGAATAAATAGCCAAAAATGCGGACTGGATTTAGATTAGGTTGAATCAATCGTACTGTGTCCATCAAGGGGTCATACAGTCCACCCCAAAATGTTGCTTTCATCACCAACAACAGTGCTCCCAGACCCAACATCACCAGATGAATACCGAGAATACTAGTCATCTTGTTGCCATCTTGCCATTGATAACCAAATCCCTCCTCGTCCAGGGTTTCTGGACCCAAGACGGCATGATAAATCCCTCCAGCTCCTAGCACGGCAGAAGCGATTAAATGTAACATCCCAATCAAATAATAGGGATAGGTATCAATGATTTGTCCACCCTCACCAACACCTAATCCAAGGGTAGCTAGATGGGGCAATAGAATCAAGTTCTGCTCCCATAGGGACAAATCTGGGTTGAGTCGGGAACACTCAAATAGAGTCATTCCCCCCGCCCACAACATAATCAGTCCAGCGTGGGCAACATGGGCACCTAAAAGCTTGCCTGACAAATCCATAAATCGAGCATTACCTGCCAGTAAAGGCGCTCCTGATTCGCGTTCATCCACAGACCAACCCAGTACTGGGAATACAGGTTTCCAGAAAATACCCATTTGTAATCTATCTCAATAACTATTGAAGCGTTAAGCAGAATCAAATTTAGTGCAAATATTGCAAAAAATGGATAAAAAGCCTATTCAGTCAAAGCTAAAACATGTAGTCCTCTGTATAAATTAGGTAATACATACTAGTTATCAAGGCTAATATTTTCATTAATCCCAATAATATAATGAGAAATACTAGCATTAATGTCAAGTATGCACGTTAAAACAACTGTGCCAATGCGAAATTAATATTTCGTTACATTTGGGCTAATGGTCCATGGGATATCTCCTTGAGAGTTATCTGCATCTATAGGTATTTTTGGGGATTGGCTGCGAATCTCTGGTGCTGATTGCAGATTCAAATTTTGCCAAAAATTCAATATTTGTTGACCCACATGTTGGGGGTAAAAATAGTGAAAGAAATGTAATCCCCGTGGGCATTCCCAAAGCCGATCTTCCGGTTTGAGCCAATTAGACCAATCATGTAATAATGATGGACTAATAACTGTGTCGGTTTTGCAACCACATACCATTAAGGGCATCTGAACTCCACCCTTTGGTAAATGAGTGATTTTGAAGGGAGAATGGGGACAAGCAGACTCCTGTAAATCCTTATCTAGAGCAGCCACTAACTTTTTCATTGTATGAGGCGGTTGATAGCCGAACAAGGTACGGGCATTATTTGCTAAAATCTGCTCGCGGCTGAGAAAAAACATTTGCCTTTGCACATAATAATGGGCTTGCCAATTAATGGCAGGTTGGGAGCCTACACCCAATAGAGTCAGGGATTTGACCCTTCGAGGAAAGCGACGGGCAAACATTAATGCGATCGCACCTCCTGTGCCGTGGCCAGCTAAATGTACTGGTTGGGGGTGAGATTGCAAAAAATTATCAATTAGGGATACTGCTTCATCAATGGAACTGGCTTCATCGGGTATTGGGTGGTATTCCCATTCAGCTACCTGCACAGATCTAGACAAAAACTGAAGTAATGGTTGGTCAAAATACTTCAAACTTGGGCTAGCAGTCAACCATAAAACATCAAATGAATCAACCATAAATACCTCTTCCCTCCCTATCTCCTAAGATTTAGCTATTTATAAACCAAATTCCGTCTTTAATTGAGCAGTCCAATCCTTGACTCGCTTGTCTGTGAGGTCGGATTGATTATCCTCATCAATGGCTAATCCGACAAATTTGCCATTTTTCACGCCTTGAGAATTGTCAAAATCATATCCATCAGTTGAGGTATAACCAACTGTTTTACCACCTTTTTCAGAAATTGCTGTTTCTAAAATACCCATGGCATCTTGGAAATTATCACTATAACCAATTTGATCGCCAGTACCAAAATAAGCAACTGTTTTACCACTAAAATCAATGTTTTCTAGTTCATCTTGGTAAAAGCCATCCCAATCACTCTGTAGTTCGCCAATGTCCCATGTCGGACAACCAATAATCAGACACTCATACTCATCAAAATCAGCAGCCTCTGCTTGAGACATATCATGTAAAGTGACTACATCATCACCTCCTAATTCCTCCTGAATCATCTGTGCAACGGCTTCAGTTTTTCCTGTGGTACTACCGTAAAATAAACCAATTTTTTTTGACATTCTGGCTCCTGAAAATGAAAACACAAACTACCATGGTTCAATCAAATCAATTCTTAATTTGTCTGTGGGTAGGTGAGGATAATAGCATTGCTCTTACCCACAAAGTAATGCTATGTAGCAACGTAAATGTCTAAAAGCCAATAAGTACTATTAACCTTGTATTACCCGACTACTAAAAGAATTGACTAATTCAACAGCCATGTTATCCATGACTTGAGTTTGTGATAAATTTTGGCAATAACTAAAAAATCCATGGAGCTTACTGATTATCTATTTCAATTAGCTCCTTTGATATAGTACCAGAGTTAATGAAAATATATTGCATTAATTTTAGATAAATTTTTGTAACTGCATATACAGTCAATCTGCAAATCCTTGTATAAATGGACTTTGAGGATTGATTTTATATTTCAAACAGTAAGGGGCAGGGTCTAGGGTTCAGAGGTAAATAACTACGTAAATAACCTCAATTCGGGTTAACTCATAATCCCAAATGTCCACCTAGGAATTAATTCCTAGGCTCATATGCATGCGTCTGATAAATCAGACTGGGAAAGAATTTCAGCGCGTTTTAACGTGCTTGGTTTATGAGCCTTGAAATTGATTTCAAGGCGGAAATGTGGGCTGGGTGAGATTGCTGCTTATCCCGAGCTGAGGTTAAATAAATTAAAATTGATTGACTTCCGTCGTCACAGGGAAAATCAAAATCCTTCTCCCTTGAGCTTTAAGGGGATTTACCCCCTATCCCTTCTTGAACTTGGGTAATTTAAATATATAAATGAAAAATAATAGCAATAAAAGGTGGTAGACTAAAAAGAACTCACCGACATGTGACAATACCCCATACCTAAAACAGGCTAAATCCTATTTTTATGATTTTTATTTTTATAAGTCAGGATTTAGCCTTTCCTTAAGCGTTGAGCTAACCTTGTATCGGTTCAATGCTTATAAGTTGACCATTTTGCTCATCTGTCAAAATGTATAGTCTTCCATCGGGACTTTGACGTACATCCCTCACTCTCCTACCAATAGGAATAGATTCTTCCCTAATAATATTATTGTTTGCATCCAAATCAATACGACGAACATCGCGAGAAACTAATCCCCCTGCAAACAAATCTCCTTTCCATGGTTGAAAGCGTTTACCCGAGTAAAACGCTAATCCTGAAGGTGCGATTGCAGGAGTCCAAACTACTTTTGGATCTATCATACCTGGTTGCGATCGCTTGTTGGAAATCTCTCCTCCAGTATATTCTTTACTGTGGGTAACTACTGGCCAACCATAGTTTTTTCCTGCTTCCACAAGATTTAATTCGTCACCACCTCTTGAACCATGTTC
>JAAUYD010279527.1_pt1 | contig 14462 bp, 13 predicted proteins | sample 7278101 | NCBI WGS metagenome assembly JAAUYD01 (sample SAMN14350128, study PRJNA611818) | marine sediment metagenome | isolation source: surface marine sediment (0.6m) | place: French Polynesia: Moorea | collected 2018-08
ACGCCGAAGCGGTTGAGCTCCCGCATATAGTGCCGTGAGGAATTCAATTGGTCTTCGAAAGAGAGTTTGGGTGCCCTAGCGATGGTGGAGTAGAGAATCAAGGCATTGGGTTCGGCAATAAAAAGCCCTGTGGGTCTACCCGATGCATCCCTGACGATCAGTCCTCCCGGGGGATTGGGTGTGGACGCATCCATTCCCAGGGCCCTGATTGCCGCGCGATTGAGCAGGGCGCTGTCGTAAAGATGTAGTAGAAACACCGGCGTATCGGGCGCCGCCTTGTTGATTTCGTCCAAACTGGGCAGTCTGCCTTCGGCAAATTGAAATTCATTCCAGCCTCCGATGACACGCACCCATTGGGGTGGCGGTGTGCGCTCGGCCTGCGCCTTAAGCTGATCCATGGCCTGGGACAGGGTTGGGACACCGTCCCAGCGCAGCTCAAGGTTGTAAAACAAGCCGGCCCGGATGACATGCAGGTGCGAATCGTTGAGTCCGGGGACAACGCGTCGCCCGTTGAGATCGATCCGAGGGGTATCTTCTGCCGCACGGGACAGCACGTCTTCATCAGTTCCGGCAGAGACGATGCGGCCGTTCGCGATGCCCAGGGCGGTGACTTCCGGTTGGCGAAAATTTAGGGTAGTAATTTTTCCATTATAGTACACACGATCTATTATCATGATGGGTTCCTTTCTATGATGTGCTGCCTTCGGATGGCTTCAGCCACGGCCCAAACCAATGTGTCAGCCTCGGCATCACTGCCCAGGTCAGCAGGGCCACAACTGCAAGGGTTTCAATGCCCACGGCCAGCCAGAAAGGCCAGCCGGACAGCAGCCACCTTCCGCCTATGGATGTTACGGCAAATACGGTCGGCCAGACGCCCAGCCAGGTGATAAAGGCCATCTTCCAAAGGGGCGGCTCGTGTATGCGGCTGGAATCATTGAAGAAGGCCTCCAGTCCGGTGAGCTCACGGCGTGCATAATCGCCCTCAACCAGCGGTGCCACCTCATTTTGCCATCTCCGAAAGCGTTCAGAATGATAAAACGCATCACGGTCTTGCTGATTTCCAAAGGAACGTAAAATGCCGTATGTTCGGCTTTGTGATCCGGGCAGGGGGCGCAACAGCTGGGCACCCAATGTCGATTCATCTTCCTGGGATTGGGCAAAAAATTCTAGAATTGCCTTTTCAAATGATGCCTCGCAGCCCGATTTCACCGTGCGTGTAATAGCCACATGAACAGGTTGATCCATTGTTTCACTCCAGGGCAGGATGGTCAGAAAATGACCACCCTGCCGATCTTTTTTGCTTTAGTTATGTACAACGTGGGGGTTTTCAGCCGCCTGCGGTGCCTTGTGAACCATGGAGTAGGCATATTCAATGCCGCTGCCGTAGGCGCCGGCATGCCCGCGAAATATGTTCATCAAGGCGTCGTAATGCTCACGGTTGGCCCAATCGCGTTGAAATTCCAACACAGTGGCCACGGTGGTCATGGGTACGGCCCCGGCCTGGACACTGCGACGAATGGCCGCATCGTGGGCCGCTTGGGACGTGGCCCCGCAAGCGTCCTCGACGACGTATACATTGTAGCCCTCATCGATCATGTTAAGCGCAGGCCAGGTCACGCAAACTTCGGTCCACAATCCGGCAATGATGATATTCTTGCGTCCGGTGGACTCGATCGCCTGCCTGAACTTGGGATCATCCCAGGAGTTCATGCTGGAGCGTTCAATGGGTTGCTGTCCGGGAAAGACATCCATCAATTGGGGCCAAATGTAACCGCTGAAAGATTCGGTTTCGACAGCCGTCAGAATTGACGGTAAACCGAATTCTTTGGCGCCTTTGGCTAACATAACAACGTTATTGATCAGTTGCTGGCGATCGATATTGGCCACACCAAACAGCATCTGGGGCTGATGATCTATGAAAACGACGGCTGCATTATCGGCGGTAATCAGGCCGCCATCAGTGTTAGGAAGTATATTTTTCATGGTTAATTCTCCCGATTATAATTGGTTGCATCATGTCAGTGACCTCTTGGCCACCTTCACACGCCTCCGATCTGCTGCCAAAGGCTGCAACCGATAGGTTGTTGTGGATAAATATCTTGAAATAAAGATATTGTGAAAAAATTATTCCAGCTTAAGTTGTTGGGCATGCAATCCAATCTTTTGAATAATCTCAACAACTCGCTACGCTCACATGCATCCAGCACGTCAGCAATTCATTCCAGATTCTTGGCATATTTGGCAAAGGCCACTTTGATCAGTCGACGTCCGGTTTTCGTAAAATGCAGGTAGAAATAGCTTCCGTCGGAAGGATCCTTAATGCGCTTGATCAGGCCTCTCTCCTCCAGCCGATTAGCAGCGGCGGTCATGGAACCACTGGTCAACAGTACTATCTCTCCGATGGTGTTGATTGGCAAAGGGCCTTCATACAATAGCGCTTCCAGAATTTCAAAGTCACTCAGGTTAATACCGGTTTCAGCGATGCTGTGGCGATCTACCCTTTCAATCGCTTTAGCGGTTCGTCCGAGAACGAGCCTTATATGGGCACCTGACCCCATGACATCACCCTAAGGCCATATATCTTGATGTCAAGATATACTTCGTTGTTACAAAAGTTCTAGCAGCCAACCCATTCAATTTGGATAAATAAGTTTGATTGGCTGTTAAACTCATATAACTTGCTAAAATTTAATAGTTAAACCAAAGCTATGGCACGAGGAGCTTGAATCAATAGGAGCAAATTATTGGTCTGATGGTAGGCCAATACTATCGAAGTAGCGGAATAAAAAAACATTTAACCTACAGTGGTAGTTTGGGACTGTTGAAAATACTCTTCAATTTACAGATAAATGCCTTGGGCGCTTGATTACCTTGTTGATGCTGATTAGCGTAAACTTGTTCACTATTAAGAATGCTATACGTTCTAACGCGCTCCTGCGCAAGGGTTCAATATATAACCTTATCAATCAAACAGGAGAAAATCATGTCACAGAAAATACTGATTACAGGTGCAAGTGGCGGTTTTGGTAAATTGACCACCCACACACTGCTCAAAAACGGGAAAACAGTGGTTGCCTCTATGAGGGATGCCAAAGGCAAAAATCAGCAGGTGGCCGAAGAGTTGCAATCAGCCGGTGCTCATATTGTGGAGATTGATGTCACCGACGATGCCAGTGTTGACCGGGGAATGACTGCGGCGATTGAAATGGCCGGAGGAATGGACGTGGTCGTCAACAATGCCGGAGTCGGGGTCATCGGGTTGCAGGAAACCTTTACACCTGAGGATTGGCAGAAGCTTTTCAACATCAACGTCTTCGGCGTTCAACGGGTCAACCGAGCTGTCCTGCCGTACATGCGCGGGGTTGGCTCCGGCCTGATCATCTATGTTTCTAGTCTGTTAGGCCGAATGACCATACCATTCTACGGACCCTACAATGCCTCCAAATGGGCGCTGGAAGCTATGGCGGAGAATTATCGGACTGAGCTGTCCGGATTGGGCATCGAATCCTGTATCGTCGAACCCGGCGGATTTCCTACTTCCTTCATGGATGCCCTGATAAAGCCAAGCGACTCAAGCCGTGATGACAGCTATGGTGAGCTTAGCCAGGCGCCAGTTGGTTTTTTCAAGAATTTCGAACAGGCGCTAGCCGGCAATCCAGAGCAGAAACCCCAGAACGTGGCAGATGCCATTGCCACCCTGATCGACACACCTGCAGGTGAGCGCAGTTTCCGCACTGTCGTAGATAAGATGGGCATGGGTGAGCCTCTCGTAGGATATAACGAGCAGCTCGCTCAGATTACTTCCGGTATCTACAACGCATTCGGCATCGGCGATATGCTTAATTTAAAGAAGTGATTACCTTGATGAGGCTGAATTACACTTGAAGACAATTCTCAAATAACGGATCGAGTTGGTAGTCAAAGTAATCAGCCTCTGCAAGCAAATCATTAAGATGGACATAGTCAACAAGTCTACTAAAATTTAATTTGATGCTCGGCTAAGCTGTGAGCCTGGCAGTTGGAATTTAGGGGGCAAGTCCCCGTTTGATGAATGTTAATTTCATCTAAAGTCAATCAGAGATTTGACCCCTTGACTGACTTAAGGCTGCCATGACCAGTTTACTCTCTCTGATTTGCGGCGCATCTTGCCGCCAAGACCAGCAAGCACATGACCGTATAGACAATGACCAGCAATGGACCAGCTGGTAAATCAAGCAATGCAGAAAGGGCAACTCCAGTAATAACGGCAAGAATACCGCATAGCCATGCGGTCATATGAGGTCGGATAGAATTTACGCTGGCCAGGGCTGGAAGAATCAGGCTTGCAAAAACGACATACACGCCGACAAGCTGCACCGATGAGGTAATCGCCAGTGCAAATAACAGGTAAAACCAACGGCTGCTTCGAACAGCCGGAATCAGAAACCACCATGTCAAGATCGCCGCATACACGGGCGAATGTGTCAACACATCAAGCCATGTGACAAACAGTACCTGACCGGACAATAAATGCTGGACTTCTTCCCCGCCATGCGGATGATCGGCCAGCAACAACAGGGCGAACGAAGCAGCAAGTATGAAGCTGCTGCCGATAACTGCTTCCTGTTGTTGCGGCACTTTGCGTTCAATGAGGCGAAAGAACAGACCGGCGAGCATGGCACAGGTAAGTGCGGCACATTGCGCTACCCACCATGCCGTTGAATGAATATACAGGCTTGCGGCCACAAGTCCCAACCCGGCAAACTGTGCGACGGCCAGATCGATGAAGATAATGCCACGTTTGAGCACCTCTAAACCCAGTGGCGCATGGGTCAGGGCGACCATGAGGCCTGCGATGAACGCAGGCCCCACAATCTCAAGTAGTTCAACGCTGGGCATCAGCCACCTCGACCAGACGTTGAATCGTATGCTCAAACAGCGCAAACAAATCCAACGCTTCATCACTTCCACCAACCGTATAGGGCAGTACGAAGGCCGGAATGCCGGTCTTTCCCGCAAGCCATTCACTGCCATCATCCGGGGCATAAGGCGTGCGGATTATCGCCAGTACGGGCCCGTCTTTCACCTGTTGGAGCAGTGCTTCAAGATGTCCGGTATTGGGGGGAATCCCCGGTTTCGCTTCTAATGTGTTCACCAGATCTAGCTCTAGCCAATCGATGAGATAGCTCCATGCCTTGTGATGGGTGATGATGCGTTTTCCTTTCAGGATGGAAGCCTGTTCTTCCCACCTGGCGATGGCCGATTTCCAACGGCCGGAAAAATCCATATACTGCGTTTGGAAGGCCGCAGCATTGGCCGGGTCCAGGGCCTGCAAACGCTGATTCAGGGTTTCAGCCACAATCAGGATGTTATGAGGATTGAGATGCACATGCGGATTGCCTTCCGGGTGAACATCACCCATGCTGCGATCCACGCGTTCCGGTTTCTCCAGTACCGGCACCAGTTCTGCAGCCGGCAAATTAAATAAGCTTCCCGGCTGGACACCTGCATTTCCAGCTTTTTGCAAGAGAATCGGCAGCCAGCCAACTTCCAGACCGGCGCCGGAGCATATCACCAGATCGGCCTGGCGCATCCTGGCGATTAGGCTAGGACGGGCACGAATATAATGCGGATCCTGTCCTGCATGTGTCGCGGTGTATACCTTTACATATGTTCCGCCCACAGCCTCCGCCAGAGAAGCCCATTCGGGCTCACAGGCGAAGACCTGGGCTTTTGCAAATGCGGACGTCGGAGCAGAATTCAGCAGCAACGACACCAGCAGCACAATCAAAAAAGCAGGTCTCATCTCTACCTCCTTTAATATTTATGTGCACCGTGGGCTCCAATGCTCACGATATATTGCAGGAGCACCTGATGGTCGTCCTGGCCGTCGCTCAATTCCTCGTAGTTGTATTGCAAGCGCAGGCGGCTGAATTCGCTGTTGGTCCAATCCGTCATCACTGAATAAGCCTCTGGATCATGACCACCGGAATCCAGCACACTGCCAACCAGCCCTGCGGGTACGTCGGGACTTTCCATGCGGCTGTATCGTGCGCCGACTCGCCATTGCGGATGAAACTTATAGACGCCTTGTAGATACCAGCCGCTGGCATGGTCATCAAAAGCGACAGCGCCGGTTCCGGCCTCAGCATCTTCATAGGTGCCGTCTTCGTCACGCCAGAAATATTCACCCTGCACAAGGACCTCCTGCTCACGGGAGTTGCCGGTGGGTGCCCATGTGTAGCGTATATCTGCAACATACAAGGCTGTGTCGCCTATATAGGTAACAGCGTCCTCATTAGAGCCGCGTCCATCGGGGGATTCTCCGGAAAGTACATAACCGCCGACCCTCCAGCTCTGGTTATCGCCGATATCGCCCCCAACACGGGCAAATCCGGACCAGGCGCCTACATCCTCGCCATCGGCCCCGCCAAACGGGAAATCATCTCCCCGGAAGACGCCGCCGCCGATCTCAACGTACAAATCGGTCGGCAAGACATAGGATACCTGTACACCGTCATCGTTGTAGGCATTGTTCAGGAAAACACGGTAAGGCAAAGGCCGGTCGGCAAAATCATCAGCGTGGGTGTGATGTTCATTGAGATAACCCAGGGTCCAGAATGCGCGCCCTGCTTTTATGCTTAAACCGTTCGGAAGACCTGACCCGGGAAGCGTCTCAATGTATGCTTCTTCCAATTCAACAATATCCTCCCCTTCCTCCCGAACGATTGCCGCTGTCAGGCTGCCGTAGAATTTGTCGTCGGCATTGGCAGAAAAGTTAAGTTCCGACTCATCAATGGCCAATCCTTCACGGCCCCGTTCCCCTTCTTCACCGACCGCGAAACCGGAGATTTCTGAATCATCCTCTGAGAAGTTGGAGAATCTGCCGTTTAAAATGATACCGATGGAAGGATTGAAGTCATTGCCAAAGATTGTTCGACGTGACTGGCCCGCAGGTCCAGTTTCCGCTTTAATCTTTTCGGCTTTTTCGCTTTCCATCTTTTCCAGTTTTGCTTCAAGTTCTGTAATGCGGCCCTCATAAGCTTGTTTTATGGTCTGTATTTCTGCTTTGATTGCCTGAATATCGGCATTTGACGCCGCTGCCAATGAGTCTACCGATAACAAGGCAATAAGCGCAACCGAAGCTGCAAACATTAATTTTTTCATGATTTTTCTCCCTATGCAGTAAGGCGTACCAATCCATGCCAAGGCATGGCGCAATTTTTTGACTTACGTTCTGGATCTAACTGAGGAGAAAAGTGGGGGGTCCGCGTGTTGAAACCCCGTTGAAAGTATCTTTGCTGATTAGGACCGGAGAAATGATGGGTGGCCCGATTTCCGTAAACATCATCGTTTGTAAAATAACGGGCTTTGCTTTATCAGCATTTTTGGTTTGTTCGCTATGAAGGTATACTTCGCAGGTCTGACCGTCATGCTCGTGCTCTTCAAAACCGTGCTCGGCCATATGCAGCAGCGACAGCACCTGTGCAGCGAAGAACAATGTGATCAGAAATATGTTTAAATTTCTTTTCATATCTTAGAAAATACCGTTTCTGCTTGTAGCGATAAGCTGAATCACATTTTGCATCCTGTCCTCTAATATACCATAACATTTCCCAGTTTGAGCTGCATTTCCAACCTAAGACCTATTAATCAGATTACAACCCAAAGAAAATTTAAAGCCACGAAAACCAGTGGACACCATACCACGGTAGGCTTGATCAGAAGGCATGCTTCAATTAGTAATCGCATATCATCTGTGATAGTAAAATCTGCAAACAGCTTTTACTACCCACAACATAAGATAATCTTGTAGATAAAAACGGTACTTGAAATACTGGGGGCAGGCGTAGCAGTTGCGCCTTCAGATCAGATGTCGGTTAAAATCGGAAACAGGTTATAGGGCAGAGCCATAACCTGTAGTGCTAGAGTTTTCGGAGTAATGCTGACCTTTGAGAAAAGTTCTAAGAACGTAGGTTGGGTTGAGCTTGCGAAACCCAACGTTGAGTTTGCTTAGTGCTTAGGTATGCTTAGGGGTCGGACCAGACTAATCATCTGTAATCCCAACATTTTTGCGCCAGAACACAACTTTATTCCGCCTTAAAGGGCCAGATTTGATTGTAAAATCATCACTCTAAGGCGGACTGATGCTCCATGGTATTTGATTCCCACCATCATAATGCTCCACAACCTTAAAAATTGTCGAAGTCCTACCTTAAGGATTAAGTAATCGGCTATTGCAAAAAAACGCTTATTGTGTTTTCATATAGCGAAATAGAATTTCGCTATGCAAAAACCCACCGAACAACGTTATTTTATCAATTCATTGGCCCGAGGATTAAAGCTTCTCGAGAAAATGGCAGAGGCCGGGGTTCCCCTCACCTTAAGCGAGATTGCCGAAGCCATGCAGATGACGCTGCCGACGGCCTACCGGTTTCTCTATACCCTGCAGGCTATCGATCTGATCGAAAAGGAGCCGGATCGCAAGGCTTACCGGATCACGCCAAGAGTACTCAAGCTCGGGTTCGGCGTCTTTAAATCATCAGATTTGTGGAATACCGCTCACCCGCATCTGGTGCGAGCCAGAAAGAAATATGGCGAGACATTCAACCTGGCAATTTTAGAACAGGACCAGATTCTTTATATCGACCGCGTCAAAACCCAGTCCATTTTAACCATCAACCTTGAAATCGGATCCAAGTTGCCGGCCTTTTGCACATCAATGGGCCGGGTCCTTCTGGCCTGGTTACCGGGAAATGAGGCCCGCAAGCGCCTGGAACTCAATGCGCGCGAGAAACATACCGGACGAACGGTAACAGATATAGGTGAACTCGAGTCGATCCTTGCAGACGTGCGCCGAAAGGGCTTTGCAGTGAACGACGGCGAACTGGCCCCGGAGTTGTGTTCAGCAGCGGCGCCGGTATTGAACAGCGAGGGGGAAGCGATTGCGGCGCTGAATATGGCAGTCAATGCGGCCAGTCATGATGAGGATTATCTGCATGAGGTCATGGTTCCGGCGGTGGTTCAATGTGCTCAACGAATTTCATCGGCAATGGGTTTTTTCCATGATGAGAATTTGTCAATCAACGATAAGAGAATATGAAATAAAGGAGGTGATGGTAAAGCACGGCATCTACTCAATACATTATACAAAAAGGAGGAGGTTCAAAATGAAAAGAAAACACTTGATGGTTTGGAGCGTCGTTATCGTACTGGCTATTGCATTGGCGCTTCCGGCTGGCACACTCAATGCCGCCAAAAGACGCTATGTATCCATTGCCGCCGGTTGGGTGACAGGCGCCTATTTTCCCATGGCCGGTGCCATTTCCCGGATTGCATGGAAACATCTCAAGGAAGACGGTATCAAAGTGACCGCTGAATCATCAGGTGCATCCGTTGCCAATGCCAAGCTCATTGGTGCAGGTGATACCGATTTTGCCATCTTGCAGAATGACATCGCCTCCTACGCGCATCACGGAAAAGCGGGGATGTTCGACAAACCCATCGCGAACCTGCTGGGTGTCTGCACCCTCTTCCCCGAACACGTCCAGCTGGTTGCCCGCAAAGACGCCAACATTAAATCCGTTGCCGACCTGAAAGGCAAAAAAGTAGCAATCGGCCCGGTGGGCTCCGGCACCAGCGAAAACGCCAAACAAATCCTCGAAGCCTGGGGCCTGAGCGTCAAAGACCTCGCTAAGGGCGAACAACTGACCGCCTCGCAATCGGCGGACTACATCAAGGACGGCCGTCTGGATGCCGCTTTCTTCACTGTTGCAGTCGGCGCAGCCGTAATCATGGACACCTCGCTGATCGTGGATGTAAACATCGTTCCCATCGTGGGAGACAATGTCGAGAAACTGATTAAAAGCTACCCCTTTTACGCCAAGCAGATGGTGCCGGCAGGAACTTACAAGGGTAACGATGCGGAAGTCTCCACCGTTTCGGTGATGGCCATGCTGGGTGCGCGCGCCGATCTGGAAGAAGATATCGTCTACAAAATCGTCAATGCCATGTACTCGGATCTGGAACAACTGAAAAAAGCCCATGACAAATTCAAGGATATCGAAATGAAAAAAGGTTTGATCGGTATGGGCATTCCCCTACATCCGGGTGCTAAGAAGTACTTCAAGGAGAAGGGCGTCAAGTAGTGTCAACGAACATGAAGCTGTGTTAACTTATTGTGAACGTGGAATATTCGCCGCCGCGGGGCGGTTTGCCATCCCGCGGCGGGTTTTCCGGTATTGGGTCTTGAGGACCATTCGCATGCAGAATGTAGAAGCTAAGGAGGTATGGTTGTGAAGAAACAGGAAGTCCCAGACATTGAAGCCAGCAAGGAGATGGCCAAGGCATCGGAAGGGGGAGCGCGCATCCTGAGCGGTCCGGCGGGCTATATTGTTTTTGGCATTGCTGTCTGCATGTCCCTGTTTCAGGTCTATACAGGATTCTTCGGAGAACTGGCCGGTTCCAAACAGCTTTCCATACATCTGACGTTTGCCATGGTCCTCTGTTACCTATGCAATCCCTTTTCGAAAAAATCGCCGCGTGACCGCATCTCGGTAACAGACATCATACTGGCTATTATAAGCGGTGCCGGCGCCCTATATCTGTTCATCAACTATGATCATGTCGTCACCTCCGTGGGCGACGCTGCCCTGTATGATCTCATTATCGGCGGATCACTGATCATATTGGTGCTGGAAGCCACCCGCCGCAGTGTATCCCCCATGCTGCCCATCATCACGATCATCTTTCTGCTTTATGCTTATTTTGGCCCCTATCTTCCCGGCGACCTGGGCCACCGGGGATTTCGTGTCAAACGGATCATCGACCATATCTTTATGACTGGAGAAGGCCTTTGGGGCGTGCCTTTGCGGGTATCGGCCACCTTTGTTTATCTCTTCGTGCTATTCGGCGCCTTTTTGGACAAGATCGGGGCAGGTGAGTACCTGATCAATCTTTCATTTGCCCTGATGGGCAGGTTCCGTGGAGGGCCGGCCAAAGCGGCCGTGGTAGCCTCATGCGCCATGGGTTCCATATCGGGTTCTTCCATTGCCAACACGGTCACCACGGGCGCCATGACCATACCGTTGATGAAAAAGGTGGGATTTAAAAATCATGTAGCCGGTGCCGTCGAGGTCGCCGCGTCAACAAACGGCCAGCTCATGCCACCCATCATGGGAGCTGCTGCTTTCATCATGGCCGAGATCATCGGCGTACCTTATATCGAAATCGTCAAGGCGGCCTTTATCCCAGCGATCCTTTCCTATACGGCTATCTTCTCAATTGTTCACCTAGAGGCCGTTAAAGAGAACATCCGCGGGTTGACCCCGGAGGAATGCCCGCCCATGATCAAAACCCTGTTGTCGGGCCTGCATTTTCTCATACCGCTAATTCTGCTGATCTGGCTGCTACTGGTAGTCATGTGGACGCCTACCACAGCGGCGTCTTGGTCCATCCTGGCCGCCTGTGTGGTGGCCATCGGCAACAATATCTACCGCGATCGGCGGCTTTACCCCGACTACGTTAAACAGGGTGTTGGCATACAGGAGCCGGCATTTGCCGCCTATCTTCAAGACAGCCGGGGGTTCGCCTTTAAAAGAAGTCGGGCAGAGATTCTTGGTTCCCTTGAAACCGGCGCCCGCAACATGGCCGGTATCGCCGCCGCTTGTGCCTGCTGCGGCATCATCATCGGTGTGGTCACCCTGACCGGATTGGGCCTTAAGATGGCCACTTTAATTACCGAAGCGGCTGGCGGCAACCTGTTCCTGACCCTGTTTTTTTCCGTATTTGCCTCGATCATACTCGGCATGGGGCTGCCCACGACGGCTACCTACATCATCATGGCAGCCATGACCGCACCGGCAATCATGACCATCAGTTCCGACCTGGCCTTGGGATTACCGGTCGTTGCGGTTCACCTGTTTGTCTTCTATTACGGCATCGTCGCTGACGATACTCCGCCAGTGGGTTTGTGCGCCTACGCTGCCGCCGGGATTGCCGGTGCGGATCCCATCAAAACGGGCTGGAAAAGCTTCCGGTTGGATCTGGCTGCCTTCACCCTGCCCTTCATGTTCATCTACAATACGAAATTACTTATGATCGACACCACCCTGATGGAGGTCCTGTACCTCATCCCGTTGTGCATTCTGGGTATGTTTTGCTGGTCGGTCTTCATCCAGGGGCATTGGAAGGTCAGGACACCCATTTGGGAACGACTGCTTTTTTTGGGGTTGGCCTTTCTGCTGGTCAATCCAAACCATTTGTCCATTGGAGAAATATTGATCAACAAACACCTGGTTAATGGCGTTGCCATTTCCGCTGTAACCCTGATCTACCTATGGCAGCGGTCACGTGCCAATCGCGCCTTAGCCACCGCATTAGCATAGGATTTCATATTGGCATATGTGAAGAGACGATTGGCTGTTCCGGCGGCAAGTTTAATACTGTTACTGAGCCTGGCCCTGTTTTTACGGGTAGATACGATAACAGTGACACTCCCCAGGGACGGAAACCGACTTTTCGGAGCGATGCGCGTGGCACCGGGAAGTGAAGTAGTTTTGCGTTACCGCCACTCGGTGGAAAAAACCATGGTCGAAGGCGTGTTTATTATCGGGAACGGGCCGGTGCTTCAGGCCAAGCAGACGCGGATGACTTCAGTAGGGACCGGGCTTCCCAATACCCGCGCGGCAAAAACCCGGAGGGAGGGCCGATGGCTAGTCGTGGATGAAGAATTGGCAACGGTCCCGGGATTTGATTTTTTTATTTCTACAGTGAACGAAACCCGACTGACCGTAGACGGAACAGCCTTAGGGGTGGACCGTTTGGCCTCGGGCAGTGTGATTCACATCGATGTGGAACGGATGCGGCTATTGGCGTGGATGCTGTGGCAATACGGCAACAGGGATCGGTGAAAGGACAGACAATAATGGTCGATGCAAGCAACCGGTACAAAGGACATGTATTCCCCAGGCGCGTTGATCCGCCGCTGCCGGTGGCTGTGAAGGCAGACGGAGTATGGATCGAGGACAAGGACGGCAACCGATACCTGGATGCCAGCGGAGGAGCAATCGTGGTCAATGCCGGTCACGGCAGGAAGGAAATCGCTCAAGCGGTTTACGATCAGATCCTGGCCTATGATTACATTCATCCGACCATGTTCACCACACCGGCGGCAGAAGCGCTGGCCACGGCCCTGGCCACACACGCACCAGAGGGCATTGACCGATTCTACTTTTTATCAGGTGGTAGCGAGGCGGTGGAGGCGGCCATCAAACTGGCCCGCCAGATTCACCTGGCCAACCGACGGCCTGAGAAGTTCCGGTTGATCTCCCGCTGGAAATCCTACCATGGACTGACCCTGGGTGCCTTATCAGCCATGGGCAGGACGGCGTTTCGAACACCGTATGCCCCCATGCTGGCGGATGCAGTGCACATCCCTCCCCCTTACTGTCTACGCTGCTCATACGGACTCACCTTTCCCGACTGTGGGTTGCGCTGCGCCCTTGCCCTGGAAGAGACCATTTTAAACCTGGGGCCTGAAACGGTATCCGCTTTTATAGCCGAGACCGTCAGTGGCGGCACCCTGGCTGCCTATCCGCCGCCGGCCGGTTACCTGGAGACCATCCGCGAAATCTGCGATGCCTACGATGTCCTGCTGATCCTGGACGAAGTACTTTGCGGCATGGGACGCACCGGGCGCTGGTTTGCCTGCCAGCACGATGGTGTGGTGCCGGACCTGATTACTTTGGGCAAAGGGCTTGCCGGCGGTACAGTGCCGCTTTCCGCGGTCGGGGTCAAGGGTGTCCATTTTGATATGGTGTACGCTGATGGTGGCGGATTCATCCACGGCGGCACTTTTTCTCATCATGGAGTTGCCACGGCCGCCGGATTGTCGCTTGTACGGATACTGGAGCGCGAACGCCTGGTTGAGCGTGTGTCGAAATTAGGAGAAGTCTTGGGTGATATACTCAAAAGCCGGCTCGGTGATCTTGCCTGGGTGGGCGACATACGGGGTATCGGTTTTCTGTGGGGCATCGAACTGGTCAAGGACAAGGCCTCTAAAACACCGTTTCCGAGAAAGCATCAACTCACCGAGAAGATCTGGCAAACGCTTTTTGAAAACGGCATCATCACGTACAAGTCCACCGGCCTTGCCGGGATAGATGGTGACGCCATCATGGTCGCACCTCCATTCATATTGGATAGCAAATATTTTACAATTGTTGCCGATCAAATCAGGGCTGCCATTGAGCGTGTGCTGCCCTTTTAAACCGATTGGATGGAATCGGAAGAAGGTAGATAGGCAACCCATCATCAATACAAATAGACTTTCTACGGAAACGTCTATACTTGAGAAGAGGTAAAATGGAAAAACTCATCATCACAGTGGCCGTCACCGGCTCCCTCCCCACCAAAAGGATGACACCCAATGTCCCCATCACCCCAGAAGAGATCGTCCGTGACGGCATTGCCTGCGAGGCGGC
>JAAUYD010002584.1_pt1 | contig 14459 bp, 13 predicted proteins | sample 7278101 | NCBI WGS metagenome assembly JAAUYD01 (sample SAMN14350128, study PRJNA611818) | marine sediment metagenome | isolation source: surface marine sediment (0.6m) | place: French Polynesia: Moorea | collected 2018-08
AATAAATAAACTTCTGGCTATACCTATGATATGTATTAGTTAAAGTGTCAAAAAGATCGGAGCCAAACTCGAAGAGCGATCGCCGGATAATCAGGAAAATCTCAAAAATTTTGGCTAGTAAACCTAAAAAAATTTGATGTCGATTCCCAAAGTCAGTTTGTCAAAATTATCCTGGTAGAAAAGCTTTCGATCCATAACACCATATTCTGTTGCACGATCTTTGAACTCATTATTATCAAAACGGGAACAAAAAAAATATAATTAAAAAATCTTGAATTAGTAGAAAAAAGCTGGGAATTAGGATTTTAGGATTAATCTTGACTCCGACTCACCAGAGATAGATTCAGATTGAGAGCAATTTCTGAAAAATTTTAGTTGGAGCGATCGGGACTCAAGATTTCACAAATACCAGTTTTTTGATTTATGGACGGCATCGTCAGTAACAAAATCTAAAATCAAAAGTAATAAATTTTAAAAATAGCTACTGTGGTTTCTACAAGCATCCCCCAAACAACAATATCAGCAAATATTACACCTCAACGCCGTACCGGAGCCTTTGCTTTAATCGACAGTCTCAAAAGACACGGAGTCAAACATATTTTTGGCTATCCTGGTGGCGCAATATTACCAATTTATGACGAACTTTATCGAGCAGAAGCAAGAGGAGATCTAGAACACATCCTCGTCAGACACGAACAAGGTGCAGGCCATGCAGCCGACGGATACGCCCGCGCAACCGGTAAAGTTGGCGTTTGTTTTGGCACTTCCGGCCCCGGAGCAACCAATCTGGTGACCGGAATAGCAACCGCTCAAATGGATTCTATTCCTATGGTTGTAGTGACAGGTCAAGTAACTCGAGGGGCGATCGGTACCGATGCCTTTCAAGAAACAGATATTTACGGCATCACTTTACCCATAGTCAAACATTCCTACGTAGTCCGCAACGCCAGAGATATGGCACGAATTGTTGCCGAAGCATTTTATATTGCCAGTACGGGCCGTCCGGGGCCGGTATTAATCGACGTACCAAAAGATGTTGGTTTAGAAAAATGCGATTATATTCCCGTAGAACCCGGCCAGGTCAAATTACCCGGATATCGACCCACCGTTAAAGGCAATCCTCGCCAAATCAACGCTGCATTAGAATTAATTGAAGCATCAGAAAGACCCTTACTCTACGTTGGTGGGGGTGCTGTTTCTGCTAACGCTCACTCTCAGTTATGCGAATTAGCAGAACAATTTCAAATACCTGTGACCACAACTTTAATGGGTTTGGGTTCTTTTGACGAACATAACCCTCTAGCTTTGGGTATGTTGGGAATGCACGGCACCGCATATGCTAATTTTAGCGTCAGCGAATGCGATTTACTGATTGCCGTAGGCGCAAGATTCGACGATCGCGTCACCGGAAAATTAGACGAATTTGCGAGTCGAGCTAAGGTGATTCACATCGATATCGATCCGGCTGAAGTCGGCAAAAATCGCACGCCTCAAGTTCCAATCGTCGGTGACGTGAGGCAAGTTTTAGAACAGGTTTTACACAGAGCTAGAGAATTAGATTTACCTAGCGATCGCTCTAAAACTCGTAATTGGTTGGAAAGAATCGCTCGTTGGCGCAATGATTACCCTCTCGTCGTCCCTTGTCACGCCGATATTATCTCTCCTCAAGAAGTAATTTCGGAATTGGCAAAACAAGCTCCGAATGCTTATTACACAACCGATGTCGGTCAACATCAAATGTGGGCGGCCCAATTCCTCAAAAACGGGCCTCGTCGCTGGATTTCTAGTGCGGGTTTGGGTACGATGGGCTACGGTTTACCTGCAGCTATGGGTGCTAAAGTAGCAGTTCCCGATGAAGAAGTAATTTGTATTAGTGGCGATGCTAGTTTCCAAATGAACCTGCAAGAACTAGCCCCTTTAGCACAATATGGAATTAATGTCAAGACAATTATTATTAATAATGGTTGGCAAGGCATGGTACGTCAGTGGCAACAAGCCTTTTTTGGCGAACGATATTCTTCATCGAACATGCAAGCAGGAATGCCGGATTTCGAGCTGCTAGCCCGCTCTTTTGGCGTGAAGGGAATGGTTATCGAAGATCGCTCTCAACTTGCCGACAGTATTGCTGAGATGTTAGCCCATAACGGCCCCGTTTTAGTAGATGCTAAAGTCAAAAAAGATGAGAATTGCTACCCAATGGTAGCCCCAGGAAAAAGCAACGCTCAAATGATCGGATTGCCAGAAAAACCTCACAAGCAGGAATTGACAGAATTAATTATTTGTAGTAACTGCGGTCAAAGTAATGCGATCGAGAATAATTTTTGTCCTGAATGCGGCACAAAATTATAAAACGAATTAAGTTAAAAATCTTTTGATTATTTATTTGCCTACCATTTGGTAGGTTTTTTATTTATTCGACTCAAATGTTATTTTCAAGCAAATTTTGGGAAGTATAGGATATGAATAATCTTTTGTTTTTAATGGTTAGAGAACTGTGAGAACTCTACAACAACAATTCGAGCATATTTTGGTAATCAAAGATCGCAAAGAACGCAGAATGATTACCCTCACAAAAGACATCTATACTTTAGGCCGTTCGTCTAAAAATGGGATCGTGATTTACGATCGCCAAGTGTCTCGATATCACGCTACTTTAGTCCGAAAACAAGATATGCGTACCAAAAAATATTCTTTTTGGTTGATTGACGGCGATCTCAAAGGAAGGAGAAGCACCAATGGATTATTAGTTAACAACAAACAAAGCTTATCGCGCAAGTTAAAAATTGGAGACGTGATTGGTTTGAGCGGTACTACAACACTAAAATATTATAAATTTTCTCGTCTCGCCTTACAAAAACTTTTAAAGCCCGGGCAAATCTTAAATCAAGCTTTCTTAGAAAAAATGCTAATTAGCAATGATGAAAATAAAAAAACCATCGTAACTTAATTAAAATAGATAACTATTTAAAGTGAAAGGGAGAATAACATTTTAAGCTCGTCATCCTCCCTAGTTTTAGACGTTTAATTTGCAAAAGATTAATCTCAATTTATCCAAGAGGATACTCAATCTTAGTTCCACCTAACCCGCAGTATCCATTAGGATTTTTTGCTAAATATTGTTGGTGATAAGTTTCAGCATAATAAAATTCGGGAGCAGGAAGAATTTCGGTAGTTATTGTTTTGTTGTAACCCCGATCCTTTAAAGCTTGCTGGTAAGTTTTTAAAGACTCCTCAGCCAATTTTTTCTGATCCTCCGAATATACGTAAATACCAGATCTATACTGAGTACCGCTATCGTTACCCTGACGCATACCTTGTGTCGGATCGTGACTTTCCCAGAAAACTTTTAATAGTTGTTCGTAACTGATGATTTTAGGATCGAAAACAACTAAAACTACTTCATTGTGACCTGTCAGACCGCTACAAACTTCCTGATAGGTAGGATTGGGAGTATATCCTGCTGCATAGCCTACTGCAGTCGTAAAAACTCCATCTTGCTGCCAAAACTTCCTTTCTGCGCCCCAAAAACAACCCATTCCAAACACTACCATTTCCATAGTTTCGGGAAAAGGAGGTTTCAATGGGTTTCCGTTGACATAATGCTCTTTAGGAACTTCCATTTTTTGAGTGCGTCCCGGTAAAGCCTCTTCTCGACTAGGTAGATTAGACTTTTTCCCAAATCCGAATAACACCATAAATTTTGACCTCGATTGTTTATTAAAATTTTTACCGTCTTACTTAACATTATGTAACTTTGAGACCGTAACTGTAGCAAGCAAGTTAAATTTGGGTCTAATACAGGCAAAAATCTTTAATATTAAAACGTCAAAAGACTAATTTTGATTGCTTCTCGATCTGGAGTTGCGATCGATATCTGGATTAACCTCTCAGTTAGTGGTACGAGTTCGTTGCATCAATATCAAAGGGTCAACTCTAATCAATTGATAAGTACCTTTTCGATCTAATAGCTGGTAATCTCCCGGTCGAAACGGGATTTTCTCGATAAATCTCGACTCGCCTAAAATTAACAGGGAAGAAAACTGAGGAAACCGGTTCAAACTATTCGAGTATTCTCTGAGTTTGTCGTGATTTTTAAAAAACTTGACAGGCTTTTGGGTGTAAAAAACAACAGAAGGCTTTTGAAAGCCAACCATCCATAACTCTTCTCCCGATCGTTCTACCTGAATAATTGTTTGGGAAAGTTGTCTGAGGGGAAGTTGTCGAACTCGATCGAGTAAAAAGGAAGCAGGGACGATCGTAAAAACAAAACAGGCCGCGAACCCAATGAAATTAGTCAATCCGATCGAAGCCCATTTTTGTCCTCTGATAAGAAATGTCAAACAAAATAACCCAGCGATCGTCCAAATTATGCCTCCTCGCCAAGGTAAATTAGAATCGGCCACTAACTCGGGCAAATTGGCAACGCTTGGATCGAATCCGAGCAAGTAGGGAACCAAGAAAAAACCAGCAGCCAATAAAAATAAGAATAGAACGTTAAAAATAGAGCTGAGCCAGAGACCGGATCTGCCTTTTTTTACTTCATCCTGCCCTTGCGCTAGTATCGGATGGCTGAATTCTTCGCTCCACAACAATGCCACCAGAATTGCAGCAGCAGGCATCAAAGGTAAAACGTAACTAGGCAATTTCGTGATGGCAACCGTAAAGAAAATAAAAATGGTAGCAAACCAAAATAAAGCAAATATACCCAGTTGAGCGGGACGCGGCTGCTGAGACCAAAAACTTCTTCGCCAAAAAAGAAGGCGGCCGATCGCCACTGGCAAATAAATCGACCAGGGAGCAAACCCAATTAGTACGACCAGAAAATAAAAATACCAAGGTGCAGCATGACCGTTAACTACACTAGTAAAGCGTTCAAAATTGTGGTAGCCAAAAAATGAGTCGATGTAGGCACTGCCATTTTCTAAAAAGACTAAGATGTACCAGGGAATTGCGATCGCGCTTACCAGAAAAATGCCCCTAAAGATTTTCATTTCCGAGAGGACTTCTCTCAACTTACCCAAGTACAGAAGGAAAGAAAAGATAATTAAACCGGGCAAAACTATACCCACCGGCCCTTTGGCCAAGACTGCCAAGCCCACTAAGAAATAAAAAGCAAAATACCAGGGAGTTTTTTCAGAAGCATAACCGATGAAAAAGCACAGCAAAGCTCCTCCCATACAGCCACTGAGTAACATATCAGAAACTCCGATTCGACTCCAGATCAGAGTTTCCATATTAAAAGCAATTAGTGCTGCGCCAATCCAAGCCGACAGCCACAATTGCTGTTGTTTTTTTTTGTTGTTCTCGGGCAATATTAGAGCAGCAGGGTGAGAAACGCCAAAATACCGAAGCGCGTAAAAACCCAATCCCATTAAGAAAATAGCGGCAAAAGCCGAGGGAAGGCGAACTGCCCAATCATTCACCCCAATTAAATGATAACCAATTGCCATTAACCAATAAATTAATGGCGGCTTATCAAATCTGGTTTCACCGTTGAAATAGGGCGTAATCCAATTGCCCGTTACCTTCATCTGGCGGGCAGCTTCGGCAAATAGAGGTTCGGTTTCATCTACTAATCCTGTAGTCCCTAAATTCCACAGAAAAGCGACCCAGGCAATTAATAGCAACCACAAAATCGAAAATCCCCAGCTTACTTTGGGATATTTTTCCCATTCTTGCCACCATTTTCTCAGTTGCCGAACTCCCTTAATTTTCATGCAGTTTTCAAATTACTCCCGAACTAATGCTTAGAACATTATGTACGGCAATAAGACCGATTTTTAAACTGTCGATCGTGGCTGTGAAGAACTTCTAACGGCTGATATTAAGATCGGCTCGAGCAAAACAAGTTTAATAAATAATTAAAGAGAATCTTTTTGCTTTGTGCTGCTATCGTCAGAGCCAAAACTGATATTGTTCGATCTATAATCGGCTGGTTCGATATGAATTAAAACTCTTACCGGACTGAAATGCTGTTCTAAAATTTTTTCTACCCTTTCAGTAATTTCGTGGGCAACAGTAAGATCTCGAGCTTCAACAACTAAATGCATTTCAATAAATACTTGTTTGCCTAAAGTTCCGCGAGAAGCAATATCGTGACAGTTAATTACTCCTGGAACTTTCATTACTATTTTATGAATTTTTTCGGGCGCGATCGCCATTCGATCTACTAAAGAAGGCAAATTAGCTTTGACCACATCCCAGCCACTCTTAAACACTAACAAGGCTACTGGAAAAGCTAAAATTATATCTAACCACTGTAATTGCGATAAACCCAGCTTTTGCCCTTGCCAAACCCCGATTAATCCAGCTAAAACCGTGATTGTTACCCAAACATCACTCATGGTATGATGAGCGTCAGCAATCAAAATCGCGCTGGCAACACGTTGACCTACTCTGCGCTCGTAAAAAGCGACAATAATGTTTATGCCCAAAACTAAGCAGAGCAACCACAACTGAGGGCCAGAAATTTCTACCGGAGAACTGCCACCAATAATACTTTCAATTGCTCCTCGTACAATTTCAAAACAAGCTACTCCTAAAAAAGCGGCGATCGCTAAAGCTCCCACTGCTTCAAATTTTTGATGTCCGTAGGGATGTTCTCGATCTGGATGAGGTGAAGAAAGTTGGTTGGCGATTAAACCTAAAATATTGTTGGCACTATCTGTTAGGCTGTGCAAAGCATCTGCTTGCAAGCTCAAAGAACCTGTAATAAACCCTACTATTGATTTTAATACCATTACTGAGATATTAAGTAGCAAGGTAATTACTAATACTTTACGAACTACAGCGCGATTATCTCTTATCACGGAAGTTACTTAATATATATTTCATTTTACTTTTGTAAGTTACCTCGAAATTTCGATTTCCTTCTCAAAAACCAAATAAAACTAACAGTATCTTAATTTGTACTTGATTTTTCCAATATATTGAGATTCTTCCCTGAAAAATATGACTCAACTTACACTCAACTTAATTCAAGGCTCTATCACCTTCAACTTTACTCCAGAAGCAGCTAAAAATTTAAAACAAGAGATTTTGCAGTTAATTCAAAACATTAAAACTGTCGCTACTTCTAAAACTAGTGGTAGAGATAGGCCAAGCCCCCGTCAATCTATGGAATATCGTTATAGTGGAGAAGTTTTTTTAGAGGTTTTTTGCAATCCTAATATATACCCCAGTCCTTATGCTGCTAAAGTTCTGATAACTCTTAAAGACGATCTGATTCGCATTACTAGCGAGGCAGAGTTAACCCGTTCGATTGAAGATCTCGATCGATATTTAGAACAAACAAGTTAATTCTAACCTATCGGTCGAGCTGCAGATCTTGACGATCGCTTTGTTGAAAATATTTGAAAGTTTTTTGGTAGTTTTTCTTTCAAAACAGAAAAATAATTTATTTATTGCGTCGAAATCAGACTTATACTGTATAATAATCTTAATCTTAGTCGTTTTCCCATTTTTCTGTTCCAACAAGATCGGCAATCCGATCGCGCAGTAAATAATCGCACCTTTCTAATTCGTATTCTACACCGACCCACTCTCGAGCTGGGATATACTGGCAGAGAATGTAAATTGGTTGTTGGCGGCTGATAGTTCCTTGCTCTAAAAGCTGGCGAACTTCGTCCTTAATGGTTTCAATCGAGTATTTTAAGCAAGTTCCAGGTGATGGTATTGTATTAATGCTCATAATGTCAAAATTGCTTTTATATTTAGCTTGGTGAATCAAAATATTAAACTTATGATAGTGTATTGCTAGATTTGGATATACAGAAACCAGTTGCTTACAGTATATATTGTTACACTATTCTAAATTTATTCAAACAATTGTCTTCTTTATTTTCTTTTAACTATTTAGCGGTTAGCTAAACTCATCGCTTTTGATTGATTCGATTGAATTTTCGATTCAGTCGTCTTGCCATACTTCACAAGGAACTAATTCTCCAATGCGATCGCGCAATAAATAATCGTGCCTTTCTAATTCGTATTCTACACCGACCCACTCTCGACTGGGGATATGTTGACAAAGTACGTAAATTGGTTGTTGACGACTAATTACACCATTTTCAACTAATTGACGGGCTTCATCTCGAATCATTTCGATTGAATAACGAATCGAGGGTGTTGGTGCTAAAATTTTAATACTCATTAGGATTCACCTATAAAATAAACATCCCTATCATTACTATAGTCGAATAACTACAATAAAGAACACAATTTTTGCTGTATATTTAGCTACTTTTTAAAGCTTCTTAAGCTTGTATTTTATGATTAAAAGTGTTAGTATACCTACTTAAATAAAAACTTCTTTATTTAAATTGACAAAACTTGATAAATCGAATAAAGTGCCTAGGGCAGATAGTTGTGCCTGTGGCATTTGACCGTAACAAAAAATCCAGGGCAAGTTTATTTCTTGTTTTATAGACTGCAACGTATAAGGACTACCGTAGATTATAAAAGCTTGAATGCTGTTATTTTTTAACTTTTTCTTAAGCCAATCTGCATAAAATGAATTGAGATTCTTTTGAAAGGGATTACCCCGAAGGAAAAGTTGAATTAAAGTTGGACGAGAATCTTCACTAAAATTAATTAAAGTTCTAGAATCGAACAATTCTGGCTGATATCCTAATTGTTGGGGTATGGCAACAGCAGGGTTGTGACGGGCGATCGTCTCGCTACAGTTAGTCGCATCGTCTACTAAAATTAAATTTCTGCCCCCACTACCAACTGGCACGATCGGCAAAGAGCCTCCAGTTTCAAGGGAATTTTTTAAAATAGCGTCAACGCAATTTGTAGCCCGATCGCTGGCTAATTCAGCAAGATTGGATGACAACTTAGCAACTCTAGCTTTAGCTTGCCAAATTCTTACTAAAGACTCTTGGATTCTCTCTTGACTCAAACGGCCCGATCGCACTGCGGCATCAATAGCTGCAACAGTTTTTTGAGGATTTTGCGGCATCAACAAAATATCCGCTCCAGCTTCGATCGCCATCACAGCAACTTCTTCTGGAGTTGTATGTTGAGCTACTCCGGCCATAACCAACGCATCAGTGACAATTAAACCAGTGAAACCCAATCTTTGCCTTAACTGACCCTTTAAAATCTTTTCAGACAGGGTAACTGGGAGAATTTTATCCCAAGCTGAAATTAGAAGATGCGCTGTCATTACGCTATCAACCCCTGCAGCAATTGCTCTTTTAAAAGGCAATAATTCTAAAGATGTCAGTCGTTCGTCGCTGTGTTCTAGTATTGGCAAATCTAGATGAGAATCTACTTCGGTATCCCCGTGTCCGGGAAAATGCTTAGCTGTAGTTAAAACTGCATATTTCTTAGTCCCTTCAATAAAAGAAACAATCAAATCGCTGACTAGTTCTGGACTTTCTCCAAAAGCTCTAATGTTAATTACCGGATTATCGGGATTATTATTTACATCCGCAACTGGAGCTAAAATCCAATTAATACCGAGAGCTATCGATTCTCTAGCCGTAATTTCTCCTAAATCTTGAGCGAAGTTACGAGCCAAATCGAGATCTTGGCGAGCAATTGCACCTAAAGACATTGGTGGAGGAAACCAAGTAGCTCCAGCAAATCTTTGTCCCACACCCTCTTCTATATCTGCGGCAATTAATAGAGGTATATTTGCTAACTTTTGTAATTGTTGCGTTCGCAAATACAATTCTGGTGCGGAAGCTCCCAGCAAAATTACACCACCGATATTTAAATCCTTTATCCAACTTTCAAGAAGAGCAAATTTAGGTTCCCAATCAGGATAGCGAATTTGACTGTCAAATAAATGGCCCGAGGCTCGCACCACTATCATTTGACCGATCGCCTCTCTTAAAGATAATTCTTGCCAATTAGGAAGCGACTCATTCACGATTTAACCAGCATCTTCGACATTTTCTAATTTTTTGTATTTTGCTCGATCCTCGCGACAAATACGCTCGATCGATTCGATCGTGCGATCGCCGTATTCCAAAGAAAGGTCTTCAATAAATGTTATTTCTGGGGTTCTCCGCAAGCGCATTCGATGGCCTAATTCTCGCCTGACAAAGCCTTCTGAAGACTTTAGTCCTGCCATAGTTTCGGCCTTAGCCGCTTCAGTTCCGTAGATACTCACGTATATTTTGGCGTGTTGTAGGTCGCCAGAGACATCTACTAGAGTAACGCTAATCATCCCAGCACCTACGCGATCGTCCTTAATGCCGTTGATTAACATTTGGCTAACTTCGCGTTTAATCAGCGAGGAAACGCGAGAAACTCGCCGGCTATTAGCCATAATTATCGACCCCTGTTACACGATTTTTGATGTTTGTGCGGTCTGCTGTCTTTAAAACAATAGATTGCTCTCGAAAAAGACAGCTAAAAATCAAACTGCATTTAAGCCTAACATAGCCTTTAGGGTGAAATACAAGAAAGCAAAACCACCTACTAACAAGCCGATCGAAGCAGCTAGAGCAAATGGATTTTTCAACACGGGTTTGATTCTCTCAAATAGGGCAAAAAATATGCCCAAAGAGATAGTAATTAAAAATCTCGGGTAGCGAGAGACGTTTTGCCAAAAATCATTTTGTTGCATTTGTCTGCCAAAACTTACTTGTTAACGATAATATCCCGTAGCAGTTAAACTGTGTCAATTGTTTGGGCAAGAAGAAATTAATCTCGTTCCTGGTTTAACTTTTCTATCTTAGTTCTTCCTTGGAGCGAAAACTAGATTGAGAACGATCGCTTTGAATTTTTCCTTATCCCTTCTATATACTAGGCTGCTTTTAACCCAGCTTCTTTTTGGAGAAAATTAATTATTGAAGCTTTTTCTAACAAGCCCACAACTACGCCGTCTGCTTTGACAACAGTTAATTGTTGGATATTATTTTTTTCAATTAATTTGACGGCTTCAAGTAAAGTGCGATCGCTTTCTATCGTCTCGATCTTATCTTTGTCCTGCATCAACTGTGCAACTGGGGTTTCTGTCCACTGAGAAGTTGGCACTTTTTTCATTTCATCAACCTCGATTGAACCCAATAACTGGCCTTCGTTGTCGACGACGAGAAATTTCTTCCATTTATTTTGACCGATTACATAATCGTTAGCAAAAGCTCTTAAATTTAAATCTGCTTGGACGATCGGGCTGTTGGGAGTTACTGCTTCTGCGGCTGTATAACTGCTTAATTTTTCTTGAATTCTCGCCGACTGAGCCGAGAAGCCAGCATTTTGCAGCAAAAACCAGCCAATTAATAAAGTCCACAAGCTACCTATCGGCAGAATATTTAAAACTCCTAAAGCTCCTGTCGTGATTGCCAACCAGCCGAAAAATTGACCCGATCTCGAAGCAAAAAGCACGCCTTTGTGGGGGTTACCAGTTATTTTCCACACGATAGCTTTGAGAATATTACCGCCATCTAAGGGTAAACCAGGAATTAGGTTAAATACGCCTAAGACCAGATTGATGTAAGCTAACAGAGAAAGCATTGCACCTAGGGCAGCAGGTAAGGTTACGCTGGCTTGAATGAGAATTAGTAGCGCAAATAAAGTCAAGCTCACCAACGGCCCGGCGATCGCAATATAAAAAGATGCTAAAGGAGTTTTTGCTTCTTTTTCTAAAGTAGCCAAACCACCGAAAATAAATAAAGTGATCGATTTTACTTCAATTCCTTTGGCGATCGCCACAAAACTATGACCTAATTCATGGGCTAATACTGAAGCAAATAATAGTAGTGCCGAAATAAAGCCTAAAATCCAGGGTAAAACAGTCCCTAAGTAACTAAATTGATTTGCTAGCTCTGCTCCATAGCTGATAGTCACTAAAGCTAAAACGAAAAACCAAGAAGGATTCACATAAAATGGAATCCCAAATAAACTGCCTACGCGAATACCATTCATAATCGCTACCTAAAAAAAATTTCTTATCGACTTTAATTGTAACGAAATGTTATGATTAATGATTCTACTCAAAAGCAGAAAAATCCGCCCCTAAAAGTTCGGTTGAGAAGGTCATCAGGTTAGGCATAATAAAATTAGTGGCTTTTATATTTTTGAGATTAGATTAGAAACAATTATGTCGGCTTCCGAACTAGAACGTCCAGACTCTTACACTCAAGAAGACGTACAACAGATATTGCAACTAGCCCTTGCTAGCAGAAACCCAAACGAAGAACTATCCAGACAAGAATTGCTGGAAATGGCAGCAGATCTAGATATTCAAGGAGAATCCCTAGAAGCAGCAGAAAAAGCTTGGTTGGTGCAAAAAAATACCGAAGAAAAACGACTGGCTTTCGATCTCTACCGTAAAGATCGACTCAAACAAAAAGCGATCGGCTTTACTATTATCAACAGTTTTCTCATTGCCCTAAATATCCTCACCGCAGGAACTGCCTCCTGGTCATTGTATATTTTGCTACTTTGGGGACTAAAATTATCCTTGGATACTTGGAAAACTTTTCAAACTAGGGGAACCGGTTATGAACGAGCTTTCCAAAGTTGGAAATTCAAACAAGAAATGAAAACATCCGTCGGCAATATTTGGGAAAAAGTCAAACAAGGTTGGCAAATTTAGGGCGACTCTCAAACGGCCAGAGTGCATTATCCCTTACAAACACAGGTGAATTTTTGAGAAAATTAAATCGATTCTCCATTTAATTTGTTAAATTGCGATCGCATGTTTTTTCAATCGCTGAGGGGATATTATCCCCTAACAATGTCAGATTAAAATGGTAAAGTACATAATCCTAATCCTAATATCCAAGAATAAAAAACCCAACTCGTTATACTATCAAAATAAATATTGCCAGAAAACAAGTAGATTTTTTTACTAATGCAGCTAACCGATCCAAGTAAATTTACCGATGAAGCCTGGGATGGGATCGTAGAATCTCAAGAAGTAGCTCGTAGCTTTAATAACTATAATTTAGAAGTAGAGCATTTAATTATCGTCTTGATAGAACAAGATGGTATAGCAGCAAAAATTTTCAATAAAGCAAATATAGATACTTATCGCCTCAAACAACAGCTAGAAAACTATGCTGCCAGGCAACCAAAACGCCCTAATGTCTCCCAACTTTACATGGGTCAAGGTTTGGATTTATTGCTAGATCGCGCTGATGAAATTAGGGAAATTTGGCAAGAAAAACAGATTGCTGTAGAACATTTATTGTTAGCCTTTGCTGAAGACGAAATCGGTAAAAAATGCTTGCAAAATTTAGATGTAGATTATCAAAAATTAGAGCAAATCGTTCAAAGTGTTAGAAGTCAGCGCAAAGTAAAAGATCGCGCAGAAAACGATCGAGGTTTACCAAGCGGATCGGATCTTAACGATAAAGAAGAAGAAGAAAACGAAAGCGCGCTGGAAAAATACGGAGTAAATCTCACCGAAAGAGCAAAAGAGAATCAATTAGATCCAGTAATCGGCAGGGATGAAGAAATCAGACGCATCATACAAGTATTATCCCGCAGATCCAAAAATAATCCCGTCTTGATCGGCGAGCCAGGAGTGGGAAAAACAGCGATCGCCGAAGGTTTGGCGCAAAGAATTGTTAACGGAGACGTGCCAGAATCTTTGAACAACCGTCAATTGATTTCCCTAGATATGGGGAGCATGATTGCTGGGGCTAAATATCGCGGCGATTTTGAAAAACGTCTCAAAACAGTCTTGCAAGAGTCGATCGACTCTGGAGGACAAATAATTCTGTTTATCGATGAATTACACACCGTCGTTGGTGCTGGTTCTAAGGATAGTAGCATGGATGCGGCCAACCTGCTCAAGCCGATTTTGGCAAGGGGCGAATTACGCTGTATTGGGGCAACAACTTTAGATGAATATCGCAATCACATCGAAAAAGATGCCGCTTTAGAAAGAAGATTTCAACAGGTATATGTCAAACAACCTTCAGTAGAGGATACGGTATCGATTTTAAGAGGGCTAAAAGAGCGTTACGAAGTCCATCACGGCGTGAAAATTACCGATTCGGCTTTAGTTGCTGCGGCCTCTCTTTCTGACCGTTATATTACCGAAAGATTTTTACCAGATAAGGCGATCGATTTAGTTGACGAAGCAGCCGCTAAATTGAAAATGGAAATAACTTCTAAACCAGTAGAATTAGAAGCAGTCGATCGCCGTTTGATGCAGTTGCAAATGGAAAAACTCTCCATCGAAGGAGAAGAAAAAAGTGCAGTCATAGCAGATCTTGCCTCTAAAGAAAGACTAGATCGCATTCAAGAAGAAATAGCAAAATTAGAAACAAAACAAAAAGAACTCTCTTCTCAGTGGTTAAGAGAAAAAGAATTATTAGAAGAAATTAATAACCTAAAAGAAGAAGAGGAAAAACTACGCAATAAAGTAGAAAAAGCATTTCGAGAATTAGATCAAAATGAAGCTTATCGTTTGAAATACGAGCAAGAAAAATTAGAGCGCGATCGCGATGAAAAAGAAACTCAACTAATTGAAATTCAAGCAAACGGCAGCA
>JAAUYD010018397.1_pt1 | contig 14458 bp, 12 predicted proteins | sample 7278101 | NCBI WGS metagenome assembly JAAUYD01 (sample SAMN14350128, study PRJNA611818) | marine sediment metagenome | isolation source: surface marine sediment (0.6m) | place: French Polynesia: Moorea | collected 2018-08
GATGACGGGGATCTGCTCCAGCTTCTCAGCCGAGGTCTGGTACGTCACGCCGATAGAGAAGACGACCCTGCGTTCGAACATTCGGCCATAGTTCCGAATCCGGCTATTGAGCAGGTCGGTGTTGGAAAAGATCAGTTGTTCGCCGGACAGCGACCGCATTCGCGTTGTCTTGAGCCCGACCTTCTCGACGCTGCCGAGGAACTCGCCGATGATCAGGAAGTCGCCGACGACAAATGGCTTGTCGAGAACGATCGACAGGGAGGCAAACAGATCGCTCAAGATACTCTGCGCGGCGAGCGCAACGGCGATGCCGCCGACGCCCAGTCCCGCGACCAGTGCGGTGATATTGACGCCCAGGTTGTCCAGAACCAGCAGGAAGACGAAAGCCCAGACGGCCACGCGGGTCGCAAAGTGCATCATGTCCATCGCCGCAACCGAACCGGGGTCAGTGCCGAGCCTCTCCTCGCGCCGCTGCTCGAGTACGCGGGCCAGCCCTGAGAGCACCCAGATACCAAGCTGAATCAACAGCGCGATGACCGCGATGCGCGACATCAGGGTCACACCCGCCTCCGGCAGGGTCAGCGCCCGGGAACCGAAGAACGCCGCGATCGCTACGAGGAACAGTCCTTTCGTATGTCGAATGACGTCGGACGCAACGTGCACCCTGCGAGAATCGGATGCGGCCGCGAGACGTTCGACGCTGGATCGCACGAAGCGGCGTACCAGCAGGAAGACGATCAGTAGCGCAAACGTGATGCCGGTGGCGATGCACCAGGTCAGGATGGAATTACCGAGAAACTCGAAGGCTAGCCATTCGCGCGGATCCATAGTTGGGCCTGTTGCTGCGAGAAACGCACCATTGTATCGAAAGGCCCGGTTTCGCTCGAACAGGAAAAGAGCTCGGCCGCTGAATTCAGCAGTCGAGCATTACAGCATCGTATAGCTCTCAGTAGTCGCGTGCCGTGAGGCCGCAAGAAATGATGGCCTATGCCGTTCCGAGGTTCTGCTCTAGCAGGCGACGCATGTCCTTTCCTACGCGTTTGCGCTTCAGACTTCGGTGCGCCTTCAAGCTGATCTGAGTAGACAGGTAGCGGAGAGTGTCGACAATCAGACCGCAAACGGCTGCAACAGCGGCTGTTTGCATTAGTAACGCAACGCTGAAAGCTGCGCCGTCTGTAATAAAGAATTGGCCCAGGAACCAACCTATTGCCAGAATTCCGCCTGTAAACCAGAGGGTTACGGAAAACACTGATAGTCTTAAGTCATTCATTTGCTTATGCCCAAAGCAAAATAGCATACAAATAATAGCATTTTGCTATACATTTACCAGACGTAGGTCACGTTTTTTAGCGAAAAGCCGCGAAATTGCGCCGAAATGAGCCGGAACTGCTGCCTTTTGAGGGGTGCGCTATTCCGCTAGCTCGACCCAGGTTGCGCCGGTCAGGCGTTCAAGATCGTCGGGGCTTATCTGGATCACGGCAAATGGGGATCCGGCGGCTGCCCACACTGAATCGAACTGCTGCAGATCCGGGTCCAGCATGGTCCGTAGCTGGCTAACATGGGCGAAAGGCGGTATACCGCCGATAGCGAAACCGGTCATTTCGCGAACGAAGTTGGCGTCGGCCTTGCCGAGCGAGATTCCCGTCTCACGACAGATTTTCTCGAGCGATACCCGGTTGGCGCCCGATGCGACGACCAATACTGCCTCACCCGTCGCGTCGTCTCTGAAAACGAGCGACTTGGCGATCTGCGCTTCTTTGCAACCGAGGGCTGCGGCTGCCTCCACCGCCGTCCGAGTCGTACTCGACAGCAACTGGACGACGAGCTCCGTACCCCGTTCAGACAGGAATGCCTGGACACGCTGGACGGAATCGCTGATCTTGTCGTTCATCCAGTGGTTTCGACTCAGTCCGCCTCGAGGAAGGCCTGTACGGCCTGCACCGTTCGCGCCGGGTCCTCTTCGTGCGGTACGTGTCCGAGATCGTCCCAGACAACCAACTCGCTGCCATCAATATCCGCGTCGAACCTTTCGGCGTTGATGACCGGGACCAGGCGGTCCTTCCGCCCCCAAAGGATCAGCGTAGGCTGGCTCACTTCTTTGATCAGGTGTGCCATGCCTCCGCCCTCGAGTTGCTCCAGCCGTTGCATCAGAGCCGTCCTGTTGCCCTCCCGCGTCGAAATGTCGAAATACAGGTCAACCAGCTCCGGCGTTACGCGCGAAGGATCTCCGTAGACACTCTCGATGCTGCTTCGAACGGCGTCTCGCGGCATGACGTTCCGAATCATGTTCCTGACGACCGGTATCCGTGCGAGCGTAAAGCCGATCGGCACCGATTCAGGCTTGAAGTCATAGCCGGTGGCATTGAGCAGGACCAGCTTGTCCACGCGCTCGGGGTAACGAACGGCTGTTGCCCAGGCAATGTTCCCGCCGAGTGAGTTGCCGCCGAGCACAGTTTTCTCGACGCCAATCGAATCGAGCATCGCCGCGACAAACTCTGTGTAGCGATTCACACCGTAGTCGCCGTCAGCGTTGGGACCAGTCAGCCCGAATCCAGGCAAGTCGAATCGAATGACGCGGCGCTCCTGGCTCAAGACCTCCACCCACCCGTCCCAGGTGTGCAGTGAGGCTCCGGTTCCGTGCAGCAAGACGATCGGCAACGGATCGTCCCTGGGACCCTCGTCGCGCAGGTGCACGTTCATGCCCTGCAACTCAACGAAGGTCGAGGGCGGCTGCGCCCACTTGCCAATCAACGCTTCGACGGGTTGGTCCGGCTGCCAGTTGCCGACGACGAAAGAACCGGTGCCGACGAGGGTCACCAACACGGCAATTGCGACGAGTTGCTTCCAGAGTTTCCTTCGATTCATTCGCGGGGCCTCAGACTACCGGTACTAGCATTGTACTGAGACGTGGCGCGACGGGAAATTCTCTAACGCCGTTGATATTTGCCGTAGATGACGGGACATAGCGGCCGCTGAACTCGTGTCGAACAGACCCTAAAAGAGGCGTTTCGATGCGATGGCTGCACCCTCGGCGAGCGACGCGAGTTTGCCAAAGGCGACATCAGGATCAATTCCCTGCATACCGACGTGCACGCTGAAGCCGCAATCGACGCCCGCCATGACGCGTTCCGGGCCAACAAGGTTAGCGTAGCGCTCGATGCGTTGTGCAACGAGCTCGGGATGTTCGATGTAGTTCGACTGCGGTTCAATGACGCCCGGGCATAGCACCTTGCCGTCTGGCACCTTAACGGTCTCAAACAGCCGCCACTCATGCGCGTGGCGTGGATTCGCGGCCTCGAACAGGATCGTCTGAGGCCTGGCCTGCCAGACGAGGTCAATGATCTCCGAAAGGTCGACATCGCAGTGATGCGGTCCGGGATAGTTGCCCCAGCACAGGTGCATTCGGATTTTCTCCGAGGGTATGTTGCGTACCGCGTGATTGAGAGCCTCGATGTTCATCGCTATGCGTTTGCGGTAGTCCTCGAGACTCAGGTCCGCGTAGGTCGTATGCCGACCCATCGCCAGATCCGGGCAGTCGAGCTGCACGGTGGCGCCGGCCTCGACGATCGCCTCGTATTCGTGGCGCATCGCTTCGGCAATGGCAAACAGGTATTCCTCGTCGCTCTTGTAGTACTCGTTGCCGAAAAAGATCGAGATGACACCGGGAGACGCGGCACTGGAAAACGTGCCGTGCGCTTCGTACTTCTTTGCAGCGTTGCTGAGGTTAACCATATCTTGCGCGGCAGCATCGGCATCATCGACCTCGATCGGCGCGTTGCAGGCCGGCGCGTAGCGCTTTTTGCGGCCCGGATTGGCTGCAACTACTTCCGCGCTTTTCGGGTAGTCCGCTAGATCCTGGAAGAAATAATTCTCGATGCCTTTTCCGCCGAAGCCTTTCAAGCGGTCCTTAACGTAGATCGCATAACTCGACTTCGACATCTCACCGTCGTTAACGATGGCCACGCCGGCGTCGACCTGCTTCTTGACGACCTCATCAACGGCGTTGGCAATCCGCTCGTCCAGCGCGTGCTGATCGACGGGGATGCCATCGCCCTTCGCCCACATGATCTGTATGAGGTCCTCGGGCCTCGGCAGGCTGCCCGTGTGTGTGGTCAGGATGCGGCGGTCGCTTGCGGCCATGATGACGCCTCGTTCGTTTTTGTTGTTGGTAGAAAACCCGCATAACTTGCAGGTCAATTGACGCCAAACGTTACGCGGCGCCCGCCTCTACGGTCTCGGCGTCCGAATAGTCGATCAGTTTCGACTTGTAGGTCTCTCGCGGCACCGTGCCGTACGGGACCAACTGTATATCAGCCGTGACAAGCAGTCGCGAGCGAATCTCGTCTTTCAGGCGCCCCTTCAGCTCATCCGCGCTGCCAGAGAAATCTTCGCCGAGTTCGACAACGATTGGCAACGGCGGCGTCTGTAGCACGCCTCGCTCTTTCGGGCGCACCTGCAGCATGCCGGATACGTCCGGCGTGAATTCGTTCAGGATGCTTCGAATCGCCGACGGGAACAGGTTGACGCCGCGCACGATCAGCATGTCATCTGTGCGACCGATGCAGCGAATGCGAGGACCGGTTCGACCGGTCGGGTTCGGCTGCATGTTGACGACGACGTGATCGCGGCTGCGGAAACGCAGTAGCGGCATCGCGTCGCGCTGCAAAGCCGTGTAGACCAACTCACCTTCAGCCCCATCCTCCCACGGAATCGGGTCGCCCGAGGCGGGGTCAATCAATTCAACGTGTACGAAGCCACGCGCCATAAAGTGCATGCCATTGCCATCATCGTCCTCCGCCCATGCGGACAGGGAGATGTCGCCGATCCCCATCGATTCACGGACCTTGCAGCCGAAAGCTGTCTCGATGCGCTCTCGAATCAGCGGATCGCCGCCGCCAGGCTCGCCCGCCGTGATCATGTTGGTTAGACCCAGCGAACGCGTGTCGATGTCGTGCTGCTGGCACCAGTCGATCAGGTACAGGCCGTATGACGGCGTGCAGCTTATGCCGGTCGCCTTGAGCTTTTGGATCGCCGTGACGAGTCGCTCCGTGTTGCCGGTGCCCACCGGGATGACCGTGCAGCCGATCTGGTCGAAACCGTAGTAGACGGCGCCGGCGACGAACGGGCCGGCATTGAAGCCGACGACGAGTCGCTGGCCCTTGCGGAATCCCGCCGCCGAATAGCCGCGCGCAACGTTGGTCGCATAGATGTCGATATCCTTCCGCGTCAGACCGAGGTAGCACGGCACACCGGTCGTCCCGCTCGTGCTGAACACACGCAGAAGATCCTCAGGCTCGCAGGATAAGTGCTCGCCGAAAGGCGGCGCCGATGCCTGGGTTTGGCGCAGCTCGTCCTTCTCTGTGAACGGGAGCTTCGCAATATCGTCGAGACCGCCAACGGCGTCGGCATCTTCGAAGCCCGCCTCACGAAGTTTCTTCTGATAGAAAACCGAGTTGTCGAAGAGGTATTGAACCTGTCGGCGATAGGACTCCTTATCTATCTCGTACTGTTCCTCGACAGGGCGTGTTTCTGTTTCCGGATCGTAGATCATTTTCAATGAGTCCTGTGTAACGGGTTCAACCCCAACGCTTGGCGCTTTCCGCGACGCGCTTACCCAGCGCAGTCGCCGTCTTCAAGTCGGCGTCGGTGGGTCCATGCTCAGGGCCCTGGTCTACATTCGACTGAGCCATAGCGCCGAGCGATGCGCCCAGCCGGTTCAGGTCTTCGATGCTGCCTCCCGAGCTGTTGTTGCCAGGCATCAGATTCAGGTTGATCCATACCATGCCGTGCTGCGCGGCGAAGGTCGCAATGTCGACCAGCGTGTTCTGCTTGTCGCCGTTCTGAGAGCCGGAGTTTGTGAATCCTGCCGCGAGCTTGTCGGCCCACTTCTGCTCCATCCAGCGACCCGATGACGCCTCCATGAACTGCTTCATCGCCGACGATGGAGAGCCCATGTAAGTCGGGCATCCGATGATGATCGCGTTGGCGCCATCAAGTGTCGCCCAGCTCGCACTCTCGGAGTCAAACAGATCTTCAACCGGAATCGTGCTGCAAGTGACGCCATCGACGCTCCCGGCACCCTCGGACACAGCCTCAGCCTGGCGGGCCGTATGACCGTAGCCGCTGTGATAGACGACGCAAACCGTATAACTCATATCCGTGTCCTCTCGTCTTAGCGGTGGAACGCTTCGTTGTTGGGCGAATGGTCACCGGCGAGCCAACGTTTGAGGTCTTCATGCGCAGTCTTTTTCTTGTCGTCGTTAATCTGGTCGACGTCGTCATGATCGACAGTGAATTCGATCAACAGATTGGCCGGATCGAAGACGTACAGCGAGTAACAGTAACCATGATTCAGGATGTAGGTCTGCGGCGCTTCGATGCCGGCGGCCGCCAGGCGGTCGCGAATGCCGTCTTGCGTTTCCTGGTCGACCTTCATTGCCAGGTGACGAAAACCCGACAACGGCAGCTCAGGCCCGAATTCCTTCGAATCCTCCTCGTCTGCGAACTGGAAGAACGCGAGACTCTCGCCGTTTCCAATGTCGAAGAAGCAGTGCATGTACGTGCGGACCTTGCCGAACAGGTCGGTCTGCTCGCACCAGGTCGCAGTCAGCGGGAACCCGATGATGTCTTCGTAGAACTCGCGAACCGCCTCCATGTCTGTGCAGACATGCGCGTTGTGATGCAAGCGGGATTGGATTGGAGCTACAGCAGCCATGAGCGTTCTCCTATGTCGTTCTTAATCAAAGTTTTTCGTAAAGGTCAGACCCCAGCGCCGCGGCTGGCCGGGCCACAGAAAGTTCAGGCCAGGCGCCGGGCCCGGCGAGAACTCAGCATTGTATTCTTCGTCGAACAGGTTCTTGGCCCAAAGCACGACCGACCAGTTGCCATCAGCCTCGAAGCCTATTCTGGCGTCGGTCAGGTTCACCGGGCTGCGCTTTGAGATATTGCCCGGATCCCACCACGTATCGCCGATGAATTGCTGGTCCAGACGCGCTGTGAAGTAGTAGTCACCACCAGATATATTGAGCGGCTGGCGATACTCACCGCCGACGTTGATCGTGTACTCGGTAACGAGCGGCGCCTGGTTGCCATTATCTGCAGAATCGGCAGCTTCTTTGATCTCACTGTCTGTGAATCCATAGCCAATGTAAGCGCTGAATACGTCGCTAAGCTGTGCGTTCCACTCCAGCTCGACGCCGAAGTAGTCGACCTTAGGAACGCCGCCGAGATTTTGCGTACTGGTGGTCGGATCGAAGAAGAAAAAGTAAGCGTTCTCGAAGTCGGTCTGATAAACGCTGGCCGAGAACGATTGACGCCCCTCGCCGAAAGTGGTTTTGAAACCTGCCTCGAGCGTGTCCGCGATTTGCTCCTCGAAAAGATCTTCGACGCCCGGCTCCGGCACGGCCGCGCCAACGCCTGACTGGTTGAAGCCGCCGCTGCGGAAGCCGCGGCTGTAGCCACCGTAAATCGTAACGTTGTCATTCGGCTGGTAGCGAACAGTCAGCTTAGGCTGCAGGTCGTTAAAGGACTCCTTGCGAACCTCGCCCTGCACGATGCCAATCAAGCCGGCGGACGGGTCGAATAGTGGATCGGTGAGCGTTGTGTTTTCTCGAATGTCCTCGTCAAAACGCAGCGAGAACGAAGCTTCGACAGTGTCACTGACGTCGTAGGCTACCTCGCCGAAGAATGCGTATGCGAGATTGTCCTGCTCGTCTTCCAGCAGACTCAGCTGCGGGCTCGGGTCGGTCGGATCAACGAACAGAGACGGACGCGGATCACGATAGACCGGAAAGACGCCCTGGTCACGATCAATCTGGTTGCCGGTCGAGATATAGCGATCCGTCGCGATGACATATGCGCCGGCGATCCAGCGCAGACGCTCCCCGGAGTCTGAGACGAAACGAAATTCCTGGCTGATCGCATCACTCTCGAGGAACTGCGTCTGGCTCAGGTCTGCGAAACCGTCACCCGTGAGCTGGGCAGCGAGAACACCGATCGGGAAGAAGTTGATGATCGACTCTTGCGGCGGAACAAAATTGAAGTTGTCACCGGTCAGGATCTCCTCGAGGTCGTCGTAGGAGGTGATCGACGTGAATGAACCGCCGCCGAGCTGCCACTCGAGCTTGAGGCTTGCGCTTAAGATATCGCGTTCGTTGATACCTGGATTGTTCACACGGATTGGAATGTCCGTGTTGTCAGCCTCATCGCCGATCACGAAATACAGAGCCTGGGTTTCGAGCATCGATGCGCTCAGGCGGAAGTCTGCGGAGAAGGTGTCCGTCGGCTCGTACAGCAATTTCAAACGGGCAGACAGGTCCTCGTAGGGGTCCGCTTCTTCATCCAGGTATTCGTTATCGAGGAAGCCGTCCGTATCCGTGTACGACACCGAGGCGCGATACTTGAGCGTTTCTGAATCGCCGACCGGGCCGCTGACGAAGCCGCGGGCTGTGATACCGGGGCCGCTGTCGGCACCAAGCACGATGCGACCGGTCAGTCCCTCGGTCGGCTGCTTGGTTACGATAGTGATGGCGCCACCGATAGCGTTGCGGCCATACAATGCGCCCTGTGGTCCACGCAGCACCTCCACCTGCTGGATATCGAACAGCTGTTGTGTGAACTGCGCCGGGTTCGGCATTAGAACGCCATCGACGAGTACAGCAACTGACATCTCACTGTTGCGCGCCTGCGAGATTCCGCGGACGTTGATGAATGCGTTTCCGGCGTTCTGCGTCTCAACGAGCGTGACATTTGGAGTCAGGTTAATGAAGTCCCGGGGTGACTCAATGCCGGCCGACTCGATGTCGGCGGCGGTGAATGCGCTCACCGATACCGGCGCATCCTCGAGCGTCTCATCACGTTTACGGGCCGTGACAACGACCTCTTCAAGTGCGGTGGTATCCGCGTATGCTGCGGGCAGTATGGGGAGTGAGACTGCCGAGACACAGGCAGATATGATGAGGAATTGCCAAGTTTTCATTATGACCCCCGTCAGTTGGCTTTTACCGTAAGTTGGTTGATGGTATTATTTTCGATTATCGAAATCAATTTCGATTTACGAAATTATATTGCAGTTTGTAACAGCGTCACTGAGCGGTTGCGGCTCGTAAGACTATGAAACTGCGGCATCGGCTGCTGACAGCGCCCACCAACCGAGCAGGAATATCAAATGTCGGATAAGAAGGAACAGCGAGGAACGACGGCTATCTGCGGTTTCGACGCGGATACGATCAAAGTCCGTGGTAAAGACCTGGCCAACGAACTGATCGGCGAAGTTAGCTTTACCGATTACCTCTACCTCCAGGCGACCGGACGGTCACCGACTGCCACACAGTCCGCCATTGTCGATGCTGTATTGGTCACTATCATGGAACATGGCCTCGTACCCTCCGCCATCGTGACTCGCCTTACCCACTACGGCGCGCCCGAGTCGTTCCAGGGTGCCGTAGCGGCGGGCCTGCTCGGTGTCGGCGATCGCTATGCGGGAACGGCCGGAGAGTGTGGCGCAGTGCTGGAACGGCTCGTAGCGGTGCCGGAAACCCAACGCGAAGAAGCCGCGGTCAATGAGGTCCGGACCTATCGCGAAATTCGAAGGCCGCTACCTGGCTTCGGTCATCCAATCCACGCTGAACACGATCCGCGCGTGCCGCGACTGATTGCGGTCGCGGAGAAAGCTGGCGCCGAAGGCAGCTTTATCGGTGCCATGCGAACGCTTGAGAAGGCTCTGAACGAAGTGACGGGCAAGAACCTCGTAACGAATATTAGCGCGGCGATTGGTGCCGTCCTTGGCGAGGCGGGGATCCCTGCAAGCTTGATGCGCGGTATCGTTTTGACGGCCCGCTGCGCGGGACTCGTTGGCCACCTGCACGAAGAAATGCAAAACCCGGCCGCCCATTCGATGTGGGAAGGCGCACAAGATCGCGTCGACTACACTGGCTAGCCGCCGACCCCGATGCGGCGCCACTCGATAGACGTAAAAGACGGCAGAGTCTTCGCCGTCTCGGCCGGCTCGGGCGATGCGTTGCTGATGCTGCACGGCTGGCCGCTGGACCACCGCATGTTCGACCGGCAGCTCGACGCCCTGTCCGACCAGTTTCGTGTCGTCGCGATTGACCGTCGCGGCTTTGGTCAATCGTCCGCGCCGCCGAACATGGGTGAAGAGCTGAGCGATATCGATCGCATCATCGACGAGCTGGACCTGGGTCAGGTTCACCTGCTCGGCGTATCCCAGGGCGGCCGCCTTGCACTCCGATACGCCGCAAGCCGGCCAAGTCGAGTAAAGAGCCTGATCCTGCTCGGCGCGGTCGTGGATGGCTTAGACGTCACAGAACCGGACGAGGAAAAGATTCCGGTTGCTGAATACGCATCGCTGGCGCAGGACGGAAAGCTAGGTGACGTCGTTGAACACTGGTCGGCTCACACAATGATGCAGATGCCAGGCGGTGCGACAGCGCAAAAGCAGTTGGTTAGCGACATGCTTGAGGCCTACGGCGGCAAGGACCTTGTGAACTTCGACGCTTCGCATTACAGGTTCGACGGCGACATACTTGGCGCGCTCGCCGTTTCGCGCCAACAAGTGTTGCTGCTGACCGGCGAATATGAAACGGACGCGAGAAAGCTGCATGCGCGGGCCATCGAGGAAAGAGTTCCGAACAGCAAGGAAGTCATCATTCGTGGCGGCGGCCACCTAAGCAACCTGACACACCCCGAGCCGTTTAACGCGGCGATCCGCGACTTCTGCAGTCGCGTAGCTTAGCGATTCGAATTAGTTCGACGCACTCTTGATCGAGTGCATCAGGATCGGGTAACGGGCGAGCTCACCTTCGATCTTGGCCGCCGCGCGACGGAGCTGCGGCAATCTTGAGTCGACCATTTCTTCTTCGGTAATTCGGGTAGTTGCCGTCGAACAGTTAATCGCGGCGAGAATATCCCCATCCGGGGCGAAGATCGGCACCGCCACAGAGACGATGCCGTAGTCCAGTTCGTCCTGAATGGACGCAAAGCCGTTGTTCCTTACCTCTCGCAGCGTCTTTCTGAGCCTCGGCACCGACGTCACCGTCTGGCTCGTAAGTTTCTTCAATTCAACGCTGTCAAAGTAGTCCTCAATTCGGCCCTCGGGCTGGAATGCTAGCAGCACGCGGCCGAGCGACGTCGGATACACCGGGAAGCGTGTACCGACACCGGCACCCATTCGAACCATGCGGAAGGTTGAAACATGGACGAGATACAGGATCTCCTGGTTCGAATAGACGGCGAGAGAGGCACTGTCACCGGTCTTGTCGCGCACCTTCTGCAGGTGCGGCTGCACGACTTCTTCGAGATTCATCGACTCGAGAAAGGCCGAAGCGAAGCCCATGACCTCGGGAGTTAAAAGAAACATCTTGCCCTCTTTGCCGACGTAGCCAAGCTCGACCAGCGTGTGCAGACATCGCCTCGCGACGGCAGGATTCAGTTCGGTTGCGACGGCCACTTCGCTGAGCGTCATCTCCGGCCGCTCTTTTGTGAAAACCCGCAAAACGGAGAGCCCTCGCGCGAGTGTGCTGAGGAATTCGGTGTCTTTTTTTGCAGGTTTTTTGGCCGCGGGCATCGGTCGATGGTAGGTCGGCTTTCGTCGTTTTGCCAGCAGCGAGCAGGATCAGAGACGTCAATAGTTGCCCGGATCGACCGCAGAATCGGCCCGCAGACGAGGTCTATTCACTGCCCTTAAACGAGAAAACGGCGACACCAGAGGTGCCGCCGTTCTCGTGGAGTCGAGCCGGTCCGGCACGTGCTTCTATTGCACGCTCGGACTACTCCGAAGCCGCTCCTTACCGGGTAGCCATCATCTCCTTGCTGTCAGCGGCATCCAGATCGAAACGATCCAGCGTCATGACCTTGGACCAGGCGTCGACAAAGTCCGCAATGAACTTGTCTTCACCGCCCTGTTCGGCATAGACCTCGGAGACTGCGCGCAGCTCAGCATGAGAACCGAACACGAGGTCGACCGGCGTCGCCGTGTACCTGAGGTCACCGCTTGTACGGTCACGACCCTCGTAGACGCCAGCGTCCTCTGCCTTGGTCCAATTCGTGTCCATCGACAGCAGGTTGACGAAAAAGTCATTCGACAGCGTGCCGGCGCGGTCGGTGAACAGGCCGTGCTCGACACCGGCCACGTTCGCACCCAGGGCGCGCATACCGCCAACCAGTACCGTCATTTCAGGAACCGTCAACGTCAGCAGGTCAGCTTTGTCGACCAGCATCTCGGCCGGTGAGCGATAGGCGCCTTCGCCGTAGTAGTTGCGGAAACCGTCAGCGGTCGGCTTCAGCACTTCGAACGACTCGATGTCGGTCTGCGCCTGGGTGGCGTCGGTCCGTCCCGGGAAGAACGGTACCGTGACGTCGTAGCCGTTGGCTGCCGCCGCTTTCTCGATCGCGGCAGCGCCGCCCAGAACGATCAGGTCGGCCATCGAGACGGCCTTGCCATCCCGGCGACCCTTGTTGAAGTCTTCCTGGATCGATTCCAGGCGTCCGAGGACGCGGTCGAGCTCATCCGGGTTATTGACCGACCAGGAACGCTGTGGTGCGAGCTGGATACGCGCACCGTTTGCGCCACCGCGCATGTCGGAACCGCGGAACGACGACGCCGATGCCCATGCGACGCGAACGAGCTCGTCAATCTCGAGACCGGAGTCGAGAATCTCGGCTTTCAGCGCTTCTGCGTCTTTAGCGTCGATCAACTCGTGGTCGACAGCCGGGACGGGGTCCTGCCACAGCAGTTCCTCTTCGGGAAGATCGACTGCGACGTAGCGCGCACGCGGACCCATGTCACGGTGCGTCAGCTTGAACCAGGCGCGGGCGAACGCATCCTCGAATTGCTCCGGATTCTCCAGAAAGCGTTTCGAGATTTTCGCGTACTCAGGGTCGAACTTTAGCGACAGGTCGGTCGTGAACATGATCGGCGCGGAGCGCTTGCCCTCGACGTGCGCGTCCGGCACGAGATTCTGTGCCGCGGCGTCGGTCGGGATCCACTGCGTGGCGCCGGCCGGGCTCTTCGTCATTTCCCACTCGAAGCCCCACAGGTTCTGCAGGTACTGCATCGTCCAGCGGGTCGGTGCAGCGGACCAGGCGCCTTCGAGGCCGCTCGTGATCGTATCCTCGGCGTTACCCTTGCCGCACTTGTTCGTCCAGCCAAAGCCCTGCTCTTCGATATCGGCAGCCGCCGGCTCGACGCTGAGGCAGCCGTCGGGCTTCTTCGCGCCGTGAGCCTTGCCGAAGGTGTGACCGCCGGCGATCAACGCCACCGTCTCTTCGTCGTTCATCGCCATGCGGCCGAAGGTCTCGCGAATGTCCTTCGCGGCCAGCAGCGGGTCGGGGTTGCCGTTCGGGCCTTCCGGATTCACGTAGATCAGGCCCATCTGCACGGCCGCAAGCGGCTTGGCCAGTTTGCGGTCGCCGCTGTAGCGCTCGTCGGCGCCGAACTGGGTCTCCGGACCCCAATAGACGAGATCGGCTTCCCAGTCGTCCTGGCGACCGCCGGCAAAGCCGTAGGTGTCGAAGCCCATGTTCTCGAGAGACACGTTACCGGTCAGGACCATCAGGTCTGCCCAGGAAACGGAGCGACCGTATTTCTGCTTGACCGGCCAGAGAAGGCGACGCGCTTTGTCGAGGTTCGCGTTGTCGGGCCAGCTGTTCAGCGGCTCGAAACGAAGCTGGCCGCCAGCGGCGCCGCCGCGACCGTCAGCGACACGGTAGGTGCCGGCGCTGTGCCACGCCATGCGAATGAAGAACGGGCCGTAGTTGCCCCAGTCGGCGGGCCACCATTCCTGCGAATCGGTCAGGACGGCGTCGATGTCCTTCTTCAGCGCATCGATATCGACTTTCGAGAAGGCCTCGGCATAGTCGAAGTCTGCGCCCATCGGGTTAGACGCGCTGCTGTGGTCGCGCAGCGGCTTCAGGTTCAGGCTGTCGGGCCACCAGAACTGGTTGGACTTGGCTTCGCCCTGTGCCTGGGCGGCGCCTGGCAACGCTGTCAGCGCTGCCGCAATCGCCACAGCGGCGATTGTTGCGGAAGTTTTTCTAAGCATTTTGATACCCCCGTTTAAGGTAAATGCTCAACAACCATACTCTCTTGTTTTCTCTATAACGAATCATTTAATCGATCATATTGACCGCAAAAATCGAACCGACTGAAGCTCCCTCCCGGTTGCAGAAGGCGCTGGTCAAACACTCAGAAAAATACAATCAATTTAGAGGTTTATGTGGGACAGAGAGGTGCCGGATTTCCCCCATCTTCTGACAGTCGGTACTCGACAATCTTGCCGGTCACCGGGCACCGAAACCTCAGCAGACAGGCAGTGAGCTGCAGGTCGACACCGTCGTTCTCCCCGTCGCCATAGAGGCGGTCGCCAAGGATCGGGAACCCGAGCGACGCCAGGTGGCGACGGACCTGATGCTTGCGCCCAGTCTCGATCGAAACATCGAC
>JAAUYD010079771.1_pt1 | contig 14458 bp, 10 predicted proteins | sample 7278101 | NCBI WGS metagenome assembly JAAUYD01 (sample SAMN14350128, study PRJNA611818) | marine sediment metagenome | isolation source: surface marine sediment (0.6m) | place: French Polynesia: Moorea | collected 2018-08
CACGTCGTTCCCGTGCGGTTCCGCCGCCTCCTCCTCCTCGGTCGCGGGCTCCAGCCACTCGCGCAGATGCGCGTCGCCGAGCAGGATCGTGCGCTCGAGGCTCGGTCGCTCCCAGCCGGGCTGCGCCGTCTGCACGCCGGACCGGTCGACGGCGACGATCCGGAACTCGTACAGGTCGCGCGCGCCGCCGGGCATCACGGCGTCCATCTCGATCTCGTCGGCGCCGCCGGGGCGGAACACGTAGCGGCGCACGACGGGCTCCTCCCGCGACGGATCGAAGTACGGCGATCGCACCTCGACGACCAGGCGCGCGAGCCCGTAGGAGTCGAAGAGGCGCTCCGCATCGAGGACCGCGAGCGGATGCCGCTGCGCGGGGTCCTCGCCCGCGCCCCGCATGAGCCGGCTCAGCACGCGACCGCGATCCTCCTCGGAGCTCGCGTGCCGGAACACCCACCAGGCGCCGAGCAGGCTCTCTTCGTCGCGCAGGCCCGCTCCGAACTTCGCGATCTGCAGGCGCGTGCTCGCCCCGGGGGCGAGGAGCTCGCCGTTCCTGCCGCGCACCGGGCGCGCGACGGACTCGACGCCGTTCCTCCCGTCGCGCAGGTAGACCACGTGCAGGAGACGGATCGGGACGGTCAGCGGGTTCGCGAACACGGCCGTCCACGACGCGTCGGGATCGGGCCAGGGCACGACGCCGATGCCGTCTCGCTCGAGCTCGACGACGAGCACGGGCGAGACGGGCGGCGGATCGGGCGTGATCGACACGCGGCCCCCGAGCCCGCCCTCGCGCAGCCGGTCGAGGAGCACGCTCGTCGTCTCGTCGTCGGCCGTGAAGCGCAGCGAGATCCGGTCCTCGAGCCCCGCCGAGTCCGCCACCTCGGTTTCGGTGCGCGCGATCGTCGCGAGGTCGAGATCGACCTCGAGGGAACCCGGGTAGGGCAGCAGCAGGATCGGTTCGGACGAGAGCGCTTCCCCCGTCTGCTCCCGGACCGCATGCCGGATCAAGCGCTTCGCGAGCGTCTTCGCGTCGCTCGTCACGCCCGAGGTCAGATCGAGGAAGACCGTCGCCTCCTCGCGGTCGTCCACGAGCCGGCGGTACTGGATGCGCACGCCGAGGTCCTCGTTCTCGTGCAGCAACCGGTAGCTGCGCGGCACGAAGTAGAAGGCGCGGCTCTTCGCGTTCGCGTCGGGGTAGAGGAAGGGATGGACGTCGAGCAGGTCGTCGAGACCGTCGAGGCCGACCTCGCCCAGCGCCGCGCCGCGCAGGCCGATCTGCTCGAGGTCGAGTACGGCGCCGAGGTCGGGGCCCTGGCGGCGGCGCTTCGGATCCTCCGCCTCGCTCACTTCGTCGACCTCGGTTGCGGTGGTCGCGGGGTTCGCGGGCTGGCTCGCCGCGCGGAGCGGCAGGCCCGCGACGCTGAAGAGGCCCAGGGCGAGGGCCACGGCGAGGAATCGTGCGTGCTTCATGGTGGCTCTCGAAGAAGGGGAGCGGCGCGGCCGGTCGTTGGAACGACCTCCGGGGTTCAGAAAAATTCGATGCGGTGATCGATTTCTCGCGGTGGCCCGACCCCTGGGCAGATTCCACCCGAGGGTACCATGAGCCGCTTCAGCCGAATCTTCCTGGCCGTCCTGATCACCAGCTACGTCGGACAGGCCTGCATCCAGGAAGTGACCTCCACCGAGCAGGCGCTCCAGGTTTCCCCGGTGACGGGTGAAGCACTGGCCTGAGGTTCCCGGGAGGTCGAGCAGGGCTCCAACCCCACCTGCTCCCCCCGAACGAAGAGGGCTCCGCCTCCCCCGGGCGGAGCCCTCGTTCGTGGGGGGTTCCGACGGGAACCCCCGAAGAGAAACGGCGAACGGAGCGCGTGGCTCCGCCCGCCGTGGATGCAGGCGACGTGGGATCGCGGTCAGCGGACGATCAGCGTGAACTGCAGCGGCGCGTGACCTTCCTGGCTGGCCACGATCTCGTAACGGCCCGAGCCCTCGGGCAGGCGGAGGGAGTTCGACCCGCCGGGCCCGGGGAAGTCGAGGTCGACGGGCGCGCCGTCGCGCTCGATCTGCAGCACGGTCGCGCCGGATCCCCAGCTCGGGGGAATCATGAGATGGACGTCGACCTGCTGGCCCGCGGCGACGGCATCGATCTCCATCGGTGCGCCCGCGATCAGCGTGATCTGCACGGCGGCGCCGAGCTGAGCGGCCGGGCCGCCGTCGCCGTCGCCCCGCAGCAGGGGCTCCTCGTTCGCGGGGCCGACCACGTAGACGCCGACCACGAGCATCAGGGCGAGGGCCGGCACGAGCCGCACCGCCGGGAGCGCGAGCAGGCTCGAGATCCGGGCGATCAGCGAAGGGCGCTCGGGCTCGGCGGCCGTGGTGTCCGCGCGGGAGCGCCGGATGGCGCTGGCCTGGCGGAAGGCCTCGAGCGCATCCCGCTCGGCGGGGTGCGCGGCCAGATAAGCGTCGATGCGCGCGCGGAGCGCCGGGGCCAGCGCGTCGGGCTCGGCCGCGTAGGTCGCGAGGTCGGCGTCGGCCGGCGACCAGGGCGGATCCGTGGCGCGCTCGTCCTCGCGGCGCATCCGGCTCTGGAGCGCTTCTTCGAGCCCCTCCTCGAAGGGGCTCCGGGTTTCGTCAGGGGCAGTCATGCAATCAGTCTCTCGTGGGCGCGCGGAAGGTGGTTCCCGTCCACCCAGGAGTCGAGCGGGAGGCGGGTCCGGATCACCCGAATCCTCCTATTTGGGGGAGGCCCACGAGTTTCTGGGCCTCCTCGAGCCTCGAGAGCACCTCCCCCGGGGGGATGTCCATCTTCTGGGCCACCTGTTCGGGGCTCGGGCGTTTCGAGCCCTTGAACATCTCCTCCCAGACCTCGCGAAGCCTCGGCGGAAGCTGCGCCCCCAGATGCCTCCAGATGCGGCGCAGCCCGGCCCGACGCACCGAGAGCACCTGGCCCTCGCTGAGCCCGAGGCTCGTGGCGATCTCGACCCGGGTGTACCCCTCGATGTCCATGCGGACGATGATGTCGCGCTCCTGGTCCTCCAGCACCCCGAGGATCTCTTCGGTGAAGGTCTCGTCGCCTTCGCCTTCGCCGGCCTCCTCGGGCAGGTCGTCGATGGCATCGGTCGGGCGCGTCGCGCGGACCCGGTCGAGGAAGCGCCGCTTCGCGATCGTGCAGAGCAGCGACCAGGGCTGCTCCACGCCTCCCTTCTGCCACTGGGTCCAGAGCTGCTGGGCCGTCTCCGAGGCGATGTCGTCCCAGGCGGCCTCGGTCGCGCGCGCTCCGTCCCACCGGGCCACGAGCCGACGCACCGTCGGGAAGAAGAGCTCGCCGGCTCCGATGTGGCCCTCCCCCATCAGGTCGAGCACGCAGCCCCAGAGGCGGTTGCGCGCGAGCCGGTGCAGGAAGTCGCTCGCCTCGGTCCGGGCCGAGGGCCAGCTCTCGGTCGCCTCGAGCGCGATCTCCCGGATCTCGCGCGTCCATTCCTTGCGGACCGTGTAGGCGCCCAGGGTCTCGAAGATCGTGCCGAGCCTGCGCGTCACATGGAGCAGAGCGAGCTCATCGCCCGTCGCAGCCTTGTGCAGAGTGTCGGCAAGCCCGTCGATCGGTTCGCTCCTGCCGCCCCGAACGGCACCGGGCGCGGAAGCCCACGTATACCCCTTCCTCGGCGGGCCCAACAACAGGGATCACGAATCGATCATGGAGAGCTAGGCGAACCCGATGGCCTCCGCGCGTCTCACGGGGATACCATGCGCGGAATCGCATCCGCTCTACCCCGGGGGTCGACCCGGGCGATCGACACCGTGGCGAAAGGAATCCGATGCCCCGTCACCGATCTTCGAGCCTCGCCGCCCTCTGCCTCGGCAGTCTGCTGGTGCTCGGTGCCGCGGGGCCCGGCTTCGCCCAGGCGCTCACCGCGCTGACGGGCCAGAGCGATCTGCAGCGGCGGGTCGGGGGCGCCGTCTCGGCGACCTGCGCGGGGCTCGCTGCCCGCGGCACCGACCCGACCGGCAGCTCGGCCGAGGAGGATCTGTTCGGACGCTGTCGCGAGCTCGTCCAGACGGGCAACGAGATCGTGGGTAGCGGGCCGACCGCGGCGAGCCTCGGGCTCGACGACGCGGAGGCCAACGACGCGCTGCTGCGCGTGGCCCACGAAGAGCTCTCCGCGGCGGGCGCCCAGGCCATCGGACTCGCACACCTCAACATCGCGACGCTCGAGAAGCGCCTCTACGCGCTCCGCGAAGGGGCGACGGGCATCCAGCTTGCGGGGCTCCACCTGCCCGTGCACTCGTTCGCGCCCGGCAGCACGCCGCTCTCGCTGAACTACGGCGCCCTCGTTCCGATGTCGGCGAACGGCGACCTCGGCAGCGAGCGCTTCGGGATCTTCGTGAACGGTCTGGGCAGCTTCGGGGACTTCGGCGGCAACAGCGAGGAGGCGGGCTTCGACTTCCGCACCTACGGCGTGACGGGCGGTCTCGACTACCGCTTCACCGAGTCGGTCGTCGCGGGACTGGCCTTCGGCTGGGAGACGACGGACCACGACTTCGACCAGAGCGCGGGCGATCTCGACAAGGAGGCCTACACGGCGTCGCTGTACGGCACCTGGAACCAGGGGCCCTGGTTCGTGGATGCCATCGTCTCGTACTCCTACCTCGACTTCACGGGGCTGCGCCGGCGCATCCAGTACGCCGACGTGAACCGGACCGCGCGCGGCGACACGCGCGGCGACGAGTGGGCGGCCGAGATCGGGTTCGGCGCGCGTTGGCAGAGCGGCGCCTGGACCTTCGGTCCGCACGCGCGCCTCACGGCGATCGACATCGAGATCGAGGGCTTCACCGAACGCGGAGCGCTGGGTCTGAACCTCGACTACCGCGATCAGGACATCCGCTCGCTGCGCTCCGTGCTCGGCGGCGAGGTCAGCTACGCCATCTCGACCCCCTTCGGCATCCTGCTCCCCTACCTGCGGGCCGAGTGGGAGCACGAGTTCGAGGACGACGCGCGCGACATCACGGCCTCGTATGCGGCCGATCCCGCGGGCAACCGCTTCGCGATCCGGACGAAGGGGCCCGACCGCGACTCGATCAACCTCGGCGGAGGCGTCACGATGACCTTTCCGGGAGGTGTCTCGGCGTTCCTCGACGTCGACGGCATCCTCGCGCTGCGCGACGTGAACCAGGTGCGCGTGATCCTCGGCGGGCGGGTCGCCTTCTGACGGGGGGGCTGCCGAGCGCGCGAGGGGCGCTTCGGACCGCCCTGGCGGCGGTCGCCGGGGCGCTCGCGCTCGCCTGTGCGTCACCGACCGGCACTCTGCCGCCCGACTGGAGTGGCGAGCCGGACGACCTGCTCGTGGTCGACTGCCTGCTGCCGCAGACCGTGCGCAAGCTCGGCAGCCGCATCGCGTACCCGGTTCCGCGGCAGGCCGTGAAGACCTCTGCGGTCGACTGGGAGATCCGCGGCGGCGAGTACGTCGCCTACGATCGCGCGAACTACCAGACGGCGCTCGCGGTCTGGAAGGAGCAGGCCGAGGCCGGCGACCCGAAGGCGCAGAACTACGTCGGCGAGATCCACGAGCGCGGCCTGGGCCGGCCCGCGGACTTCGCCGAGGCGCGGGTCTGGTACGAGAAGGCCGCCGCACAGGGCCATGCGCCCGCGCAGCTCAATCTCGGGCAGCTCTACGAGCGCGGGCTCGGCGTGGCCCCGGACTACGGGCGGGCCCTGGTCTGGTACCGGCGCGCCTCGGGGCTCGCTGCGACGAAGCTCCCCTACGTCGCCGCTCCCGCGGAGCCCCGCGCTGCGCCGCTCGATGCGAGAGCCGAGGTCGACCTCGCGGGACCGAGCATCGAGATCCTCGCGCCCGTCATGCCGGCCGGGGAGCGGCGCGGCCCGGAGGGCGTCGAGGCCACAGGGATGGGAGTCGTGCTCGTCGGCCGGGTCGAGGCGTCAGCGGGTCTGGCTGCCCTCTCCGTCAACCAGATGAGCGTCGATCTGGATCAGGAACGCATGTTCAGCCATCCGCTCGACGTCCCAGCGGCCGGTCTCGACGTCACCGTGACGGCCGTGGATCGACGCGGCAGAACCTCGACCCGGAGCCTGCGCATCGACGGATCCGGCCAGCCCGAAGCGCCGGAGATCGCCGTACCGAGCCGGCGGGGCTTCGGGAACTACCACGCGCTCGTGATCGGCAACCAGAACTACGCGTTCATGAAGTCACTCAAGACCCCCCATGCGGACGCACGGGCGGTCGCCGCGCTGCTCGAGAAGTCCTACGGCTTCGAGGTGACGCTTCTGCTGAACGCGACGCGCTACCAGCTGCTCACGCGCATGAACGCGCTCGCAGCGTCTCTCGACGAGGACGACAACCTCCTGATCTACTACGCGGGCCACGGCAAGCTCGATCGCGTGAACCGCCGCGGCCACTGGCTGCCCGTCGATGCAGAGCCGGCCAATACCGCGAACTGGATCTCGAACCAGTCGCTCACGGACCTGCTGAACGTGATGCGGGCGCGTCACGTCATGGTCGTTGCCGACTCGTGCTATTCGGGCGCGCTGACGCGGTCGGCGGTCGCATGGCTCGAGCCGGGCTCGGCAGACGCTTCGGATTGGCACCAGACCATCCTCGCGCGGCGGGCCCGCGTCGCGCTGACCTCGGGCGGGATCGAGCCCGTGATGGACGCGGGAGGCGGAGAACACTCCGTGTTCGCGCGCGCCTTCCTCGAGGCCTTGCGCACGAACCGCGACGTGCTGGCAGGCGGTCGACTCTGGCAGCGGGTGTCCGGGGCGGTCTCGAGTGCGGCTCGGGCACAGCACTTCGACCAGCGCCCCGAGTTCGCGCCGATCCAGTTCGCGGGCCACGAGGCCGGCGACTTCCTGTTCGTGCCGGACCGCTCCTAGCCGCCCTGCGGCGTCCGGCTCAGCCGTCGCTGCGCCGCTGCGCGAGCGCGAGGGCGACCTCCGTGGCGCGCCGGCCCTCGGCGATCGCTTCCTCGCCGCGGTCCAGATCGAGGAGCGCGAAGTCGGCGAGCCGCGGGGCGACCAGCAGGTCGGGCGGATCGCCCGCCATGCGGCTTCGCGTGATGCGCAGCTGCATGATGTTGAGGCTGTTCGCGAGCACCTCGTAGAGGGAAGGCTGGGCCGGGTCGTGGGGCGCGTCCGAGGAGCCGGCGATGCGCTCGCGGAGCTCCCGCGCCCAGTTCTCCATGGTCGCGCGCAGCTGGCTCGCCTCGGACTCGACGTCGGCGTCCTCGACCAGAGCGTCCCGCTCGGGCTTCTCACCGAGCTCGTCGAGGCTCTCTCCCTCGCTGCGCTCCACCTCTTCCTGTGGGGCGGGCGCGGGACTCTCGGGCAGCGCGAACACGCGGCGTCCGAGCAGCGTGGTGTTGAGATCGACCGCGATCACGCGGTCCGCACCCATCGCACGGCACAGCGAGATCGGCACCGGGTTCACGAGCCCGCCGTCCACGAGCCAGCGCCCCCCGCGCTCGGCTGGCGTGATGAGGCCCGGCAGCGCGACCGAGGCGCGCAGCGCGTCGTGCACCGAGCCCTCGCGCAGCCAGACCTCCTGCCCCGTCTCGAGGTCCGTCGCGACGGCCGCGAACGCGCGCGGCAGGTCGGTGATCTCGGCATCCGGCAGCTCGGGGGACATGAACGAGAAGAACTGAGCGCCCTTGAGCAGGCCGCCGCGGAACGAGAGGTCGAGATTGCGCAGCACCCGCGTGCGGTCGAGCCCGAGCACCCAGCGCTCGAAGGCGTCGAGTCGTCCCGAGGCGTAGGCGGCGCCGATCACCGCGCCCACGCTGCTGCCGCAGATCACGTCGGGCTCGATGCCGGCCGCCTGGAGCGCGCGCAGCACGCCGATGTGCGCCCACCCGCGCGCGGCACCGCTGCCCAGCGCGAGTCCGATCCGGCCGCGGTCGAGGTTCGCCATCGAGCCAGAGGCTAGGCCGCCCGCGCACGGGATCCAGCGCCACGGGGCGTTCGTGGAGTACCCTGGAAGGCGCGCGCGAGGAGCAGGGAATGGCCCAGTCCAGCGAGTCCCGGGGTGTCGACGCCGTCCTCAACGGGTTCTTCGATCCCGCGTTCGAGGCGCCCGAGAAGCTCCTGATCCCCCTCATGGAGGGGCATCCGCGCATGCTGCCGCCGCAGACCACCCGGATCCAGGACGGCCGGGCGATGCAGGCCGCGTTCGCCGCGCGCGAAGGCGGCGTCTTCTCCGAGGCGGCGTTCTTCGCGGAGCACGACTTCGTGCTGCTGCCGCACGAGAGCGCGGTCGAGGACTGGCGCGTCGATGTGGCTGCCCCCGATCCAGCCAGCGACGTCATGCGCACCTACCTGCCCGAGGTCGAGGAGATCGTCCGCACGCGGCTGCTGCCGGGCCGGAAGCTCGAGCTCTTCCAGCCGCCGCCGATGGAGCGCGGCCCGGGCACCGCGAACCCGTTCTACGGTTCGGGCGTGCACGCCGACTACGTGCTCACGGCGGACGACATGCAGCAGTCGATCGAAGCCTTCACGAGCCCCGAGATCGCGCGGGGCTGGCGCGCGCGGTACGACATGGACGACGTGGCGGGCTATCTGGTCGTGAACTTCTGGCGGCCGATCGGGCTGGACGGGCCGCTTCGCCACATGCCGCTCGCCGTCTGCGAGCCTTCGACGGTGCGGCGCGAGGACCTCGTGACCGTCGGCATCCGCGAGCTCACGCCGACGGGCCAGCCGACCCATCAGTCGTCACTGCGCTGGCACCCCGACCAGCGCTGGGTCACCTACCCCGGCATGACCCGAGACGAGGTGCTCGTGTTCACGAACTTCCAATGTCTCAAGGACGACACGGATCCGAGCCTGCACCTCTGCTTCCACACGGCCTTCGAGGACCCGGGCACCCCGCCGGGTGCGCCCGAGCGCGTGAGCGTGGAGCACCGCGTGCAGATCATGCTGCTCCGCGACTGAACGCAGACCCTACATCACTCCTTCGAACTCGCGCGCCACGTCCGAGAGGGGCTTGCGGTTGATGCGGTGCACGGTGCGGAGCAGCCGCCAGACGGCGCGGCGGTGGTGGCGGTCCAGGAAGGTTGCGTTCTCGTGCTCGACGATCGCGGTCGCGGTGTTCAGGGTCGGGTGCCGCAACATCGCGTAGCGCTCGGGATCGGCACGGCGTTCGCGGTCCAGGGTCGAGCCCAGCATGAGTGCCAGCCGGTTGACGACGACGCGATCGACGAGGTGGCGGTGCCTCTCGAGGAAGCGTCGCGTCGCGTCGACGTCGTCGGGGGTCTCGCCCGGGTAGCCGATCAGCACCGTGAGCCGGATGCTGATGCCGGCCCCGTGCGCGTCGTGCAGCACCTGGGAGGTCCGGTCGGGATCGGTGCCCTTGGCCATCGCGTCGAGCACGCGCCGGCTCCCGGATTCCAACCCCGTCGTCATGCGGATGAGCCCGCCGCGGCGGGCCTCCTGCAGGTCGTAGGCGTCGAGCGCGTCGTTCGCGCGCGCGTCGATGTGGATCGATGCCGTCCACTGTGCGTCGGGAACGACGCTACGAGCCTTCTCGCTGATCGTCTTCCAGACGGCACGGTTCGAGTTGAGCTTGAGATCGAGGAAGGTGAACAGGTTCGCGTCGTGCGCGCGGTGCTGGTGGAGCATCTCGTCGAGCACGTGGTCGGGGCTGCGGCTGCGGAAGCGCCGGCCCGCCGAGGTCACGACGTCGCCGCAGAACCGGCACGCGCCCCAGCCGCAGCCGCGGCCCGTCATCATCGGGATGATCCGGTTGGGGTACCGGTGCCACGGGAAGTCGGAGTAGTCGGCGAAGGGCACCGCATCGAGGTCGTTCAGCGGGGGCGCGGTCTCGGAGGCGGGGCGGCCCGGCACCGAGACCCCGGGAAACGCCGAGACGTCGCCGCCTGCGACCAGCGTCTCGACGAGATCGACGAGCCGGTCTTCGGGCTCGCCGCCGAAGATCGCCGAGAGACCCTCGAACGCGAGCCAAGGCTCGACGATCTCGCGCTCGGAGAAGTAGTTGCCGCCGACGAGCACGGGCACACCGCGCCGCGCAGCGCGTGCACAGATCTTCGCGCAAAGGTCCTCGTACATCGTGTAGGCGGAGATCAGGACGATCTCGGCACCTGCGTCGAGGCCTTCGTCGACGGCGCCAAGAATGGGAGCGTGGTTCGACGCGCGCGGTGGCCGTGCCACGGACTCGATCCCCCGGCGCAACCGCCGGATCCACGGGCTCGGCGTGGTGGCCGTCCAGTAGCGCAGGCCTTCGTCGAGCAGGCCCCACGGCGGTGGTCGGGTCACGCGCGGATAGCCGTGGACGCCGAGAGCGAAGGGCGAGAGCACGTCGACCCGGATCTCCGCGTCGCGCAGGAGCCGCGCGATCAGGCCGACGGCGACGGTCGGATACCGCGAGAAGTTGTTGAGATCGACGACGAGGGCCCGCATCTACCCGCCTGCAGCGTCGGAACCGCACGCGCGAGGCGAGCCCGGGCCCGGTGGGAGAGAATCGCCCCGGCAGGGTCTTCGTTCAAGGAGGTTCTCGGCTCCCCGCGGGAAGCGAGCTGAACCCGAGCCGCTCCGGCTTCGACTCTCCCCATGGGCTTCGCAGGAGGACACGCCGATGAACCCGCTCTCGAGTTCCAGTCTGCTTGCAGGAAGCTGGGGCCGCGCGCTCGGCGTGGCCGACGCGCTCGCCGCGGGCATGCTCGGCGCCTCGGCGGCTGCCGCCGCCCCGGGCCGGATCGCGAGCCTCTCGAGCTCGCCGGCCGGCGCGGCGCAGGTGGGCGAGGCCGTGACGCTCGTCGTCGGTCACACGGGGGACAAGTGCGGCTTCGTGCTCCGGACGGGCGAAGGCCCCGCCGAGCCTGCGAGGACGCTCAGCGGCGCCTCCTATCAGCATTCGAAGACCTACCAGCAGCTCGGCCCCAAGACGGTCGAGGTCGTGGGCAAGAAGAAGGGCAACAAGCCCGCCTGCAAGGGCGGTCCGCGCACGCTCGTGCTCCAGGTCGGGCCGGCCGGCGAGCCGGGCGGCTCCGCGCCGACGATCCAGCGCAGCCGTGCGAAGGGCCAGGGGCTCACGCGCGTGCCGCCGAAGATCCAGAAGGCAACGCCCGACAAGCCGCTCGGGCCGGTCACGCCCCCGCTTCGGGAAGCGGGCGGCGAGCGCGCGATCCAGGGCAAGCCCCGGATCAAGAACGTGCTTCCGATCGTTCCGGACGGCGACGCGATCACCGATGTCGGCGTGATCGCGCCCGGCACGAAGCTCTACCTCTCGGGCGACTTCTTCGGGGCCGAGCGCGGGAAGCTGCTCATCAAGGCACCGACGGTGGTCGGCTTCGGGTCCGCACACAAGTACGGCGAGGTCGTGCTCGAAGACGTGGTCTGGGAGAGTCCGACCAAGGTCCATGGCACGGTGCCGACCGTGATCGCCGAGCCGCTCGAGCGCATCTCGATCAAGCTGTTCCTCGAGCGCGCGGACGGCGCCGTGAGCGCCCCCTACCCGCTCCAGTTCCAGGTGCCGAGCGAGACGCGTTGGCTCACGATGAACGATGTCGCGCTTCGGCACTGCGGTCCGGACTCGAACACCGAGGTCTGCAACGGCTCGGTCGTGGAAGGGCTCTGCGGCGCGCCCTTCATGTTCCGGGTCGAGCCCGACTACACCCCGAAGAGCGGTGCCGCGATCGAGGGCTACCACCTCAACTGCACGGCGGCCGTCGGGGACGACAGTGGTCACGACGAGTACGCGATCTCGCTCGGCGACGGCTGGGTCTTCGATCGCATCGAGACGGGCGGCATCACCTCGACGCGTCCCTTCCCGAAGGGCGCCGACTTCTGGGCACCGCGCTACCAGTGGACGGTGAGCCCCGGCGACGACCTTCACTACTGGGCGAAGATCCGGGTCCGGCGGAAGGCGCAGTAGCGCGCCTGCCGCTGCGGGGCGGGAAGCTTGCCCCGGACGGCTAGCTTCCGCGCATGTCACGATTCGCCCGGATCTTCGTCTCCGCCCTGCTCGTCGGGTTCGGCCTCCTCGCAGCCGGCTGCGCCGGTCCCACCGGCATCCAGCCCCGCGGTCTTTCGGCAGACACGCTGCCCCTCGACCTCGAGCGCTTCATGGGCGACTGGTACGTGATCGCGCACATCCCGCTCTCGCCCGAGGCCCAGGCGCACGAGGCCGTCGAGACCTACGCGCTCGCCGACGACGGCACGATCGACGTGACCTTCACCTTCTGCGACGGCGCCCTCGACGGCCCGCGGGAGGTCATCACGATGCGCGCCTGGGTGCACGACCCGGCGACCAACGCCGAGTGGCGCGCGCAGCCCTTCTGGCCGCTGCGCTTCATGTACCAGATCACCGAGCTCGATCCCGACTACCGGACCACGGTGGTCGAGTCCGGCAGCAACGCCTGGGTCATGGCGCGGACCGCGACGATGCCCGAAGACGAGCTGCAGGCCGCGCTCGATCGGCTCGTGGCGCGCGGCTTCGTGCGCGAAGACGTGCGGCGGGTGCCGCACGCCGACGGCAGCTGTCGCAACCCGGGCTGACCGCAGCCGCCCTCAGAAGGTGTAGCGGAGCACCGCGAAGATCTCGTCGCGCTCGCGGATCAGCGAGAGGCCGGGCTCGTAGAACTGCTTCTCGCGGTCCTTGCCGATCCGGTTGGTCACGCCCGAGCCGATGTCGTTGACGGCGCCGTCCGCCTCCTTCCAGCGCCCCGCGAAGGCCGCCACGCCGAAGGTCGCCGAGAAGTTCTCGGTGAAGCGGTAGGTGAACTGCGACAGGAAGGCCCCCGAGTTCGAGTGCAGGTCGTAGACCACCGTGGCGGAGGGCAGCAGCCGATCCTGGAAGTAGCCCGTCGTCACGGAGAAGGTCATGAGCACGTTCCAGGGGCCCGTCGAGGTGTGGCTCTGCGTGTAGTCCCCGACGTACTGGATGAACCACTGGCTGTTGAAGAAGAAGGTGCGGTTGGCGTTCAGGAAGTTGATGAAGGTGGGCCGGTCGACCGAGACCGTGAGATTGAAGGTGTCGATCTCGGAGCTGAAGTCGAAGGCGTCGGAGTCGGTCGTGGGCTGGCCTTCGATCCACGTGAACTCGACGCTCCAGTTGCTCTTGAAGCGGTCCTCGGCGAAGTCGAGCGAGAAGCCGAGCACGTTGCGCTTCTCGTAGCGCAGCACGATCTCGTTCCCGCCGTGCCACTGGAACTGGCGTCGGCCGAAGCGGCCGTTGCCGCCGGCCTTCACGGTCGAGCGCGTGAGGCCCGTGAGCGCGGCGAGCCCCTGCACGAAGGCGCAGCGGGAGGGCTCGCGGAACGAGCACTTCCCGGCTGCGAAGGGCCGATCCGGATCGAAGCCGCCCTCGCCTTCGCCGGCCGAGAGCGCGACGGCGAGCAGCAGCGCATTCCACGAGACGATCGAGATCTCGCTGCGGAACTCCTGGCCCGTGAACGGGTGGACGGCGCCCGGGAGCACGGTGCCGTCCTTGCGCGGGTCGTAGCCCGGATCCCCGCGCCCGCGGCAGCCGACGATGCGTGCGCAGGTGAAGCCCTCCCAGCCGCGCGTGCCGGGCTGCGCGCGATCCGTGCGCGTGGTGTCCCAGATCTCGTTTCCGTCGACGAGGAAGGTCTCCTGGCCGATCGGCCACGCCTCGAAGAACGCGGCCGCATCCATGTTCAGGAAGTCGACGCCGTCGACATCGCAGTCCGTCGAGAAGAAGGGGCCGCATCCGAGCAGCGCCTCCTGCTCGTCGGAGAGGAACGCATTCACGCCCGATCCGAGCAGGGCATCCACGAACCCGGGGACGAAGCCGGCCGCCACGGCCGCTTCGAGCACGCCGGGCGGCAGATCGGCGGAGGTCGAGGCGGCCCCGTCCGCGGGGTCGCGCGTGATCGGCACGAGAGGCGTGGGCCCGAACGAGAAGGTGACCGGGTCGAGGGCGCTCTGCGCGAAGGGCGCGTGGCGCAGCAGGGCGGCGTCGGTCGCGGCCGTGAGCATGCCGAGACCGCGGAACACGGAGCCGCCGTTCGTGAACACGAGCCCGGGTTCCGAGAGGGTTCCGTTCTGTCCCGACAGGATCGTGCCGATCGAGGCGGCGAGATGCAGCGGCGCGCCCTCCGGCACGACCGCGCTGTTGAAGATCGTCTGCGCGCATGCGGTCGGGTCGAGCGCGGTCACGACGCCCAGGGTCAGCGCGCAGACCCAGGCGAAGTTGGACTGGTTCGCGTGATGCTCCAGCAGTGCGTTGCTCGCCGTCAGGCACGACGACTCCGTGCCGCGGCGGCAGCTTCCCGTCGCGCCCGCCTTGCGGGGGCGGCCGGTGTCGGGATCGACGTTGCGCGTATAGCTGTGGATCACGTCGAGGTAGGGGAAGTCGCTGTACCCGTAGAAGTCCGAGATCGCGAAGCTGAAGCGATCCCAGCGCCACTCGATGCGTGCGCCGACCTCGAGGCCCTTCCAGCTGTTCCACGGGTTCGGCGGACGGATCTGCCCCGCGAGGCC
>JAAUYD010017625.1_pt1 | contig 14457 bp, 15 predicted proteins | sample 7278101 | NCBI WGS metagenome assembly JAAUYD01 (sample SAMN14350128, study PRJNA611818) | marine sediment metagenome | isolation source: surface marine sediment (0.6m) | place: French Polynesia: Moorea | collected 2018-08
GGAGAGCCTGCGGCTTACGCAGCCGTTGTGGCGCCGGCTCGGAGCGAAAGTCATAGCCGTGACTATGGCTCGAGCGAGAGCCAAGCCACAGCGAGCGAGAAACCGCAGGAATCCGAATAGAACGGCGCCCCGCACACCCTGCGATTTCCCGACTTTCACAGAAGCCGACGGAAACCACCGCAATATTGGATACGTGCAGAAGTGGCGCTGTTCGCCTCATGCAACATGCAGGCTGGTGTCCTGTTCCACAAGTAACGGGTCACTCGGCGTTGCCTCGATGACTTAGGGCAAGGCACGCGATCGAGGGCTAGCCGACGCCAACGCGAGTGAGCGTAACACCGCCGTAAGTCATTGCGGCGGCGCCCGAAGGGAACGCCACCCACGCGCTGCTGCGGTGTTGCGTCCGCTCCGAACAGGTCGACTAGTCGCACGCGAACGCGCCTGGCAGCAGCTCACGGGTGGCGTTCTGAGCGTTACGTTATTTGTGGAACAGGACACTAGCGCGTTGCCGGTCGCCGGTCGGTACGGCGGCGTGCGCGTCAATCGTCGCCGCGCAATACCCGTCGGACCTCGGGCAGGTGGCGGCGGCTGACCTCGACGGTCGCATCGACACCATCGAGCACGAGCAGCGACTGGCCGGCGTCGCCGCGGCGGATCTCGCGCAGCCGCGCGGCATCGACCAGCGCGTTGCGGTGCACGCGCAGGAAGCGTCCGGGCAGGCGCTCTTCGATCGCGCGCAGCGATTCCTCGGTCAGCGCCATGCCGTCGCTGTGCCAGACCTCGACGTACTTGCTGTCGGCGCGCAGCAGGGCCACCGACGCTGCCGGGATGCGCTGCATGCCGCCGCGGTAGCTGACATTGATGAAGCGGCTGCCGTCGTCGAGCGCGTCGCGCTGCTCGCCGCTCAGCGCACGCGCCTTGGCCAGCGCCCGCTGCAGGCGTTCCGGGCGCACCGGCTTGAGCAGGTAGTCGATCGCATTGGCGTCGAACGCGGCGAGCGCGTGTTCGTCGTACGCGGTGACGAAGATCACGGCCGGCGGTGCGGCCGCATCGGCCAGCGCCAGCGCCGCCTGGATGCCGTCCATCCCGGGCATGCGGATATCGAGCAGCACGACGTCGACGACGTGCTCGCGGCACTGCGCCAGCACCTCGGTACCGTTCGCGGCCTGGCCGACGACCTCGTGCTCGCCATCGGCGGCCAGCAGCGCGGCCAGGCGCGCGCGCGCCGGGGCCTCGTCGTCGGCGATCAACACCCTCACGACGCCGCCACCGCGGTGTCGACCGGAAAGTGCAGGCGCACCTGGTAGCAGCCGTCGACACGGCCGACGACCATGCCGGCGGCGTCGCCGAACGCGGCATCGAGGCGTTCGCGCACGTTCTGCTGCGCCATGCGGTTGCCGGGGCGCCGCGTTGCCGCCGCGTCATCGGGCAGCGTGTTGCGCACGGCGATGCTCAGCACACCGTCGCGGCAACGCCCGCTGATCGCGATCTCGCCGCCGTCGGTCGCGGTCTCGATGCCGTGGTAGACGGCGTTCTCGAGCAGCGGCTGCAGCAGCAGCGCCGGCAGCTGGACGTCGCGCGGCACGCCGTCCAGGTCCCAGTCGACGCGCAGGCGGTCGCCGAGGCGCTGCTGCTCGATGCGCAGATAGCCCTCGGCGAGCGCGATCTCGCGGTCCAGCGTCGACAGCGTCTGGGCATCCGACAGCGTCGCGCGGAACAGGTCAGACAGGTCCTCGACGACCTGTTCGGCGAGGTCGGCGTCGACCCGGGTCAGACTGGCGATCGTGTTCATGCTGTTGAACAGGAAATGTGGCCGGATGCGTGCCTGCAGCGCCTGCAGCCGCGCCTGTGACTCGGCCAGTTCGCGCTGGCGCTCGCGGTGCTGCTCGTACAGGTAGCGCAGCAGCACCGCGCCGACGATGCCGGCGATCGCTAGATGGTGGGCCAGGGCCGACAGCGGCGGCGTCGCCGCGCGCAGCCCGAGCAGCTGGGCGGCCGTGAACGCGCCGGCGGTGACCAGCAGCACCAGCAGCCACGCGGCGATGCCGGCCGCGGCATGTGACAGGCCACCGAGCGGAATGCGCAGTGCGCAGTACAGCGCGGCGAGGCTCAGCGTGATCCACTGGATGTACAGCGAGCGCAGGCTCAGCTCGGTCCAGAACTGCGCCGCCGGCGGGAACGCACCAAGCGTCAGTACGACCGCCAGCAGCTCGGCGCTGACGACGACCGCGAACACCATGCGAATCGCGCAGAAGTTCGGCAGGAAGGCGCGCTGCGGGCTGTCGCTCATGCCGGCAGTATAGGTAATCGCCCGATCATTCCGTGAATAGCGACAGGTTCGATGGCGAGTTGAAAACGCACGCTCCGCAACGCTGCGCGGCGACGGGCGCGCTGCGCACCTGGCCGCTAGCCGGATGCGATGCGCACGGAGGGCCGCACCCGGCCCGCCGCGTCCTTGCCGACACCAGACCCGGCGTCGTCTGCGCCCGGCGCCGCGGGTGTCGCCGATGCGATGCCCGACAGCGGCGGCAAGGTCCGTATAATCACGCCCTTTACAGCCAGCGGGTGCCCGATCCGATGTCCGACAGCAAACCCTGGGCCGGCCGTTTTGCCGAACCCACCGACGCCTTCGTCGAGGCCTTTACCGCCTCGGTCGAGTTCGACCGGCGCCTGGCCCCGTACGACATCCAGGGCTCGATCGCGCATGCGACGATGCTGGCCAGACAGGGCATCCTGAGCGCGGCCGAGCGCGACGCCATCGTCAACGGGCTTCAGCGCATCGGCGAACGCATCGAGGCCGGCGAGTTCCGCTGGTCGGTCGCACTCGAAGACGTGCACATGAACATCGAAGCCGCGCTGACCGATGCCATCGGCAGCGCCGGCAAGAAACTGCACACCGGGCGCTCGCGCAACGACCAGGTCGCGACCGACGTGCGCCTGTGGCTGCGCGCCGAGCTGGCCGAGATCGGGCACGCCCTGCGCCGCCTGCAGCACGCCCTGCTCGAGCTGGCCGAGCGCGAGGCGGAGACCATCCTGCCCGGCTTCACCCATCTGCAGACCGCGCAGCCGATCACGTTCGGCCATCACATGCTGGCCTGGTTCGAGATGCTCGAGCGCGATCACGAGCGCATGGCCGACTGCGCGAAGCGGGTCAACGTGATGCCGCTCGGCGCCGCGGCGCTGGCCGGCACCACTTACCCGATCGACCGCGCATTCACGGCGCGCGAACTCGGCTTCGACCGACCGGCCGACAACTCGCTCGACGCGGTCTCCGATCGCGACTTCGCGATCGAGTTCGCGGCCGCGGCGAGCATCCTGATGATGCACCTGTCACGCATGAGCGAAGAGCTGATCATCTGGTCGTCGGCACAGTTCGCCTTCGTCACGTTGTCCGACAGCTTCTGCACCGGCTCGTCGATCATGCCGCAGAAGAAGAATCCCGACGTGCCCGAGCTGATCCGCGGCAAGTCGGGCCGGGTGTTCGGCCACCTGATGGCGCTGTTGACGCTGATGAAGTCGCAGCCGCTGGCATACAACAAGGACAACCAGGAAGACAAGGAACCACTGTTCGATGCGGTCGACAACGTCAAGGGCTCGCTCAAGGTGTTCGCCGACATGATCCCGGCGATCAGCTGCAACCACGCCGCGATGCGCACCGCGGCGCTGCAGGGCTTCGCGACCGCGACCGACCTCGCCGACTACCTGGTGCGCAAGGGAACGCCGTTCCGCGACGCCCACGAGGTGGTCGGCAAGGCGGTCGCGTACTGCGTCGACAGGGGCTGTGATCTCGCCGAGCTGACCCTCGACGAGCTGCGCGGGTTCGCCACGCACATCGACGCCGACGTCTTCGACGTCCTGACCCTCGAGGGCTCGGTGGCCGCGCGCGATCACCACGGCGGCACCGCGCCGGCGCAGGTGCGCGCGGCGATCGCGCGCGCCCGCGAACGAATCGCCTGACGAACAGCGATCCGCCGCTCAAAGCCGCTAGCGGTCTGCCGCTATCCCTTCTTTAGAGGAACGACCCACGTAGGGCGCGTTCCCCGACCCCTGGGGAGAGGACATGCGCAGACTGCGAAGACTGGCAGCGATCGTCGCGTTCGGGGCCGCGCTGCCGGTCGCCGGCGACGTTGCGGCGGCGCGCGACGTCGCCGGATGCCGTGATTCCGCCGCGCCGCGCCAACTCGGCGGCGCCGCGCGCTCGACGCCCGCCCGGCCGCGACCCGCGCTGCCGCCGGCCACTGCCGGCCGGGGCGCGGCTGGCTGGGTCCCCGCCCCGGCTGTGTCACGCGGAGGCGGCTGAGCGCCAGACATGAAGATCTGGTCGGCAAGCGGCGGGCAGCGCGCGATCCGGGTGATCGGCGCCCTGTTGGGCCTGTACCTGGCGGTCATCACCGCGTTCGGCTACGTCGGCCAGAACCGGCTGCGCGAGGCGCTGATCGAACAGCAGCAGCTCAGCATCGAGAAACAGGCCACGGCGGTCGGCTACTTCCTGTCGAGCCAGCAGGCGGTGATCGACGACCTCGCCGAGAGCCGCGCATTCGCCGGCTACCTGGTGAACCGCGATCGCGGTGTGTCGATGCGTGATGGCCTGCAAGAAGGCCTGGCGGCGATGTCGCAAGACTTCAAGCGCGTGATCGATGACAAGTTCGTCGGCGGTCAAGCGGTGTTCAGCGCGATCGCGTTCATCGAGAGCGATGGGCACATGCTGGTCGAGGTCGACCGTCACAACAGCTCGGGTGCGCCGCAGGCCTACAAGGTGCGGGCCCCGCTGCTGGCCGGCCGGCTGCATGTCGACCGCCGCGACGACCGCGTATTCCTGGTGTTCACGGCACCGGTGATCCACGACGACAAGGCCATCGGCTACATCGCGGCCGACGTCAACGCCCGGGTCGTCATGCAGCCGCTGCTCGCCGCGACCGACCGCGCCGCACACCGGCTGCGCACTGCGATGGTCGACCACGACGATCGGGTCATCGTCGCCAACAATGTCCATGCGTGGAAGGACTGGCGCACGCGCGCCGCGCAGGACGGCGACACGCTGATCAGCGCCAAGGTCGCCGGTCAGCGCTTTCGGATCGTCAGTCGGCCCGACGTCGAGGCCCTGCACGGCGTGCTGGTCTCACCGATGTTCCTCGCCGCACTGGCATTCATGTCGGTGCCGCTGTTGCTCGGTGTCGCCTACCTGCTGCGCCTGAGCAATCACAACCTGGTGTTGCAGACCCGTTTCCAGGCGACGCGCCAGCAGCGCACGGTGCTGCGCAAGCAGAACGAGCGCCTGCAGCGCGAGATCGACAAACGCGTCGAGTCGGAAAACCAGCTGGCGCACCAGGCCAACTACGACCAGCTGACCGGCCTGCCGAACCGCAGTCTGGCGATGGACCGCCTGGCCCAGGCGGTAAAGCGCGCACGGCGCGAGAACGGCCCGGTCCTGGTGATGTTTCTCGACCTCGACCGCTTCAAGCAGGTCAACGACTCGCTCGGCCACGCCGCCGGCGACGAACTGCTGCGCGAGGCCTCGCAACGCCTGCAGGCACAGGTGCGCGACAGCGACACGGTTTCGCGTCTGGGCGGCGACGAGTTCCTCGTGATCTGCCCCGATCGCCCGAACGACGGCGACTGGGAGTCTCTCGCCGGGCGCATGCTCAAGACGCTGTCGCAACCCTTCTACATCGGCGATCACGAGTTCTTCATCGGCGCCAGCATCGGCGTCGCCGCGTTCCCGGACGGCGGCGCCGAGCCGCACCGGCTGATGAAGAACGCCGATATCGCGATGTACGCGGCCAAGGAACAGGGCCGCAACCGCTACTGCTACTACGACCCGTCGATGGACGCCGAGGCGATGGCGGCGATGCGGCTCGACGCCAACCTGCGCCACGCGCTGGCGCGCAACGAGTTCCACCTGCTGTACCAGCCGATCGTCGACCTCAGTTCCGGGCGCACCGTCGCCGTCGAGGCCCTGCTGCGCTGGACCAACCGCGAGCTCGGCAACGTGGCGCCCACCCGCTTCATCCCGGTCGCCGAGGAGACCGGCGTGATCCACGAGATCGGTGAGTGGGTGCTGATGCAGGCGTGTAGCGACGTCGGCCGGCTGCAGCCCGACCTCGACTTCCGCGTCGCGATCAACCTGTCGTCGAAGCAGTTCAGCCGTCCCGGCCGCCTGCTCGACTGCATGCTGCTGGCGCTGCGCGAGTCCGGGCTGATGCCGAGCCAGCTGGAGCTCGAGATCACCGAGTCGGTGATCATCGACGACCGCCCGGAGATCGGCGAGTTCATCAACCAGCTCGACCGCATCGGCGTACGCCTGTCGATCGACGATTTCGGTACCGGCTACTCGGCGCTGAACTACCTGCAGCGCTTCCCGTTCGACGTGTTGAAGATCGATCGCAGCTTCACCAACGACATCCCCGACAGCGAGGCCAGCGCATCGCTGATCCGCGCGATCATCGCGATGGCGCACGCCCTCGGCCTCGAGGTGATCGCCGAGGGCATCGAGGACCGCGCGCAGACCGGCTTCTTGCTGGTCCATCATTGCGAACTCGGCCAGGGCTACCTGTACAGCAAACCGTTGACCCTGGCCGAACTGCGTCAACACCTCAGCGACGAGCGGGCGATGAGCGCCTGACCGGCGACCGGCATGGCCGCTCGCGGCCAAACATGGTGTCATAGCCGCCTGCGCCGCCACCGGACATCCGCATGCCCCGCGACAGCCTCGACGATCTCAACGCCCAGCTGCTGGCATTCGCCCGCGAACGCGACTGGGAGCAGTTCCACTCGCCGAAGAATCTGAGCATGGCGCTGGCCGGCGAGGCCGGCGAACTGCTCGAACATTTCCAGTGGCTCAGCGAGGCGCAGAGTGCAGCGCTCGACGCCGACAGGAAGGACGCCGTCGCCCTCGAACTGGCCGACATCCTGATCTACCTGATCCGCCTGTCCGAACGCCTCGACATCGACCTGGTCGACGCCGCATACCGCAAGCTGGCGATCAACCAGGCGCGCTACCCGCGAGACCGGGTACGTGGCGACGCCCGGCGCGCCGACGAGTACGACTGAACGCCGCGCACCGGCAGGCCGCGACGAGATCCGCTAAGGTAGGCACAAGCCCGGACGACACCGCGCCGGCCCGGCGCCGGCCCGGCACACCGCGCGGGCGGCCGGCAGCGCCGCCGCGGGCACGGCCCAGGTAGCCGCCATTCACCTTGACAGGAGTCCCTGCATGCCTAAACCACAAACGGGCGACACCGTCCGCGTCCACTACACCGGCACCCTCGAAGACGGCAGCCAGTTCGATTCGTCGCGCAACAGCGAACCGCTCGAGTTCGCGATGGGACAAGGCCAACTGATCCGCGGTTTCGAGAACGCGGTCGCCGGCCTCGCCGTCGGTGACAGCTGCACCGTGACGCTGAGCCCCGACGAGGCGTATGGCGACGTCAACCCGGCGATGATCCAGGACGTGCCACGCCACCTGATGCCGGACGACATGGAACTGCAGGAGGGCATGGTGCTGCAGGGCCGCGCCGACGATGGCCGCGTCGACAACTTCACGGTCGTCTCGTTCACCGACGAGGTCGTGAAGCTCGACGCCAATCACCCGCTCGCCGGCAAGGCGCTGACGTTCGAGATCGAGTTGATGGACATCGTGTGACGCGATTCGGCGCCCGGCAGCGGACCGAGCGCTGCCCGGCTCGCGCCGGCGTCGGCAGGCAGTCGCCGGGATCGGCGTGACTCGCCACCGTGCCGGCCGGTCTCGTGCAGGCTCTCCGACAACGCCCTTTCGCGCGTTGACACCACCTGCCAGGACATCGCGCACGCCATGAGAATCCCGATCCCGCTTGTCGTGCCGTTGCTGTCCCGACCGGCGAACGCCAGCGGCGGTCTGTGCCCACCCGATCTCGATCCGCGGGGTCCTGGCACCGCTTCCGGCGGACCCGGAGACAAAGGCATACGCAACGTCGATACATCGATCCAGTCCCGGCACCGGCTATTCGATCGGCGCGCGTACCCGTCGGACGCGTACCGGGGACTGATGGCCCGCGTGACGGTCGCCCGGCGTGGGGTGGCGCTGCGCAAGGTGCGCGACCGCCATCGCGTCGCCGATCCGGCCGCACGCGAGACGGGTGTCGAGCCCGACATCACCGGGCCGACAGAACGCCTGGCAGGCCGCTATCGCAGCAGTCGTGGCGGCGATCCGGGCTCTGCCGTCGGCGGCTTCTACCCAATCCCGCCACGTGCCGACTGGCGTGAATAGCAACCAGGCAATGGCGCCTTCCCGGTACGCGCGTGTCGTTACCGACAACGATGCGTAACGCGGTCTTCGCGGCATTCGCGCTGCTGCTGTCGGGCACAGCGGGCGCCCTGCTGGTCGGCGGATCGCTTGCCGCTCCGCAGATGCGCGCGGTCGGGGAGCCGCCGCGCGGACTGCCGTTCGACGCGGTCAGGATCGACAGGGCCGACGGCGGGCAGGTGGCTGCATGGTTCGCGCGCGGCGCCGCCGACAAGCCCGGCATACTGTTGCTGCACGGCGTGCGCTCCGACCGCCGGGCGATGCTCGGTCGGGCACGTTTCCTGATCGACGCCGGCTATTCGGCACTGCTGATCGATCTGCAGGCCCATGGCGAGACACCCGGCGAGCACATCACGTTCGGTTTCAAGGAGTCCGACGACGTCAAGGCCGCGGCGGCCTACCTCGCACGTCGCGTCGCGCCGCGCCGGATAGGGGTCATCGGTGTGTCGATGGGCGGCGCCGCGACGCTGTTGGGTGACGCCCCGGTGCAGGCCGATGCCGTCGTCCTCGAGGCGGTCTACAGCTCGATCGAGCGCGCGATCGAGAACCGACTGGCGATGCGCCTCGGCGATCCGGGCCGGGTCCTTGCGCCACTGTTGACGTGGCAGATCGAAACGCGACTGGGGATTGCGCCGATCGAGCTCGCGCCGGCGCGCGCCATTGCCGGGTTGCAGGTGCCGGTCATGATCGTGGCCGGGCTAGCCGACCGCCATACCGAACCCGACGAATCGAGGCGCCTGTTCGCAGCGGCCCGTGAGCCGAAACGGCTCTGGCTGATCGAGGGCGCACGCCACGAAGACCTGCATGCCTTTGCCGGTGTCGAGTACGAGCACAGGGTGCTGCGCTTCCTGCGCCACCACCTCGAGGATCCGCGCCCCTAGAGGTACAGCGTGCACCGGCCGGCGCCTGCTCGACGTCTCGCCGCATCGCGGCAGGCAACGCGCCCGACTCACGGACTCGCGGCATCGGCCGGTCTGGCCCTGCCATGCGCCCGCTGGCCCGGCGGCTGGCATTGAGCGCGTATCGCGCCGGCAGCAGATCCTGTCGTCGACATCGCGTCGGCGAACGGCGCCTTTCCGTGCCCGCTGGACGCCGGACTCGCGGATCACGATGCCGAATCGCCGCACGTCGCGAAGCCGACCGGCAGCGCGGCGCGGGCCACTGTCGCGGATCGGCCTACGCCGTCGGCGGCCGTTGCCGTTTGGCCAGTTGACCTGCGGACCGCCCGGGCCGACCATCGCCGCAGTCACCCGACCCGACAAGGCCGCGATGCCGAAGACCGCTGCAACAACGATACCCGGCGCCGCGGTCCGTGCCGCTCGGCCGGCGACCGACCGGACGCGGCCGGCTGCGCACGGCATCGGCGTCGTCGCGGCCGGGCAACACCCGCTCGCCGTCGGGCGCCTTGACGACAGCCTCCGTGTCGACCACTGACCGCCGCCTGTGGTCGACGACGCCGCGCAAGCTGCGCCAGTTCGTCGACGCGCTGGCCGAGGTCGGCATCCCGCCGCTGTCGGTGCGCGACCTGCAGGTCGCGATGCGCGAGCACGCCTTCTACCCGGCGCGCGACCTGCCGCAGTTCGTCGCCGCCGAGCCGCCGGACGCGTTCTTCACCTATCACTCGGCGCAGCCGGTCGGCGAGGTCCAGCAGAACGTCGTCCAGACGGCACGCCACGCGATCCGAGGTCTGCACGCGCGGCGCCCGGAGCTGCCCGCCGAGCGGCTGGACGACCTGTTCATGGACGGGGTCAGGATCTGGGTCGACTTCCTGTTCATCGACCAGTCGGCGCGCGACCTGCGCAGCGAGCTCGACGCCCTGCCGGCCGTGCTCGACGCCTGCGACATCCACGTCGTGCTCGGCACCCAGCCGCTGACCCGCGCCTGGTGCTGCTACGAGATCGCGCTGTTCAATCGCCGGCTCGTCGACGCGGCACCGGCGGGTGGCCGCGACGCGGCGCCGTTGCTCAGCCTCATCGCGCCGACACGCAACTACTACCGCGGCTGGGATCGCACCGCCGTGACCGACCCGGCCGACAAGGCGTTCATCGGCGCGCGCATCGACAGCGACTTCCCCGGCGGCTTCGCCGGCTTCGACCACGTCATGGCGCAGGCCAACTCGGTGGCCACGTTGTCGACCGCCGGCGGCGGCACCTGGAGCACCCCGGCCGCCGACGCTGCGCTGCTCGCGGCGGCCGAACGCTGGTACGCACGCAGCCTGCCGGCGACCCGGTAGTCGGCCGGCGCGGGTCCGCGCGTCCGACGGGCCCGGCGCGAGCGGCTGCCCGGGTGATCGTCGTGACAGCGGCGAGCCCGGCGTGGCCCGACCGCAGCGTGCTGACGCCGCGGACCGGTCGCCGGCGCCGCCGCACGCCATCAGGCCCGACGTGAACCGCGTCATCGAAACCCGGCCCATTGCACCGCCATAACCCGTGGCAATCGGGTCGTCGCAAGCACCTGCAGCACGCCGCCGTTGCCCCGGCCAGCGGCGTCGTCCGGGGCAGGCGTTCGCCCGACGGCGGGCCGCGCGGCGGTGCCCGACCGCGCACCCGGACCGCCGGCGCCGACACAGGCGCGATTCGCGGCCGCCTTCGCCGTGCCGGTCTGTGCCGCCGGCGAGGCAAGCAACAGGTCCCCCACGCGCGCGAAACGGCTAAGGTTGAACGCAGGCGGCGCGCGGTCGCCGCCAGGAGCGAGGCATGTTCATCGGGGTGCTGGAACTGTTCAAGATCGGTATCGGCCCGTCGAGTTCGCATACCGTCGGCCCGATGGTCGCGGCACGCGACTTCGCGGCGCGCATCGGCCGTTACCTTGCAGGGCATCGAGTACACGGCGCAATGCGCGTCCGCTGCACGCTCAGAGGGTCGCTGGCCTACACCGGCAAGGGCCATGCGACCGACCGTGCGATCGCCCTCGGTCTGCATGGCCACACCCCGGCGGGACTGGCCGACAGCGACGTCGACGGACTGATCGCACAACTGTGGCAATCCGAGCGGCTGACCTTCGACGCTGACGCAGCGGTGGACTTCGTACCGGCCAGCGACATCGTGTTCGACCGCGGCGACCCGTTGCCCGAACACCCCAACGGCATGGTCTTCGTATTGTGCGATGCGGCCGGGAAGGCGCTGCTCGAAGAGACCTATTTCTCGATCGGCGGCGGCTTCGTCAACACGCTGAGCGAGATCGGCGACCTGGTCGCGCCGATCAAGACGCAGCCGGTCGCGGCGTTTCCGTATCCGTTCGACTCGGCCGCGTCGATGCTGCAGATGGCCACCGACAGCGGCCTGTCGATCGCGACGATGAAGCTCGCCAATGAGCACGAGCGCGAGGCGCCGGAGGCGCTCGACCGGGGCCTCGATGCGGTGTGGCAGGCGATGCGCCGCTGCGTCGACAACGGCCTGCGCGCGAGCGGCGATCTGCCCGGCGCGCTGCGCCTGCCGCGCCGCGCCCGCGGGCTGCACGAGCAGTTGCTCGACGATCCGGCCAACGCCACGGTCAACGACTGGCTGTGCGCCTACGCGATGGCCGTCAACGAGGAGAACGCGGCCGGCCACATGGTCGTCACGGCGCCGACCAACGGTGCCGCCGGCGTGATCCCGGCGCTGCTGTACAACCGCGTCGTGCGCGAGCACGGCAGCGCGCAGGATGTGCGCACCTTCCTGCTCACGGCCGCGGCGATCGGCGGCATCATCAAGCACCGCAGCTCGATCTCGGGCGCCGAGGTCGGCTGCCAGGGCGAAGTCGGTTCGGCCGCAGCGATGGCGGCGGCCGGCCTGTGCGCGGTACGCGGCGGCACCCCGGCACAGATCGAGAACGCCGCCGAGATCGCGCTCGAACACCACCTCGGCATGACCTGCGACCCGGTCAACGGCCTGGTCCAGGTACCATGCATCGAGCGCAACGGTTTCGGTGCGATCAAGGCGCATACCGCGGCGTCGCTGGCGCTGCACGGTAGCGGCGAACACTACATGCCGCTGGACGCCTGCATCGCGGCGATGCAGCAGACCGGGCTGGAGATGTCGCACAAGTTCAAGGAGACATCGCTCGGCGGCCTGGCCGTCAGCATGACCGAGTGTTGATCAGCAAGGGGCAGCATGGACATCCTCAGAACCGAACTCGTCGAGGCGCAGAAGGCGCGCACCGATTTCATCCGCTGGAAGCTGGTGTTCGTCGCGACGCTGGGCGCGGTCGGCCTCGGCCTGACGACGTCGAAGGCCCTGCCCAACGCCGCGCTGGTGCTGGGCTGCATCCCGTTCGTCTGCCTGTACGTCGACATGGTTTCGCGCCACCTGTCGCTGCGCATCGTGATCATCGGCGAGTTCCTCAAACGCAACCCCGGCGCCGATCCGCTGATGGCTCAGTACGAGGCCTTCGTCGACCGCACGCGCACGATGGCGGGTGCCGGCGCGGCGCCGACGCTGAACGCCTTCGCGCTGCAGGACACGCTGATCCCGGGCTCGACGCTGGCGATCAATGCCGTCGTCATTGCTTACGGGCTGCTACAGGCCGAGCCGTGGATCGCGGCGGCCGGCACGCTCGGCGCAGTCGGCTCGATGCTCGTCGAGCGCGTCTATCGCCAGCGTATCGACGCGGTTCGCGCGATCCGGGTCGACGGACCGCCCGCGTGATCCAGGTGTCGCCGGGGCCGTTGCATGCCTGACGTCGACCCGATCCGCTACAACGCGGCGACGGCGGTAGTCCAGCTCGCCGCCAGGACCTTCGACAGCGCGGTCCACCGCACCCGCAACCGCGCACCAACGGGCGAAGGCTGGGTGCAGTGCGTGAACTCGCCCGACGGCGTCCTGTGCCGCCCAGACAAGGTGCGCGAGGCGATCGCCTACCTGGAGATCGCCTACGAGGTCTGGCCCGACATCGCGTGCCTCAACCAGATCGCACTCGGCTACGAGATGCTCGGCGAGACCACCTCGGCACACGAGCACTTCGCCCAGCTGCATGCCCAGGCGCTGGCCGAAAGCGACGCCACGTACCGCGCCGCCGCGCTACGCGGCATCGAGCGCAACCGGTGAGAGACCGATGCCCGCAATGCGGTCACCGCTTCGGTGTGCGCGGCGCGCCGTTCACGCTGCCGGCGAAAGGCGTGCGGCCGCGGCGACCGCGCTACCACTGCCCCGACTGCAGCGTCCGGCTGCGGCGTATCGAGGCGCCGCTGGAACGGTTCAGCGCATGGGTCGGCTCGATCGCGCTGCTGGCGGCGAGCGCGGGCATGCTGTGGTACCTGCTCGAGGTCGCGGTCAAGCCGTCGCGTGGCTGGCTGCTGGCGCTGTACGCCATTGCCGTCGCGGCCTTGGCCGTGAACCTGCTGTTCGGGTTGACGCGCCAGCACTTCGTGGTCGACGCGGAGCCTGCGCCGGACCAACCGCCGCCGTGACGCGCAGGCGGCGCCATCGGCACGCCGGCGGTGGCGGCGCGCCGCCGATCAGCCTGGCTGTGGTCCGGCGTCCACGGCGCCGCCGGCCAGGTCGGGCTCGCCACAGTGGCGCAGGATATGGTCACGGGCACGGTCACGCAGGCGCAGCGCCGCGCGCCAGTTGGCGCTCGGATTGGTTTCCGGCGGCGGCGGTACGACGGCCGCGCCGACGCTGACCGCGAGCCGCCCGCGATGCGGATACCAGCTGCCGGCATGCAGGATGTCGCGGGCCCCGGCGATTGCGACCGGCACGACCGGCAGCTGGGCCTCCATCGCGGTCACGAAGGCGCCCATGCGGAACGGCCGCAGGCCCGGCAGCGCGCTGAACGTGCCCTCGGCGAAGAACACCAGGCTGCGCCCGGTCTCGCCGATGCCGCGGATGCGCTTCAGGTCGTCGAGGCCGCGGCGCGGATCGAAGCGCTCGACGAACTCGGCACCCATGCGCCGCAGGTAGGTGCCGGCGATGAACTGCGATGCCAGCGCCTCCTTGGCGACGAACGCCAGCTCGCGCGGCAGGGCGGCGATCAGGATCGGGCCATCGAGGTAGCTGGCGTGATTGACGACGAGTACGCACGGCCGCTCCGGGGGTGGCAGGTGCTCGAGCCCGTCGACGCGCAACGGTGTCGCAGTCAGGCGCATCAGCGACCGCGCCATGAAGCGTGACACGGCGAACCGCGAGCGCCGTGTCGGCAGCACCGCGACGATCAACCAGGTGGTCGGTGCGAGCAGCCAGAACGCGACCCAGCCCCAC
>JAAUYD010202863.1_pt1 | contig 14452 bp, 9 predicted proteins | sample 7278101 | NCBI WGS metagenome assembly JAAUYD01 (sample SAMN14350128, study PRJNA611818) | marine sediment metagenome | isolation source: surface marine sediment (0.6m) | place: French Polynesia: Moorea | collected 2018-08
CAGGCAGTATGATGCCCTTTACCGCCAGGTGTACAAGAAGATGTACCGAAGGCTCAAACCCTTGTACCGAAAGATCCGGGAGATCACGGGATATCCTGAGTAGAGCGCAAGGAGACAAGGACGGCTCAAGGGTGCAGGCAATAAATTATTACACCACCTTGCTTGTCTTTGAGCCCGTCTACGGCGTTACATCCACCGGCACATATCTTGGATATGCACCGGTGGATGTGCCTTGTAGACAAACCCAAATCCTGCGCAATCTGGTTTAATTATTTCTTGCCTGCACCCTATGATTACAGCTATGGTGTAGCACCTTTAGAGCACAATTCACCCTTTTGCCTTCTTTATTATGCAGCTTAAGGGTTCAATTTGTTACTTGATGGTGCACCGCTTATGAATGCAGATTTTTGGGCGTTTGAAAAAGCATTAACCGACGACGGTTATCATAGAATCGCTGGAATAGATGAGGCCGGCCGGGGTCCCCTGGCCGGCCCTGTTGTATCTGCGGCAGTCATCCTACCACCCGGATTCGATAGCACCGGCATCAACGACTCCAAAAAACTCACAGAGCGGCGGAGATCGCTTTTGTATGAGCACATCTATGCCCATGCCACTGCTGTCAGTATCGGCATCGTGGACCCAGTGGAGATAGACCGCATTAATATCTTACAGGCGGCTAAGCTCTCTATGGCAATGGCGGTGGCCAACTTACGGCCAAGGCCCGATGCCCTCATCATCGACGGTAATTTCAACATCCCCTCTGCCCTGCCCCAGAAACCCATTGTCAAGGGGGATACCCGCAGCGTAACCATTGCAGCAGCCTCTATTGTGGCCAAAGTCAGCCGCGATAAATTGATGCAGCGGTATCATGAGGACTACCCCCAGTATGGTTTCGATCGACATAAAGGCTACCCCACCAAAGCCCATAAGAACGCAATCGGAACCCACGGTCCGTGCCTGATCCACCGCCGCAGCTTCAGGGGGGTTAGCGAACACCTTTGCACCGATACAGCGTCGAACGGAAATAACGACAATGGCTAATCACAAACAACACTTCGGATCGCAGGGGGAAGAACTGGCCGTAAGACATCTGAAGAAAAAAGGCTATAAGATAATTGAAAGAAACTACAAAACAAGGGTCGGTGAGATCGACATCATCGCCAGACATAAAGGCCAAATTGTCTTCGCAGAAGTCAAGACAAGGCGAACCGGCCGCTATGGACATCCGAAGCACGCGGTGACCCTCCCCAAACAGCGAAAGATCTCCATGGTGGCGTTGACATATCTAAAAAAGCAAAAGGCCGTAGAGGCCAAAGCAAGGTTTGACGTGATCACCATCCAATGGAGAGGAGAGCATCCCGTCGTTGAAGTATACCCCAATGCCTTTGAGCTCGCCTATGGATAACCAACCTCCGTATTCAATCTCCGGCACGCTCTATGTGGTGGCGACCCCCATAGGGAACCTGGACGACATTACGCTCAGGGCCATAAAAATCCTTAACAGCGTCGATTTGATCGCTGCCGAAGATACACGCCACACCCGCCGGCTATTAGCAGCCCACAACATTAAAAGCAGCCTGCTCTCCTACCATGAGCACAATGAACAGCAGCGTACACGGGAGTTGATCGATCGCCTCCAAAAGGGTGATTCCATTGCCCTGGTCTCCGACGCCGGTACGCCTACGGTATCGGATCCCGGTTATCGACTGGTTCAATCAGCTGTGGCCCATCAGATACCGGTGGTGCCGATCCCAGGTGTTTCGGCCGTCATTACAGCACTATCAGCCTCAGGGCTATCCACGGACAGCTTTATCTTCATAGGCTTTCCGGCTCGAAAGAAAGCAAAACGTCTTCGCCAGCTCAAGGAACTGGCGGACACACCACACACCCTGATCTTTTACCAGTCCCCTCGGCGGGTGGTATCGTTACTGGAAGAGCTGTCCACAGTGATGGGAGAGCGTCCGGCCGTGTTGGCCAGGGAGTTGACCAAGCTGCATGAAGAATACATCCATGGGACTTTATCGGAGATATCCAAAGAGCTTAAAGCCAGGCCGACGGTCAAAGGAGAGTGCACCCTTCTCGTTTGCGGTGCCGAGGCGGAGCCCTATTCAGAAGCCGTTCTGGAAGACGCCATTCGTGCAGCATTGGAAGCAACCGAAAGAGGTTCACTGAGCAGTATCGCCAAATCCTTGGCAAAGCAATTCAAGGTCCCGCGCAAAGCAGTCTATGACAAGGCTTTGCTGGTTAGGGAAGAGATGGGGAAGTGATCCGGTATTCGGTGTTCATTGTTCGGTAATCGGTATTCGAGGAATAGTGGACAGTAAGATGACCAAACCAAGCAAAATACATCCTGTTGTTATGGCGGTGCCGGAAGCGGAGCGACAGCTCAAAGGTAGAGAAAAAGTTTCCGTATTGAGGCGCTTGGCGCGCGAGGCGCTGCGAGCCTCTGCGGGTTACAGCGGTGTAGAACTGGGCCCATTGGAAAAGGCCGAAAGCGGCGCTCCATTACCGTCCAATGGGATTTACTGGTCACTGACGCATAAATCGGACTACGTGGCTGCCGTCACCGCATTGCGCCCCATCGGCATCGACATTGAAAAGGACCGGCCTTTTTCCGAGGGACTTTACAAGCGGCTTGCCGGGACGGAGGAGTGGGCCCTGGCCCCAATTGTCAACCAGACACTCTTCTACCGGTATTGGACCGCCAAAGAGGCGGTTCTCAAAGCCGTTGGCATGGGCCTGACCGGGTTGACACACTGCCATATCGTCAAAATATTGGATGACACTCACTTGGAACTGACATATGAGGGCACGATCTGGCAGGTCGCCCAATGCTGGTTTCCAGAAAAGCATATTGTTTCCGTAACCATCGACGAGAATGACATTGCCTGGCATCCACCGGAGTGATTAAAACCGAACACAGAAAGGATCAAAAATGCACATCACCTTCCACGGCGCCGTAAGAGAAGTTACAGGTTCCATGCACATGGTTGGCACTGGAGACGATCATATACTACTTGATTGCGGCATGTTCCAGGGGCGGCGCAAAGAGTCTGCTGAAAAAAATCGCGTCATGCCCTTTGATCCGGCAATGCTGACCAACATGATTCTCTCCCATGCCCATATCGATCATTCCGGACGCATCCCCCTGCTTACAAAAAAAGGCTTTTCCGGCCGTATCATCACCACCCGAGCAACGGCTGATTCGTGCGACTACCTGTTGCGGGACTCGGCCCACATCCAAGAACAGGACGCCCAATATCTCAACTACAAGACCGTGCGAAAGGCCCTATCCCACGGTTCCACAATCAACGGCCAGAAAATGGCCCGACGCGAGCATGACAAATTGAAGAAGATGCTGAAAAAGGGGAAGCATCGCATCAATGCGGACACGATTAACGAGGTGATCGACCGATATCGCATTGAGAAAGTGGAGCCGCTTTACAGCATGGAAGACGCTGAGGCGGCCATCTCCCAACTGGACGGCACCCCCTACCGCCATAGCAGGACGGTGGGCCGGGGCCTGACCATCAAGTTTTATGAAGCCGGCCATATACTGGGATCGGCCATGACCGTTATCAAACATAAAGCAAACGGCAACTCCAAAACCATCGCCTATACCGGCGATGTAGGACGGTTTGATAAGCCCATCCTGCGTGACCCGGCGTTGAATTTTGAGGAGCAGGATCGCGATATTGACCTCCTGGTAATGGAAAGCACCTACGGCAACCGCGACCATGAAGCCGTTGTGGATCTTAAGCCCCGACTAAAAAAAGTGCTCAATGAGACCTTTGATCGCGGCGGCAGCGTGCTGATCCCCTCTTTTGCCTTCGGCCGAACCCAAGAGCTGCTCTATTTTATTCACGAGTTGTATGAAGAAGGGGCGGTGCCTAAAAAACCGGTATGGGTGGACAGCCCGTTGGCGACCAACCTCACTAAAGTCTTTGGGGAGCACCCGGAAGTGTATGACGCAGAAACCCATGAAACCTTTTTAAATAGGGGAAAAAATCCGTTTGACTTCAAACAGGTGCATTTCACCGGTTCGGTGGAGGACTCCATGAAGCTGATGAAGGAGAAAACGTCCAACATCGTCATCTCCGCCTCCGGAATGTGCGAGGCCGGGCGTATTCTGCACCACTTACGGTATAAAATTCATGATCCCAAGAACACGATTTTAATCGTCGGCTATATGGCGCAGCACACTCTCGGGCGTCGTATTTTGGAGCAGGGGGAAGCTTATCAAAAGGAAGGACGAACCGGCAATCCACCCATTGTTAAAATACTGAACAAGGAATATCCGCTCAAGGCCCAAGTGGAAAAGATCGGTGGGTTCTCAGCACATGGTGACCGCAATGAAATGATTCGTTTTTTAAATGAATCGAATTTGAATGTTCGGAAGATCGCCCTGGTCCATGGAGAAGAAGAGCAAAGCCTGGCATTTGCAGATCTGCTGAACCAGAAAGGATTTAAGACCGTTGTGCCCAAAGCCGGGCAAACCATTATGGTTTAGTACGGATACCTTTGAGACCAAAACGGCAAGGAATAATTACAGTGACCTGTTGCAAGAAATTCAAAATCGGTCAGCAGCAATACCAATGCGATAAGCACCAAATCAAAATGTGCGATGCTTGCCTCAAATGCAAAGATCCTGATCTCTATTGTAAATTCAGACCTTCCTGCATGATTCATTTCATGGAAAAGGAAGGCAAAAAAGAGCCCCCTGCGTCACGGAGTGCATAGGTCTTCAACACAGCCAAAAGATGGTTCTACACTTAATCATTGAATCGAATTCTATGGAGAACAGTGGTTAATCTTGTCGACCAGTGCCTGTCGGACGGCTTTTGCCAGGGATTTCATATCGTAGGGTTTCTGAAGATAGAGTTTAATGCCCAGCTCACCTGCCCTGGTTTCATCCATCTGCTGATGATAGCCGGAACACAATATAATGGGTATGTCGGGGCTGACTTTCAGAATCTCCCTGGTCAATGCCTCACCCGTCATCCCCGGCATGGTCATGTCGGTGATAATCAGGTCAAACTCCGATGGGCCTGATTTGAACGTCGTCAAAGCCTCAGCTGCGCTGGTAAACCCCTGTGTATGATACCCCAATTTGTTTAAATACTCCTGCCCCAAGAAGGTGATCGACGGCTCATCATCCACCAACAAAATGCGCTCTTTACCGGTGCAGATCTGCTCAGCAGGCACGTCCTCAACGGCGAGAACCTTTTCGGTGAGTGGCAACAACAGGACAAATAAGGTTCCCTGACCTGGTATGCTCTCCACATCGATAATGCCGTTGTGCCGGGTAACGATACCGTGAACTATGGAGAGCCCCATACCAGTGCCGCCATGGGGCTTGTTGGTTGTGAAATAAGGATCGAAAATACGTTCCATGATATCGGGCGGGATGCCGCAACCGGTATCTTCGACTTGAATACGGGCATAGGTACCCTGGCCAATGTTATAGGGACGCGCTGTTCGCCGGTCCAGCTTCGTAGACAACACCGAAATATCGATAACACCGCCATCGGCTCCCATAGCCTGGGCGGCATTGGTGCACAAATTGATCAAAACCTGATGGATCTGGGTGGCATCACCCATCATGGTCATACCGGTGTCTGCAATCCGCTTGCGTATTTCGATGGTGGACGGAATCGTGGCCCTCAACAGCTGGAGACTCTCTTCCACCAGGGGTGCAAGGTGCAACGGGGTGTGATTCGCCTCTTCCTTTCGGCTGAAGCTGAGGAGCTGTCCGACGACCTCTTTGGCCCGGGTGCTGGCGGTTAATATCTCATCCAAGCGACTTTTAACGGGGTGGCCGTCCACCAAGTCCTGCTCGGCCAATTCAGTATTTCCAATGATAATGCTTAAGATATTATTGAAATCATGGGCTACGCCGCCGGCCAAGGTACCGATGGCTTCCATTTTCTGGGACTGAACCAGATGCTCTTCGAGCATCTTGCGTTCGGTTATATCATGCCAGATCCCTAACAGAAATTTACCTTCGCTAACGGACAGAGGGCGCTGTTTCATCAAAAAATGACGCACCTGACCGGATTTCGCCCGCAGCATGACTTCTAGCTGTTGGTGGCGGCTGTCGGCCATAATCCTTTCTACGGCCTCGGCCGGGGTTTCGCCGGGACCGGGCACCACCAGGTCTTTCATGTTGATACGGGTGAAAGCGTCGTGGGTATATCCCAGGGAATGATGGGCCGCAGCATTGAAATCCGCTATGCCCAGAGTCTGCATATTGAGTAGAACGACGGCATCGGCGGCCTGTTCAAAAATGGCCCGGAATCTCTCCTCCGAGTCTTGCAGCAGTGCCTCGGATTCTTTACGCTCAGTAATGTTGCGGCCAACGGCGATGATCTCATTGACCTGTCCATCGCTATCCAAGAGGGCTTTGTTAGACCATGAAAACCATTGCCATCCAAGGGGGGTAAGTGCCCGCCCTTCATGGCGACAGGCATGGGGCGCCACTTGCAGGCTTTGCATGGCCAGCTTGACCTTCTCTCGGTCTTGGTGATGAACCAAAGATATAAAACGGATCCCTTCAAAATGCGAAGAGGATACGCCGAATGCATCGCAAAAACTTGGGCTGGCAAACACAAGCCTGCCTTCGCTGTCCAATTTTATCGTTAGTTCACTCTGGTTTTCCAGAATCAACCGATACTTCTCTTCGCTGGCCCGCAAAGCAGCTTTCGCTTTTTTCTGATCCGCAATGCTCTGTTTCAGCCTACGGTTGACCTGTATCACACGATAGCTGTGCCATAGGGCAAAGAGAAAAATTAATCCCGTCATCAACCATACAACGCGCTGGGTGGTCCAGAAGGGTTTCGGCCGGCCATACCACCGGTCATAAATTTCCTCGTATTTATTGGAAAGGACCACATTCTTGACAGCCGGCTCTAAAATTTCAAGCAAAGCCAGGTTGTCTTTGCGCATTGCGATTGCCCGCTTGATTTCCATCAAGGGCTGACCGACGACCTTGATGCGGTCTTCCAATCCAGCCTCCATGGCCAATTTCATCAGGACCGGTTGGGGATAAATCAAAGCATCCACATGGCCGGCGAGCAGCTCCATCAGGGCTTCTTTGACATTTTTGAAAATACGGTGCTCAAAATTACTGAATTGTTCTACCAAACGTGTACCAACATTGAACTCGACGGTGGCGACGACATTGCCGCTAAAATCAGCAGGACTGTTGATGCTGGAGGTGGTTTGGCGGACAAAAATCACGACGGGAAAAGTTTCCACCGGAGGCGTAAAGGCGAACCACTCTTTCCGATCGGCGGTAATGCCTTGATTGGGAATTACATCGGCTTGGCCGTTTTTCAATGCATCAAAGGCTTCGTGCCAAGTGTCCACCACTTTATATTTGACGACAAAACCAGCCGAATCAGCCACTTGATCCATGATATCGATGGCAAAACCGGTGGGCTGACCGTAGTCCCCTATCTGATAATGTGGCGGCCAGTGGCTCAACACCACTGCAGTGACTTCCTGCGAACGTGCGTGTGCGAATACAGGCAATGTCGCCATTATCGCAATTGCCAAAATAAATCCTGCGACCCGATACCGGATGCATCCCCGGGATGACCGTTGGCAGTTGAACATAGCTGACCCAAGAATGAGTGTAGAACTATTGAACCGATTCAAATGGAACGAAACCGGTAGTGCCATCGACATCGCAATCAGCAGCAGCGGGCAGAGGCTGCAACGCCACTGGTGGATCGGGCTTTTCTTGCGATTGGGCAGGCGGGAAAGCGGAAGGCATTACCATGGGGTCATACTGGTCAAAGGCTGTTGTATACGGTATGCCTGCTCACATGGTTATCCGAAGCATATCCAACAACAAACACCCCCGTCAAGGGCAATGTAGAATGGGGCTAAGTAACTGGCGGGCATACACCGTTGATTCCAAGGCAACCTTGATTGTTTTTCAACATTTACACCAAATGCCGGGTTGGATGGCGTTTTACTTGTTCAAATATGCGGCCGAAGGCAAATCGACCTCTTCTTGGGGTAGCCGATTCTTTTCCAAATGGATGAAAAAGGACAACAAAGCCGGTATTACGAAAATGGTAAAAATGGTGGAAATCGCCAATCCACCCAAAATCACGCTGCCCAATCCACGGTAGAGTTCGCTGCCCTGGCCGGTGGAGATGGCCAGGGGCAACAGCCCGAACACACTGGTGGCGGCACTCATAAAGATCGGCCGGATACGGGTTTTGACCGATTCGACAATGGCGGCCGTTCCCTCGAAACCGTAAAAGCGGACATTGTTCAAGGCCTGATGTACGATGAGAATGGCATTGTTCACCACGGTGCCGATGAGAATGATAAAGCCCAGCATGGTGACGATATCGAACTGTTGCTGTGCCACCAGCAGATCCACCAGACGCAGGCCCATGAAACCGCCGGCTGCAGCCAAGGGCACGCTGAACATAATGATCAGAGGATAGAAAAAATTTTCAAACAAGGCCGCCATTAGCAGGTAGATGATCAATGCCGCCAGCAGTAAATTCCAACCGATGGCTTTCCGGGCCTCCAACAGCTTATCGGCATTGCCGCCCACACTGACCTGCAATCCTTCAAGTTTGCCGGCTGCCCGCAGCGGGCCGAGCACGTCATTCTGTATGATTTCCAGAGCCGTTTGCAGGGGAAGATCCAACGGCGGGGTGACAATCAGCTTAATGCTGCGTTTGCGCTCCAGATGATAGATCTGGGTCAACCCTTGTCCATATTGGATATCGGCTATATCACCAATGCGAATCAACTGGCCGAAACGGTTGGATACCACGCTATTGGCCACATCTTCGGGAACTCGGATATTGGCTTGATCCGAGCGCAGCACCAGGTCGATTTTTTTGCTTTGGGCCGGTTTGAATTCTCCGATCTTGCGGCCGTCCATGATGACGTCCACCGCCAGTCCCAACTCTTCCTCGCTCAGTCCATTGGCCAGTACTTTGGAACGGTCGGGGATAAAATTGGCTTCGGGGTAGCTGTTTTCCGGTGACGGATCAGGCCGGACATTGGCATTTGCAATTTTCTCCGATATGACGCCCCGAAGCATCCAAGTGGCGCCGATGATCTTGTCGATATCCTCTCCGGATATGTTCACGTCGACATTTCGGCCGCGCCCCAGCCCCTCTTGAAAAATGCCGGCTTGTAAACTAAAACCCATAATGCCGGGCATACTGTTCATCACCCGCATAAACATGGGCATCAACTCCCGGGCCCGTGTTTCGTGTCGACTCAACCCCCCAAAGAGGGTAAAGCGGTCAGCGCCAACGTAAAAAATGGTTTTGATCTGGGGTAAGCCATCTTTACCGTCTTCCTCAAAATAGGGTTTGGTGGCCTTGAAAATGTGATCGCCGATGGCTTTTCGCTTTTCATAGGAGTACCCGGGCGGAGGAATCATGAAATTGATGATCAGGTTGCGATTGCCTTGGGGCAGATATTCGGCCTTGGGCATCAACACCCACACCGTCGCCACAGCAGCCAATGTCAATATACTGATGGTGGCCGTACGCGACATCCAATTGCGGATGCTCAATCGGGAAAGGGCCACTAACTTATTCGCTACCGCCGTGCCAGCTCTGCCAACGGATCCGAATTTAACCTGTTTATGTTTTTTTTTGGCTTGCCGGGAAAAAAGCAGATGGCTCATGGTTGGAATCACCGACACTGAAACGACCAGGCTGAGCATGATGGCAAACGTGATGGCGATGGCGATATCCTTGAACAGCTGTCCGGCCTCTTCCTGTATGAATATAACAGGAAGAAATACGGCGACGGTGGTGGCGGTTGAGGCCAGCACCGCACCCCACACCTCTTTGGTGCCCTCATAGGCCGCATCAAAGGCCTTTTTTCCCATTTGACGATGTCGATCAATATTCTCCAATACGACAATGGCATTGTCCACCAGCATTCCCACGGCAAAGGAGATCCCCGCCAGACTGACCACATTGAGCGAACGGTTGAAGAGCCACAGGAAAACAAAGGTTCCTATGGCAGATATGGGAATGGCCACGGCCGTGGTGAGGGTGGCCGAAATACTCCTTAAAAACAATAGCAGCACAGTCAACGCCAGGATACCGCCGATGACGACATTCCGTTTCACCAAATCCATGGCATGGTGAATATAGGGTGTCTGCTCGTAAACAATCTCCAACTCCAGGCCGGCTTCTTTAAGGATCTCGCTGTTCAACTGATCGACGGTGGCATACATGCGTTCGGTCAAATCGATGACATTGGCGCCTTGCTGTTTTCGAACTCCCACCACGATGGTGGGGACATGGTTGTGCATCATGGCGCCGGTCTGAGTGGTATAACCAATGCGGGCACGGGCCACATCTCTTAAAAAGACGCGCCGAATACCGTCATCGGAAATTAGAATGTCCAAGGGATCGTCCGGATTCTGAAATTGGCTGATGGTGCGCACCCGGTAACTCTTTTTCTCCATCCCCAATATGCCGGCGGCCACATCCTGGTTGGCCGATCGTATACGGTCCATGACATCGCTGATGGTCAATTGATGCTGGGCCAGCAGCGCGGGGGAGATGACCACCTCCAACTGCTGTTCGGCGCCGCCGAAAACAAAAAGGGACCCCACGCCTTGAACGCGATCGATGTATTGGCGGACTTCATTTTCAAAGAAAGTGCGAAACGTATTGATCTTCTCAGGTTCACCGTCCCGCATCTTGAGCACCATCCAAATGACGGGACTGCTTTCCGCCCCCGACGCTTCGATGACAGGCCGGTTCACATTTTCCGGATAGCTGGTCACTTCATCCAACTTATTGGAGACATTCAGGAGGGCCGCATTGAGATCGGTGCCCACCTCAAACGTCAGGGTGATGATGGCCTGTCCGTTGAAAGATGAGCCTTCCATCAATGTTAGGCGCTGGACGCCTTTGAGGGCAGCCTCCTGCTCCTCGACAATATCTTTTTCGACCTCGTAGGGAGTGGCCCCGGGCCAAGTGGTCGTAACGGTAATTTGGGGCGTTTCCACATCCGGCGTCAATTGAACCGGAAGTCCTCGGATGCCCAAAATGCCGAACATCAGGATCAGGATAACCCCCACACAAACGGAAACCGGCTTGTTGATGGCAAATCGAATAAAGTCCATGGCGATAAATTTGATCTCGGTTAAAATGGATTATCTATCAGGATGCATCCTTCAAGGTTTCAGGTGGCCTGTAGCTGGCCGCTGCCCGATACTCATTCCATCTTAGTTTTGAGCCGATTTGGGCTCCGCAGCTTTTCCCGGTGTGTCGACAATCTGTACAGGTTGATCAGGTTGAAGACGCTCATTGCCGTCCACCACCACCGGCATGCCCTCCGCAATATAAGGTGCATCCACGCCCAAATACTCGCCGTCCACGGCAGCAATGGTAACGGGGAGAATGCTGGCCTTGTCCTCTTTAACAGTATAGACAAATGTTTTGCCCTTAAACCGGACCAAAGCGGCTCGCTTGAACATCTTCAATTTCTTCTTGTGGCCGGAGGGGACATTGACCGAGGCACTCATATTCTGCAACAGACCTTGGGTAAAATCGATCCCCACTTTAAGTTCAAAGGTTTTGCTCTTAGGATCGACCTTGGGGACAATGGTACGAACCCGGCCATCAAAATCGCGCCCCAGGGCTGAGACGGTGACAGCCACGGCCTGTCCCCCTTTGACATACCGGATCAGTCCCTCGGACACCGGCACCTTGATCACTGTTTGTCCCACAGCGGCCAGCCGGCAGATGGGATCATCCGGTGAGATCCACTCGCCAATATCTTTGAAACGTTCAACCACCAAACCGTCAAAGGGCGCTCTAATTTCACTTTTTTCCAATTCCAGCTTTTTCTTTGCCAGGGTGACCTGCAACCTTCGTTTTTCGATTTGCAACTCCCTCAGTTGAAAGGCCAAATCGTCATACTCTTTCTCAGTGGTGGCGTCTTGTTTAAAAAGGGTCTCAAAGCGCTTTAAGTTTTTACGCGTCTTCTCAATGCGAATATCGAACTGGGCAATCTGTTGCTCGATCACGCCGATGTCTTTTTGGATGAATTCGGTGTTCAGCTGGACGAGAAGGTCCCCTTTTTGCACCACTTTCCCTTCAACCATGCGATGGTTCACCATCAAGCCACTGATTTCCGAAGATATGCCCGCGCTCTGGTCAAAATCCACGATCCCCACCAAAGGAGTGGTCGGCGCCACCTCTTTTTCAATAACCGGATCAACAGCAACCCGGGCGGGGGGTGGCTGCTGAGCCGAAACATAGGTGACGGTCATTAAAACCATGATGGGGATACAAAACCAACGCATTTGAGTTGCTCCTTTGGCGATACGGTCTATAAAATTAATTAGATAATGGGTTGGATGAAAATGCAGTGTGTGACCGTCCTAATCATACTACGGCCCCAAGACGGCGCACGAAGCATGGCCTTCAACCGTCTACGCTGCAATTTACTGTAGCGGCATGGGGGCTCCCTTCAGTCGGTTCAAATATTAAATGAAGGCTTAACTTTTTGGTATAGCTTTATCCGATTCCATCTTAATTATCAACCTAAGCGGTCTGAATTCCGCGTACCGCCCGACGCATAGAGAACAAACAGGCGTCTAACAGCTTGAACTTGCAAGTATAGATAATTTCTTGTACCTTGGTTGAGCAAAAATGAGATCGTGCATTTTTTAGATCGAACTCCCCCTGCAAGTTGTTTAGACACGAAATAAGTCTTAGATATTCTATAAGTGAGAAAAACAAGGCTTGGGCCAATATGGCGGCAAAGCGTTTACAATCAATTAGGGTTGTAGACGAAACATAAAAAGTTTCCTCTGGCAGATCCTAACTGGACATCAATTTTTCGGCCCGCTGAATGGATCCCTGCTGACATAAAATCGAAGCAGTAAGGATTTACCGTTAATTGTATGGGTATATCTGGAAATATGCGAGAAAGTACAATCCAAACACTCAACAGCCAACTGACTGAAGCACGTCAAACCGTTGCGGACCTTCAAACGGAAATCAACAACTATAAGTGTTTTGCTGAAAATGTACATGACGGCCTTCTGATCTGCGACACATTAGGCCGCAATATTTATGCTAATGAAAAGCTTTGCGTGCTTAGCGGACATAAGGAATCCGAGATACTGCGCCTTAGCATCCGGGCGCTGTTACCTCCCGACGAAATGGCCAAGGTTGAATCTATTCTCCCCGAAGGCCAGGCCCTTTGCAGTTCACCAAGCAAGCTGCAAACCTATATTCAGCACAAAGATGGGGATCTGGTCCCGGTCATGCTGGCCACAACCAAAACTGTGTGGAACGGCAAGGCTGCCGATCTGCTTGTCTTTACTGACATCTCGGAGACGATGTCGCGGCAGCGAAACGAAGCCATCATCGCAGCAATGATTGAAACCACCGATGATCTAATCGCCGCCTTGGATAACGAAAACCGGATGCTCTTCGCCAATGGCGCGTTTCGCAGACTCTATTTGCAGCTTTACGGCGTTGATCTTAAATCCCAAGACAGCATCATGGCGTCTGTGCCTTCGGAGAGAAAAAAATTTTGGCAGGATATTATCGAAGAGACAAAAACCATGGGAAGCCGCCGTTTTGACCAGCAATATTTCCTTCAGAACAAGCGCTACGATATCGAATGGTCCACCAGTCGAATCCACGATATTGACGGCAGTACCATCGGCGTATCCTTTTTCGGCAGGGATATTACCCATCGCCGAAGGGCGGAGGAGACACTGCGCGAAAGAGATGCCCAGCTTCACCATGCTCAGAAACTGGAGGCCGTTGGAACACTGGCCGGGGGCGTGGCCCACGAGTTCAACAACGCCTTGAGCATCGTGTTGGGGAACCTGGAGCTGGCCGCAATGGACATCTATACCGAACACCCGGTTCGCCCCTATATCGACGATGCCAAATCCGGCATTCTTCGCGCTAAAAAGGTAGTGCGGCAATTGTTGGATTTGAGCAGCAAATCAGACGGGCAGCCTCAAAAAGTGGATGTTCACGCCATTGCCGCCAATGCATTGAGCCTCTTGCGCGCCTCAATTCCATCCCACATCGAATTTCATCAATTGATCAATGATTGTCCGCCGGTCATGGCCGACCCATCCCATATCCACCAGCTTATCGTCAACCTATGCACCAACAGCGCCGAGGCCATGGATCAAGACGGCGGCGTGCTCACCGTGACCCTGGATCATGTTCGCCTCACAGACGGTAAAATTCCCAGCGGCGCAACCCTTGCGCCGGGCACATATGCTTTACTGACGGTGGCCGACACCGGCACAGGCATCGACGAAGAGGTGCTCGACCGTATCTATGAACCTTTTTTTACCACCAAAGGCCCGGATCGCGGCACCGGCTTGGGCCTGGCGGTGGTACACGGGATCGTGAAATCCTATGCCGGGGATATCGTTGTCGGCCGCGTTCCGGACCGCGGG
>JAAUYD010217875.1_pt1 | contig 14452 bp, 12 predicted proteins | sample 7278101 | NCBI WGS metagenome assembly JAAUYD01 (sample SAMN14350128, study PRJNA611818) | marine sediment metagenome | isolation source: surface marine sediment (0.6m) | place: French Polynesia: Moorea | collected 2018-08
CATTCGCCCGCCTGCAGCTCGGCAGGCGACGCGGTGGACGGCAAACGATACTCGGCCGGCACCTGTTCGAGGGTGATCTCCTCGCCTTCGGTGAAAAGGACCAGCGACTCCATGAGGTTTCGCAGCTCGCGCACGTTGCCGGGCCAGGCGTGACGCACGAGCTGGGCGAGGGCGTCCTCGCTGATCCGCTGCTTCTCGCGGCCGAGGCGCTCGTTCACCTCTTCGAGGAAGCGCTGCGCCAGAGCCGGGATGTCCTCGCGGCGCTCGCGCAGCGGCGGCATCGTGAGCTCCACCACCTTGAGCCGGTAGTAGAGATCCTGGCGGAAGGTCCCCTTCTCCACCTCTTCCTCGAGGTTTCGGTGGGTCGCGGCGATTACGCGGACGTCGACGTCGATCGACTGCGTGCCGCCGACCCGCTCGAGCGAGCGCTCCTGCAGGACGCGCAGCACCTTGGCCTGGGTGGCGGGCGCCATGTCGCCGATCTCGTCGAGGAAGATGGTGCCGCCGTCGGCGGCCTCGAAGCGCCCCGCGCGGCGCGCGTCCGCCCCGGTGAAGGCGCCCTTCTCGTGGCCGAAGAGCTCGCTCTCGACCAGCTCGCGGCTGATCGCCGCGCAGTTCACCGCCACGAAGGGCCGGTTGCCGCGCCGGCTGCGGTTGTGCAGCGCCTGCGCCACCAGCTCCTTGCCCGTGCCGCTCTCGCCGCGCACCAGCACGGTGAGATCGGTCTCCGCCACCTTCTGCAGGGTCTCGAAGACGCTGCGCATGGCCGGACCGGTGCCGATCAGCTTCTCGAAGCCGAACTGGCGCTTCACCTGCTCGAGCAGCAGGCGGTTCTCGCGTTGCAGCCGCGTGCGCTCCAGGGCGCGCTGCACGACCAGCCGGATCTCGTCGTTGTCGAAGGGCTTCGGGACGTAGTCCTCGGCGCCGCCCTTCATCGCCTCCACCGCGACGCGCTCCGAGCCGTGGGCGGTGATCATCACCACCACCACGTCGGGCGACTGCTGCTTCGCGGCGTGCAGCACGTCCATGCCCGACGGACCGCGGCCGAGCGCCAGGTCCGTGAGCACGAGGTCGTAGGTGCCGGCCTCGAGCGCGGCGATCGCCTGGTCGCCGGTCCCGGCGACGGTCACGTCGTAGCCCGAGCGGGTGAGCAGGCCCGAGAGCGCGAGCTGGATCGCCTTCTCGTCCTCGACGAGCAGGATGCGCGCCGTCATCGCGCCGCTCCGCGCTGGCGGGGCAGCGTCATCAGGAAGGTCGCGCCCTCACCGGGCGACGAGTCCACCTCGATGGTGCCCCCGTGGGCGTGGACGAGCTTGCGACAGATCGGAAGCCCGAGCCCCGTGCCGTTGGCCTTCGAGGTGCGGAAGGGACTGAAGAGGCGCTCGCGGGCCTCCTCGGGCACGCCGGGGCCGTTGTCCTGGATGCGGACCCAGACGGCGGTGCCGGCCAGGTTCACGCCGCTCGCGACCCGCACCACCGGCTCGCTCACGCCGCCCTCGTCGAGGGCGTCGATGGCGTTGCCGATCAGGTTGATCACGACGCGGCGCAGCTTCTCGGCGTCGCCGACCAGCACGGTGTCCTCCGCGACGTCCTTCTCGACGCGGACGCCGGTACGCGCGATCCGGTCGCGGAAGGTGTGGAGCGCCGAGTCGATCACGTCGCCCATCGAGACCTCGCCGAAGCGCATCTCCTCGTCGCGCGCGAAGCGCAGCAGGTGCGACACGGAGCGCTCGACCCGCTCCAGCTCCTCGAGCGCGACGCGCGCGTACTCGTTCTGGACGCTCGAGCTGGGCTCCTCCTCCATCTGCTGCACCAGGCTCTTCGCGGCCGTGATCGGGTTGCGGATCTCGTGGGCGATGGAGGCCGACAGCTCCTGCATGGAGCGCGCGTGCTCGGTCTCGAGGCTGCGGCGCTCCGCGCTCAGCGTCTCGTGCACCTGGCGCTCGACCTCGTGCTCGACCAGGCGCTCGCGCAGCGCGGGCTCGACGAAGAGGCGGTAGAGGCGCTTGAGCGGGCGCCAGCCCCAGATGGCCAGCACGGCCACGCCCACCGGCGGGATCCAGAAGAGCAGCAGGAAGCCCACCAGCAGCACCGGCAGCGCCTCGGAGGCGAAGCGCGTCTTCTCCTCGGCGATGCGACGCGCGCGACGGTAGGCCTGCTCCTCGGGCGAGAGCAGCGCCTCGTCCTCGATGGCCTGGCGCTCGGCATCCAGCGCGCGCTGCTCCGCGTCGCGGCGGCGGCGCTTGTTCTTGCGCCCGCGGCGGCGCTTCGGTCGCGCGTCGTCCCAGTCGTCGTCCACGGCGTCCCCTCCGCGCGGGCCGAAGGCCCACCATTCGTTGCCACACTCGCGCCGCTCGCGTACTGCGTGATGCATCGTCATTGCCTCCCGCCCCCCGCGCCGCGGGGGAAGGTGAGCACGAACTCCGTGCCGCTCCCGGGCTCGGAGTGCGCCTCGATCGCGCCGCCGTGGGCATCCACCAGCTTCTTGGAGATCGCCAGGCCGAGCCCGGTTCCCGTCTCCTTCGAGCTGTAGAAGGGAGAGAAGATGTTGTGGAGCGCGTCGGGCTCCATGCCGGGCCCGTTGTCGATGACGCGCACCCACAGCTCGGTGCCCGCCAGGTTCTCGCCGGCCAGGACGCGCAGCGTGGGATGCTCCGTGCCGGCGCCCTCGAAGGCGTCGAGCGCGTTGCCGATCAGGTTGATGAAGACGCGGCGCAGCTTCTCCGCGTCGCCGCGCATGCTGCCCTCGGCGTCGATCTCGCGCTCGACGTGCACGCCGAGGCGAGCGAGCCGATCGCGGAAGGTCTCGAGCGCCGACTCGAGCACGTCGGTGATGCGCAGCTCGGCGATCTGCACGTCCTCTTCCCGCGCGAAGCGCAGGAGGTGCGAGATGGAGCGCTCCACCCGGTCGAGCTCGTCGAGCGCGACCTTGGCGTAGCCGACGTTGTCGTGCGCCGACGGGTCCTCGCCCATCTGCTGCACCAGGCTCTTGGCGGCGGTGATGGGATTGCGGATCTCGTGCGCGATCGAGGCGGACAGCTCCTCGAGCGAGCGCGCGTGCCGGCCTTCGATGCTGCGCCGCTCGCGGGGCACGGTCTGGGCGATCTCGCGGCTCACCTCGCGGCGGATCAGCCGGGTGCGCAGGCCGGGAGCGACGATCGCGCCGAAGTAGTGGAAGGCGAGGCCGACGCCCCAGGCGAGCCCCATGAAGACCGCCGGGCGGATGCCGGCCGTGAACAGGACGAGCACGAAGACGGACACGTACGCGAGCAGGTGGGAGTAGAAGCCCATGCGCGCGTTGGCCCGGCGGCGGGCGTCCCGGTAGAGACGCTCCTCCTCCGTGAGCTGGCGCTTCCTGCGCCGGCGGTGCCGCGTGCGGGGTCGCCGCTCGCGGCGGGCCTCGTGATCGTCCCAGTCGTCGCTCACCAGGGACCTCCCCGGGAACACTCCCCCGGCGACCGGGGGGGCGGAGTTCCATCCTACACAGCGCATGCTCCATCACTAGAGCAAGCTGCGTGCCGAGTTCGAGATTCAATGAAATCAGGCACTTACGGATCAGGTGCAGCCGCCGGACTGCAGCCGGTGGCATGCACTGCAGTCATTCGGCTGCACCCCCTGCCGGGGCCCCGGCGACCGGCATCGGGCTGCACGGGCCGTTATCGTTGCCGATCGCTCGGAGGAGACTGGCGTGGCCGGAATGGAGACGATCGTGGTGGTGGGCGGCTCGCTGGCGGGCCTGCGCGGCGCCGAGGCGCTGCGCCGCCTCGGCTTCGAGGGCCGACTCGTGTTCGTCGGCGAGGAGCCCCACGAGCCCTACGATCGGCCGCCGCTCTCGAAGGAGGTGCTGCGCGGGGACCGCGAGCCGGAGGCCATCCGTCTGGCCAAGCCGGAGGCGTGGGAGGCGCTCGACCTCGACCTCCGCCTGGGTCGCCGGGCGACGCGTCTGGACGACGGCGCCCGCCAGGTCCACCTCGATGACGGCGAGTGCCTCGACTACGACGGCCTGCTGATCGCCACCGGCGCCACGCCTCGGCGCCTGCCCGGCGACGAGCTGCCCGGCATCCACGTGCTGCGCAGCCTCGACGACTGTCTCGCGCTGCGCGCCGAGCGCGAGGGCTCGCCGCGCGTGGCGGTGGTCGGCGCGGGCTTCATCGGAGCCGAGGTCGCGGCGAGCTGCCGCGCGCGCGGCCTCGCCGTCACCCTGATCGAGGCCCTGCCGCTGCCGCTCGCCAATGCGATCGGCCCGGAGGTCGGCGGTGTCATTGCCGACGTGCACCGCGAGAACGGCGTGGACCTGCGGCTGGGCGTGGGCGTGGACGGCTTCGAAGGCGACGCGCGGGTCACGGGCGTGCGGCTCGCGGACGGCTCGCGCATCGACGCCGAGGTCGTGGTGGTCGGGATCGGCGTCGTGCCGTGCACCCAGTGGCTCGAAGGCTCGGGGCTCACGCTCGACAACGGCGTCGTCTGCGACGAGACCTGCGCGGCCGCCCCCGACGTGGTGGCCGCCGGTGACGTCGCGCGCTGGCACAACCCGCTCTTCGACGAGACGATGCGCATCGAGCTCTGGTCGTACGCCGTAGAGCAGGCGACCCACGCTGCGCAGCGCCTGCTCGAGGGCGAGAGCGTCGGCGCCTTCGCTCCGGTTCCCTTCGTGTGGTCCGACCAGTACGACCGCAAGATCCAGTGCGCCGGGCGCGTGCGCCCCGACGACGAGCTGGAGATCGTGCACGGGAGCATCGAGGAGCGGCGCTTCGTCGCGCTCTACGGCCGCAAGGGCAAGCTCACCGGCGCCATCGCGCTCAACCGCGTGCGGCAGCTGATGGGCTACCGCCGCAGCATCCGCGAAGGCATCGCCTTCGACGACGCCGTCGCCGAGGCGCGAAGCGCTTGACGCGACCGCTCGGGCTCCTCGGCCTGCTCGCGCTGCTGCTGGCGCCGGCTTCGACGGCCGTCGTCGTCGACACCTCCGCCCCGGAGCTCTACGAGGTCGCACCCTCGGACGACCCGGGCTGGCGCAACGTGGGACGCCGCGGCAACACCACGGCGATCTACCTCGGCGACGGCTGGGTGCTCACCGCGCGCCACTCCTCGATGGGCGGCGTCGAGTTCGACGGCACGGCCTACGATCCGGTCCCCGGCACCTTCAGCTGGCTCGAGTCTCCGCTGGGCGGCATCAAGGCGGACCTGCTGATGTTCCGCGTGTCGCCCGAGCCCGCGCTGCCGGCGCTTCCGCTACGACGCCGGCCGATGGCACCCGGCGATCGCGTGACCTTCGTCGGCTACGGACAGGGGCGTGGCCGCCCGGCGCAGAGCGGGCCGGGCTACGTCTTCGACGGGCGCCCCGCGAAGCGCTGGGGCGAGAACGAGGTCGAGCCGGACCGCCTCAACCTGCGCGGCCCGAACGACACCCTCACGCTCTGCTTCGCGACGCGCTTCGATCGCAGCGTGGAGTCGGGCCACGAGGCCCAGGCGACGGTGGGCGACTCCGGCGGCGCGGTGTTCCATCAGGAAGACCGCCAGTGGCGTCTGGCCGGCGTGATGCTCTCGGTCTCGAGCTCGCGCTCGCAGCGCAAGGACGAGGCCCTGTTCGGGAACACCACCCACTCCGCCGACCTCGGCGCCTACGCGAGCCAGATCCTCGCGATCATGGGTCGCGCCCGGGACGCGCACCGCTAGCTGCGCATCATCTGCCGTGACTCGGGTCACCCGGGCCGCGGCGGGTCCGGTCGATCCATTCCCCAGCCGGAGGACTCGGATGGGGTGGATCGCACGGAGCAGCGACTACGATCGCTCGCGAATCCTGGATGCAGCGGCCCGGGCGCGCTCGAAGAAGCGGCGAGCGCGCGCGATCGAGCTCTACCGCAGGGTGCTGGCCTACGAGCCGCAGAACCCCGAGCTGCACGCCAAGCTGGCGCCGCTGCTCGCCGAGACGGGCCAGGGCTTCGACGCCTGGCAGAGCTTCCGCGCGGTGGCGCGCGCCCGGCTGCGGGAGGGACATCCCGACCAGGCCCTGGCCGTCTATCGCGAGGCGGCGCTCTTCCTCCCGCAGGAGATCCAGGCCTGGCAGGCGGTCGCGCGCCTGCAGCACCGGGCCGGCCGCTCCCGCGAGGCGCTGGAGACCCTGCTCGAGGGCAGCCGCAACTTCCGCACCCGCTGGCTGCGTCCCCAGGCCGTGGCCCTGCTGCGACGCGCGCGGGACATCGAGGCGTGGGACTTCGAGATCGTGCTGGAGCTCGGCAAGCTGCTGGCCTCCGACGATCAGATGCACGAGGCGGCCATGCTCTTCGAGGGGCTGGTCGCGCGCTCGCAGGGCGAACGGCTGCGACGGGTGCGCGCCGCACAGCTGCGCCATCGGCCCGGGCCGCGCACCTTCTGGTGCTGGCTCGAGGCCGCACTGCGACGCGACGCGCACGCGCCTGCGCGCGAGCGCGAGCAGGAGGAAGAGGCGCCCAGCATGCCGGCGCAGATCGCGAGCTCGGTGGTGCGGCTCCCCGCCGCCCGCGCACGCTAGCGACTAGAGCGTCAGCATCTTCTCGATGGTGAGCGGCGCCGTCGCGATCGCCTCGGCGATCTGCGGGCCGGCCGAGCCGTCGCCGTAGAGGAGATCCTGCGGCGGGCGCGGCGCGTCCCAGGCCTGGCGGATCGCGGCGAGGATGGCGTCGCGCGAGTAGCCGACGTCCACCACGTTCTTGCCGCGATCGCGGCCCTGCTGCCGCGTCCCGATGTTGATCGCGGGCACGCCCAGGTAGGCGCACTCGCGGATCGCGACGCTCGAGTTCCCGACGATCGCACGGCTGTGGTACAGCACCGACAGGAAGTCGATGGGGTGCAGGTTCTTGTAGAAGTGCACGTGGCGCAGCGGGTAGCGCTCGCGGAAGCTGCGGATTGCGCCCGAGGTCCCGTCGGAGCCGGCGTCGACGTTGGGCCAGAGCCAGAGCGTCGGCAGCTCGGCCACGCGGATCGCCTCGAGCGTCTCCGTCGCGTGCTGACGCGCCTGCTCGTGCTCGAGCGTCACCGGGTGCTGCATCACCACCAGGTAGCCGTCGGACACGTCGATCTCGGCGCCGACGCCGGTGTAGTTCTTCAGCACCTCCGCGGGATCGCGCGGCTCCAGCTCGAGCGCCTCGCGCGCGAGATCGATCGACGGACAGCCCGTCACGAACACCGCCTCGTCGCGCTCGCCCATGGCCACCACGCGCTCGCGCGCGCGCTCACTGGCCACGAGGTGGATGTCCGCGAGCTTCGTCACGGCGTGGCGCACCTTCTCGTCGATGGAGCCGGTGATCTCGCCACCCTGCACGTGGACCAGCGGGATGTTCATGTAGGCCGCCGCCACGGCGGTGGCCATCGTCTCGAAGCGGTCGGCGACGCTCACCACCATGTCCGGCTGGAGGTCCTGGAAGGTGGTCGCCAGCTCGACGAGTCCGAAGCCCGTGGACTTCGCGGAGGTCACCAGGTTCTCGCCCTCGAGGATCATGTAGACGTGGCGATCGACGTGGAAGCCCTCGTCCTCGATCACCTTGACGGCGTTTCCGTAGCGGTCGAGCAGCGCCGAAGCCGCCACCACCAGCTGCAGCTCGAGGTCCGGGTGATCCCGGATCGCCTCGAGGGCGGTGCGGATGCGCGAGTAGCTCGGTCGAGCGGTGATGACGACGCAGACCTTGCGGGGCATGAACGATTCTCCGGGCCGCCTAACGCGGCAGCGAGGGCTCGGGGGCCGCGTCCACCAGGGCGTGGATGCGCGACACCGTGTCTTCCATCTCTCCCCGGAACGAGCCCGAGCCCGCCGGCGCGGGCGGCGTGGTCGGGTCGAAGGGGACGACGTCGCCGCGGGCGATCAGCTCGTCGGCGATGCGTTGCACGTTGCGCGGGGGCACCAGCAGGCCGGTGCGTGCCAGGGCGTGGACCAGCGCGGAGACCGGACCGCCGACCTCGCCACGCGCCGTCCAGCGCTCGGCGAGCCAGCCCCACGGACCCGAGCGGTGCTCGAGCGGGGCGATCTCCACGGGCCGCTCCGTCCGGCACGCCTCGGCCAGCATCGAGACGCTGTCCGCCGTGACGATGAAGCTGTCGGCCAGGGCGAGGATGCTCGGGTAGCAGCCGGGTCGATCGCTGTGCCAGTCGTTGCGGAGCGACGGCGCGCGCAGCGCGCGGAAGAGCGCCGCCGTCTGGTCCGCGCCGGTGCGCGGACTGGTGGTGACCAGCAGCGAGCCGCCGCGCGCGAGCGCCGCCTCGCTCACCTGCTCGCCCAGCCGCGCGGCGCCCTCGGGCGTGAGCCGCAGCGGAAAGCTGTCGCCGCCGACCAGCACGCCGATCCACGGACGCGGCAGCGACTCGAACTCCTCCCGCCAGTGCTCGAGGGTCGCGGCGTCCGGCGGGTTGGGGCGCTGGAAGGGCAGGGTGTTCTCCACCAGGTGCGGGTGCGCCGGCAGTCCGTACTGCGGCGTCGTGACCACGAGGTCGAAGGCGTCGAGCGAGGCGCGCGGCCGCCCGAGGTGCACGAGGCGGGAGCGGCCGCCCGAGCGCTCGCGGATCGCGCGCGCCACCGGCGCCGTGCGACGGCCGGCGGAGACGACCACGTCCGGCCACGGCGCCTGGAGCACGGCCGAGCCACGCGACTGCACGGTGATCTCCGTCGCGCCGAGCATCGGGTTCGGCAGGTGCTGGAGCGGTCGGAAGGTGAAGTGCTTGATCTCGTAGTCGTAGCCGAGCGCCTCGACGAGCTGCTCGACCTGGCGGTTGTCGCCGGGCTTGTCGCTCAGCAGCCCCCACGCGAGCGGCGCGTGCACGTGCCCCGCCTTCGCGCGCCAGTCGAGGCGCGGCTCCGGTGTCTGCGTGCGCGCGCGGCTATGCACGGACCGGCACCTCCACCCGCTCGAGCTTGCCCGCGTCGAGCACGTAGCGCTGGTGCGCGAAGGCATCCCAGGTGTCGCGGTGCGTGATCACCAGCACCGCCATGTCCTCGGCGAGCTTCGCCACCTTGTTGCAGATGTCGAGCTCGGTGTCGTGATCGAGCCCGGAGGTCATCTCGTCGAGGATGAGCAGCCGCGGCTGGCGTACCAGCGCGCGCGCCAGGGCGATGCGCTGGCGCTGTCCGCCGGAGAAGCGCGTCCCGCGCTCGCCCACGGAGGTGTCGAGCTGCTCCTCGAGCGGCTCGACGAAGTCGCGCGCGCCCGACGCCTCGAGCGCCGACCAGATGCGCCCGTCGTCGATGTCGTCGTTGCCCAGCGTCACGTTCGCGCGGACGCTGTCGTGCAGCAGCACCGGCTCCTGCGGCACGTAGCCGATCAGGCTGCGCCAGGAGGCCATGTCGATCTCGGTGAGCGGCACGCCGTCGAGGCTGACGTCGCCGGCGTCCGGGCGGTGCAGCCCGAGCACCAGATCGGTGAGCGTCGTCTTGCCGCCGCCCGAGGGCCCGCTGATCACGGTCACGCGCCCCACCTCGAGCGCGAGGTTGGCGTCCTTCAGCACCGGCGTATCGCCGTGCCCGAAGCTCACGCCCTCCAGGCGCACCGCCTCGTCCAGCACGGCCGGGCGCGTCCCCGAGGAGGGCTCGCGCGCCGCGTCGACCTCGGCGATCAGGTCCTGCACCGAGAGGTAGGGCGACTCGAGCACCACGCCCTTCTGGAACTGCTGCTGCGTGCTGGTGATCATCAGCATTGTGCGGATGATCAGCGCGCCGACGGCCACCAGCTGCGACGTCGGCACGTCGAGCACGCTCTTCGCGACGAAGAAGGAGCCGCACAGCACCCAGGCGATCAGGATCTCCTGCAGGTTGCGCATCACGTGGTAGGAGATGATCTCCTTGCGCAGCGCCTTGCGGAGCAGCGTGATCTTCTGCCCGAGGTGTTCGCCGAAGTGCGACTGGCGCTCCATGGCCTTGAGCGGCTTCACGTTGCCCAGCGCATCGTTCAGGTAGGTGACCAGCCGCGCCGTGTGATCGGTCTGCCGGTTGCCCGCCCGGCGCGAGCGGCGGATGAAGGGCGCCATGCCCGCGGCCACGCTCAGCCCGAGCCCCAGCGCCGTCGCCGCCGCCTGCCACGAGTAGAGGAAGATCACCGCCACGTAGGCGAGCGACTCGATCGAGTACTGCACGAACATGCCGGCCTTGAGGTAGGCCTGGCCGGCACGCGTAGCCTCGGTGCTCACCGTGTTGGCGACGCGCCCGATCGGGAGACTGGTGAAGTAGTCCCAGCGCGCGGCCAGCAGGCCGCGGATCAGGCGCTCGCGCACCCCGGTGGCGACGTCGGCCGAGGTGTAGCCGACGTAGCGCATGGCGAGGATCACCAGCGCCCCGCGCAGCGTGAAGCCCACCGCGATCAGGGCGAGCACCGAGGTGACCTCGAGCGGCAAGCCGATCTGGGCGAGCAGCCCGCGCACGGCGGCGGTCGCCGTCGACTGGTCGTCGTCGATCTCGCCCATGGCGATCGAGAGCAGCGGCAGCACCGAGGTCCAGCCGACCATGGCCAGCACGCCGGAGAGCACCAGGCAGAGGAGCACCAGCCAGGGGCGGGTGCCTTCCGCCTGGAAGAAGATCTTGAACAGTCTTCTCATGGGCTCCATGCGCGCGCGCGCCGGTGCGGCGCCGCGAGGGCTAGGCTTCGAAGTCTTCTTCTGCCAGGGGGGTGTGTCGGGAGACCGGTCGCGCGAGCACGCGCCCGACCAGCTCAGCATAGCGTGCCACGGGACTGCCGGTCCCCGGCGTGCGGGAGGCCAGATCCTCCCGGGAGAGGGTCTCGCCGGCGGCGAGATCCCGAGCCGCGACGAGGCTTTGCATGAAGATGGCCCGCAGCGGCTCGGCCGCCGGATCGACCCGGGCCTTGTCCACCGGGTGCGCGCGCATGCCCTCGGCAAAGCGCACGCCGCGCACCAGCACCGCCAGCTCCTCGGTGGTGAGCGAGGCCGGTACGTCGGGGCCGAAGTCGCGGCGCGAGAGCGTGAGGTGGACCTCGAGCACCTGCGCGCCCTCCCACGCCGCGCAGACGCCCGGGAAGATCGTCGCGGAGTGATCCGACAGGCCGGTGGCGACGCCGTAGCGCGCGCGCAGCTCGCCCAGCACGTTGAGCCCCACGTGCTCGGCGCCCGTCGGATACATCGACGCGCACTGCAGCACGGCCAGCGGCGCGGCCGAGCCCTTGAGCCGCGTCACGCTCGCGTCGAGCTCCTCGAGGGAGCTCATGCCGCTCGAGAGCAGCACCGGCTTGCCGGTCGCCGCCATCGCGTCGAGCATCAGATAGTTGGTGACCTCGCCGGAGGCGACCTTCCACGCGGCGGTGCCCACGCGCTCGAGCAGCGCGACGGCCTCCATCGAGAAGGGCGAGCTCAGGAAGAGCAGCCCCTTCTCCTGCGCGTGCTCGCGCAGCCCGAGCCACTGCGGCTCGCTGAACTCCATGCGCTTCCAGTAGTCGTAGCGGGTCTCGTCCTGCGGGCTGAAGCGCTTGCGCCACGGCTCGGCCGGCGAGCTCTCGGCGTCGGCGATGTGCGTCTGGAACTTCACGGCGTCGGCGCCCGCCTCCGCCGCGGCGTCGATCATCGCGTGCGCGGTGCCGAGGCTGCCGTCGTGAGCCTGGGCGATCTCGGCGATCACCGTGCACGGCGCCGTCTCCGACGGAGATTCGAGCCAGGTCTTCACGCGCCCCTCCCATCCCCTTCGAGGATCCGACGACAGGCCTCGAGCTCCTCCTCGGTGTCGATGCTGATCGCGGGCCCGTCGGCGACGATGGCGCGCGCGCGCTTCCCGCCGATGCTGTGGGTCTCGAGGAAGCTCGCGACCCGCACCGCATAGCAGAGCCCGTTGCGCACGTAGGTGGGCGTGAGCTCCTGGCGATTGACGTTGACCCGCGCACCGGGCATCACGAAGGAGGCCTCGCCGCTCTCGTCCAGCGCGTACTGCTTGCTGGCGTGGTGGTGCAGCGGCACCGGGTTCACCGTGAAGGCCGCGTCCCAGCCCGGCGCCTCCGCGGCCAGGGTCACCTCGCGCACCTGCTCGGCGGTGCGCAGCGGCGAGGTCGGCTCGAGCAGCGCGAGCGTGTCGAAGACCTCGCCCGAGGCCTCGAAGCGTTCGAGCGCATCGCGAATGGCGTCGGCGACCAGCGCGGTGTCGCTGGCCAGCTCGGGCGAACGCAGGAAGGGGACCTCGGCTCCGGCCGTCCGCGCCACCTCGGCCGTGGCCTCGGCGTCGGTGGAGACGAAGATGCGATCGAAGAGCCCGGTCGCCTGCGCCACCTCGATGGCGTGGACCAGCAGCGGCCGCCCGGCCAGCTCGCGCAGGTTCTTGCCGGGCACGCCCTTGCTGCCCGCGCGGGCGGGAATCATCGCGAGGCGCGTGGGCGTCATGGCGGCAAACCCCTCCCGGGCGCTGTGGCGGCCCCCCCACGGTGCCGGCCGAGCGCGCTGCCGAGGGAGGATCCATGTCCCACCGCTCGTGACAACCCCTGGGCCTGAAGCCAGGACCCGGCCCGAGCGTCTATGCTCCGCCCGCGCACTGCGCCGGGTGGATGGGGGCACGATGGGCCGTTCCAGAGCAGATCAGCATCCCCGCGGGGCAATCCTGAGCGCCCTCGCCGGCCTGGCCGCGCTGCTGGGCGTGCTCGCCGTGGCCCCGCCTTCCCGGGCGCTCCCGCCCCCGGACCGGCCCCCCCCCCCCGCCGCCGTCGCCCAGCCCGACGAGCCCGAGGCGCTCGCGGCGGTGCGCCACCCGGACGACAGCGCCAGCGAGCACTGGGATCTCACGGCGCGCTTCACCGACGGCCACGCCCTCTTCGTCCGCACCATGATCACCAACGCCGGACCGGGCTCGAACACGGCGGTGGTGATCGGGCACGTCTCGTTCCCGGACGGCCGGGTCTACCCCTTCGACAACGGTCGCCGCGAGGGACGCTGGCAGGTGTCCTCCGACGGGCTGTCGCTCAAGGTGGGCGGCTCGCGTCTCGAGATGAACGGCGCCTCCCGCGGCTTCTCGAAGCAGAGCAAGAAGCAACGCATCCAGCTCGAGATGCGCTTCCGCGCGCGGCCGACGGTGCTCGACGCCGACGCGGGGCCGCCGGCGGTCGCCGCCAGCACGATCGCGCCGATCGAGGGGCGCTTCCAGGTCGGCGACATGCCGGCGCCCGTCTCCGTCGAGGGAGTGGTCTTCCTGCGTCACGCGTGGGGCGCGACCTCCGAGGCGGAGCACACGCGTCGCTGGGTGGACGTCATCGCCGGCACGGTGGACGACGGCGTCGTGCTCTGGGGACTGGAGACGCCCCGCGGCGCCCGGCGCCAGTGGCTCGCGGTGGTGCGCGACGGCCGGACCCGGCTCGCCACCAGCGCCTTCCGCTTCGCCGCCCCGGATCGCGGCGGCCGCGAGCCCGGCTACCCGGCGCCCTCGCGCATCGAGATCGAGGGCGACGAGGTCGTGGGCCAGGTGACGGTCGGGCGCGAGCGCGTGCGCGCCGATCCGATGGCCATCATCCCGCAGCCCTTCCGCTGGTTCCTCTCCCGCGAGATCGCGCCCCGCCGCATCCTCCTCGACGCCGAGGTCGAGTTGCGTACGAGAGAAGGAGAGTTGCTGGTCGACGGACCCGCGCTGGTGGGCGTGACCTGGACCAACCCGCTGCGCTGAGCCTCCTCGCGAACCGGCACTACGGCCGCAACGGGGTTCGGCCGATACGTCCGGCACCTGGGAGGGGTGCGCCATGAACTGCAAGGGCTGCAACACGCGGGTGCCGGAGGGGAAGAAGTCCTGTCCGCACTGTGGGGCCGAGATCAAGAACCCGGGCAGCTACAGCAGCTCGTCGCGGGCGACCGTGCTGCCGGCGCCCGAGCTCTCGACGGCGCGCGACGACACCGACGACTTCGTCGAGCTCGAGGACGCGGCGGACGAGGAGCCGCCGAAGCCCGCTCCGCGGCCCAAGGCGAAGAAGTCGCCGCCGCCGAAGAAGAGCGCGCCGAAGCGCGCTCCCGACCCGGAGCCGGCGGCTCCGATGGTCGCGACGGACGCGGAGAGCCTGCGCGGAATCCTCGCCGAGGATCCCGAGACGCTCGAGGCCGGCCTCTCGGTCTACACCGACGCCGAGGGCACGCCGCTCGGTGCGGGCTACGCCAGCGGCGTGGGTGACATCGACCTGCTGGCGCGCTCCGACGAGGGCGAGCTGGTGGTCGTGATGATCTCCGACCCGGACGACGAGGGCGAGACGCTCGTGGCCGACGTGCTCCAGCGCATCGGCTGGGTGCGCAAGCACGTCGCCACCGACCAGGAGCGCGTGCGCGGCATCGTGCTGTGCGAGCAGCCGCCGGAGAGTCTCTCGTACACCGCGGCGGCCGTCGCCGACACGGTGCGCTTCAAGACCTTCCGCATCGCGCTGACCTTTGCCGACCTCGAGCTCTGAGCCCATCCGGCGCTAGCAGGCTGCTGAAAACCCTCCCCGGCGTGGGGCGGACGCGCGAGACACGACACCCGAGCCGGAGGAAG
>JAAUYD010011420.1_pt1 | contig 14450 bp, 4 predicted proteins | sample 7278101 | NCBI WGS metagenome assembly JAAUYD01 (sample SAMN14350128, study PRJNA611818) | marine sediment metagenome | isolation source: surface marine sediment (0.6m) | place: French Polynesia: Moorea | collected 2018-08
CTGTGATGGAAAATTTGCTTGGAAATAATCAGTCATTAAACCTCAACTTATTTTTCTGTTCGTCAAAAGTTTTCACGATTACTGACAAGCTTTCATGGAACTGCAACCTTTGCTGTTTGTTATCTTGAATACTAACAAAAAAAACAGATTTTTATGCACAATCAATTAACAATTGTTTGAGATTACTTTTGACACACGCAAATACAAGTTATGATTTGCCATTACTCGGGTCTCAATGAACCAGGAGTAAGAATAGTCAACTCTATAAGTATATAACCGTAAGTCAATTAACATTCCAATACATGTATCTACGGTTCAACTTCCTTCAAAGCTTGCAATTAGTGGACTTATTTTTTGATTTTAAAGTATCTGCCTTCACATACAATACAAGACGATAAACTCATACTCAGTCTACCCAAGGTATGATTGGCAATTACCTGTAATACTTCTTCATCTCAATGATACGTAATAAGTAAAACATGATTAATTCTTTTATAAGATAAGGGGAAATTTTTGATCCCTGTCTATTTATTATGGTTTTTTAGCAAAAAAATCAAAAGTTTTGATGGTTTCAAATTTTTTGTGATTTCTAATTTTGTTATTTATTTTTAGTGTATCCCCAAAAAAGTATTCCTGGTGTTAATTAAAATTCTTTCATTAACACCAGGGTTGTTGCATGATATTTACATTGCTATATATATTTATTGTTTTAAAGTGAGAATCCCAGAAAGTATTGCTCCTGAAAATATCGATCCGCCAAATTTAGGCTTAAGCACTAGTAAGCTATATAGGATTTTATTGATGAACTAAACTTCTTGTTTTGATACAGCTGTGGACTTGATTGTTTGTCTGTCTGCCGTTACAGAGTAGAATAGGGATTCATAATTTTTGAGTGCCTGTTCAAATGTATACTGTTCTGTAGCGAATTTACGGCTGTTGTATCCTAAAGTTTTGACTTTTTCCGGGTGCTGATACAAATCTAATACAGCATTAGCTAATTCTTCTGGATGCTCCGGTGCAACTACAACTCCACCACCACTTTGTCTAATTGCTCTTGCTGCAGTTCCGCAATCAGGAACTGAGGCTACAATTGCTCTTCCACTAGCTAACAAAACTTGGATTTTGGATGGCATATTAAAAGAGATAACATTTTTCTTTTGTACTACTAAGCCCACATCTGCAGCGGCTAACATTTGAGGTAAGTCTTTGCGGGGTTGAAATGGTAATAATAAAACATTATCTGCACCGCAATTTACACATTCTTGTTGTAACCGTTGTAAACCTGAAGCTTCTCCAACAATTACAAAAGCTATATCCTGAATTTCCCGTAATTTTGCAGCAGCTTGAATAACAGTCTCTAAACCTTGAGTCAGAGCAATATTTCCAGAGTATAAGACAACAAATTTACCATTTAAACTGTGTTGAACTCGAAAATTATTTTCCTCTTTTTTTAGCGGTCGAATAAAGTTAACATCAACCCAGTTAGGAATTTGTACCATTTTGTTGACTGGTACATTTTTGGCTAGTAGATTTTCGACAAAACCATCGGCAATCACGCTAATTTTAGTTGCAGAACCATAGGCAAATTTTTCTAATTTCGAAAATAAGCGAATCAAAAACTTATTTTTTAATAAACCGACATGAACTGCAGCTTCTGGTAATATATCTTGAAGATTAAGAACTACAGGGCAGGCATGTAACCATCCTAATAATGTACTAGGTATGCAAGCAGGCAATGATGGAGAAGTTGTTAAAATTACGTCAGGACGCCAATCCATCAAAGCAGGAAAAAAGCTATTAACAACAAAGCTTGCATCTAGTAATACCCTGTCTATTAATTTAGGTTGGGGACGAATCCAAACATAACAGCGCTGAATTTTTACACCATTTTTATACTCTGTCAAAAAGAATTTTCCTTTATAATCTTGATATATTTGACGTTCCGGATAATTAGGCATTGCTGTTACTACACGTACTTGATGTCCGCGTTTGACTAAACCTTCTGCTAATTCAGTCATCAACGGTGCAATACCAATTGGTTCGGGATGATAGTTATAAGAGTAAATTAAAATCCGCATAATAAATTCTTCAGAAGAACCTTAGTTTTCTTAATGGGTGGAATTGTTATTTGTGTTTTGAGTCGAGGTTTTGTGTAATACCTCTCTCTATTCGAATTGTTACTTCAGAAACACTTAATGTCAGTTCTTCTTAATTGAATATTGAGTAAAATTTAACTTGAATACCTCAAGTATGTAATGCAATATTTTTTGCTTATTAACTTATATCCCTAACTTGATGATGTGGATTATTTTTGATTTGAAATTATGCTTTTCTACGGATAAGAAATGATATCAATCTTAGAAAAATATTTTTTAAAACTTATTTTAAGTATAAATATCAATATAAAATAGAAAAATTTATCTTACTTCTAATAATCTTGAGTAAGATGAAAACATATCAAAGAGTAAAAACAACAGCAAATTTACTTACTTTATCGATAAGATCGAGACAATATTAAATAAGTATTTAGGAAACAATTTTATTACAGACGTGTATAGATTTCTCAGCAAATATATGAATTTTAAAATAAAATGACCAGTCGCATGTTACTTTGCCAGTAACCCCAAAGGGTTAACAAGAAAGAATGGCGAGTGGTCTTTTCTTCGATTTTATGATACCGGATTGTTGAATTTTTGATTGATACTCTGGTATAATATCAAGCAATTAGCTTTTTCCTGTTTTACTGTGCAATCGTAATTAGCAACCGAAAGGTGAAAGACGATCAAACAGCACCACTATTTTTATCAAATAAAATTGTTACTGTTTTGAAAATCAGCTTTAAATCATAAAATAAATTCCAATTTTTTTGATACTGTAAGTCTAGACGAATGACATCTTCAAACTTTCGCACGCTAGATCTACCATTAACCTGCCATTCCCCAGTCATACCAGGTTTAACATCTAAACGTTGCCATTCAGGAACTTCATAACTTTCTACTTCATTGGGTGTGGGTGGTCTCGTACCAACCAAACTCATTTCCCCTTTTAAAACATTCCAAAATTGCGGTAATTCATCAAGGCTAGTTCTTCTCAAAAACTTTCCCACTTTTGTAATTCTGGGATCGTTGTCAATTTTGAAAAAGGCGCCTTCTACTTGATTATGTTTTTGCAGTTCTGCTTTTTTTGCTTCTGCATCAACACACATCGAGCGAAATTTCCAAATCTTAAAACGTTTTCCCATCCAGCCACAACGAATTTGACCAAAGAAAATTGGACCGGGATCGTCAACTTGAATTGCGATCGCAATAGGGATAAATAAAACAGTTGTAATCACTAAACCAACTAATGCACCAAGAATGTCGATGGATCGCTTCATCCAAGAGCGTATTGAAGGGTGAGTGGTAGGTAATTGTTCTTCCAACTGAGTATTAGTAACTGGAGTTGTTTCTGTAGCTAATTCAATTGGGAATACTACATCCAACCCAGTGAGGTTTAATACAGCCATTACCTGGGGGGTAACATTTTTGAGTTTGAAGTCAATACCTTTTTCTTGTGTAGTTTTTAAATTACTAACCAAAGCACCCAAGCCACTACTATCTATAAAAGTAGTTTGGTGAAAATCCACCGTTATTTGTTTGACGGGTGTATTAGTTTGTTGAGTCAAGTTTTCGCAGGTTTGCTTGAAGTTTACAGCTTCGAGCACGCTAAGGCGAGATGGTGCTTCTACCATTGCCTTATCTTTGGATAACGTTACAGGAAAGTTTACCTCTGTGGGTTGTCTGCTCATGAAACCCTACTCTTTTTTGCTATAGAAATAAATTCAATAAAGTTAAACATTCTTATTTTGTAAGTTATTGCTGAAGTATATATCAGCTCCGAATAACTACTAATCCCTAAATTGAGAATCAATTTAAGACCGAAGACGGCCTTTCTCGATTCACAATAGAATAAGAAGCCAAAAATTTCTCTACCTTTATGTTGACTTCACGCATACTTTACTTGCCAATTATCCAATGACTGTTCAAACCACTAAATTGACTGCACGATTGATTGAGATTTTTTCCGCGATCCAAGGAGAAGGATTAAATGTCGGAACACGTCAGATTTTCATTCGTTTTGCTTTGTGCGATCTACGCTGTTACTTTTGCGATAGTTCTCACACTTGGAATACACCCAATACTTGTCGTATAGAGAAAATTCCAGGTTCTCGTGAATTTGAAATACACCCTAATCCCGTTTCATTACCCATATTAATAGAATGGGTAAAGCGGCAAAATATACCTCGTTTACACGATAGCATTAGCTTAACTGGTGGCGAACCACTTCTTCACTCCAATTTCTTGATAGATTTTTTACCGGAAGTCCGTTCCGTAACTGGTTTACCAATATATCTGGAAACTGGAGGACATCGCCCAGAACAATTAACCAAGATTTTGCCATATATTGATTCTGTGGGAATGGATTTAAAATTACCCAGTACCAGTGGTGAATCTCACTGGCAATCGCATACACAGTTTCTTAACATTTGCAAAAGTGCTAAGGTGGATGTTTTTGTAAAGATGATTGTTTCGCAACAAACCAGTTGGTCAGATTTAGAACAAGCTGCTTTACTGGTCAAAGATATTAGTCCAAAAATTCCAGTATTTTTGCAGCCTGTAACCCCCTTAGAGCCGGAGGAAGCATTTACGGAGAAACAAATAGTCGCTCCTTCTTCTGAGCAAGTTTTAAATTGGCAAGCCCTATTAAAGCTGTTTCTCGACCGAGTGAGGGTGATACCACAAACTCATAAATTTATCAACCAATTATGATTGAGCATTCAGCAATCGCTAAGCAAGAATACATGAGTCATAATTACTACTCTACAGCAGGAAAAATAGTTAAGCCAATGATGTAATTTGCATTAAATCACTATACTTACTACCCTTTAAGACAACAAGTGTAAAAAAATACTAATTCTTTTGCAACACCAAAGAAACAATAACCCCAGAAGAGGATGGGTAAGCTTACATAAGGTCGAGAAAACAAAGGTTTATGACATATGACTGTATTGATTATTTGCAAGATTAGTTAATTTTGTTAATTCTATAATCTTTTCAAATTGAAAATTATGATTTAAATCGATTAAAAATTCTGCTAATAAAGCTTTAGTTTCAGGAATTTGTTTTAATAAGCCTGATATTGTATCATCACTACCTTGAGCTGCAGCATGATTTAATTCTTGCAACCACTTTAAAGGCATTTGAGACAGTAGGACTGAAATTTCCTCTGGGGTGGTTTGATTTTCTGTTGATTTGTAGTGATCGTTTTCTTGATAAATATATTCCAATCCGAGATAATATCTCAGCTTTTCTAGTAATACTTCTTCTCGAGAAGGTTTATTAATAAAGTCATCACAACCAGCGTTACTCATTGCTTTTCTGTCTTCTTCAAAGACATTTGCACTGAGGGCAATAATAACAGTTTGAGAGGTAATAGCTTGAGGATGGGAAATTAAGAGTTGAGATTGTAGCTGCTCAACTGAATCTTCTTCCTCGGACACTTGAAGTTGATTTTGCTTATTTTTGATTATTCTGGTAGCTTCATAACCATCTAGTACAGGCATCCTAATATCCATCAGAATTAAGTCTGGCTTCCATGACTCCCAAATAGTGACAGCTTCAGCTCCGTTTATAGCTTCTCTAACAACAAATCCCAAAGATGAAAGTGATTTTACCAGTAATAAGCGGCTTTCATTTGCATCGTCTACTACTAAGATACGGTATTCTGGTTGCTGTGATGCTAAACCAGTCACCTGACGATAATTGGTGGTAGGTGTAATTTCTTGCGCACAAGATAATTCTACAGGGATATAAAAAGAAAAAGTACTTCCCATACCAATAATACTAGTAACACTAATATCACCACCCATCAGCTTGATGTACTTGCGACTTATTGCTAAACCCAACCCTGTTCCCTGCTGAGATTTTCTTCCTGTTTCAGTTTGTCCAAAAGCTTCAAACAACAAGTTCATTTCTTCTGAGGATATACCTGCTCCAGTGTCTATGACATCAAATACTAAAAATTGGGAAGGAATCTCAGGTTGATATTCACTACCTTCTGGTAAATTCTCTGCTGCTGCTTCGGGTTTATCGGTTTGGCTATCGTGTAGTTGCGATGAATTCCCTAAATTTTCTGCTGTAAGTTCGGGTTCGTCAATATCAAGTTTTACTTTGAGAGTTATACTACCTGTTTTGGTAAATTTAATTGCATTTCCCAATAAGTTCAATAAAACCTGACGCAATTTACTTGAGTCAGTTTGAATGTAACGTTTGAGTGTAGGATCGCACTCAAATACTAGTTGTAAGCCTTTAGAATCTGCACGGAAATGTAGCATTTCTTGCAAATTTTCTAAAAGAGCAAACAGATCGAAGCTGGTAACATTAAGTGTAGTTCTTCCTGCTTCAATTTTTGACATTTCCAAAATGTCGTTAATTAAATTGAGCAAATGTTCCCCAGCGCGATTGATGATTTCTACATTTTGTTGATGTTCGTTGAGAATTGATTTATCGCGGCTCATAATTTGGGTAAAACCCAAAATAGCATTCAGTGGTGTTCTTAATTCATGACTCATATTAGCCAAAAATTCACTTTTTGCTCGGTTTGCAGCATCTGCTGCAACCACAGCTTGTTGTAGTGCTTCTGATTGATTTTGAGTCTGAGCAAGTAATTGTCCTTGTTGGAGAGCTACACCTAAATGATTACCAATTTGGACAACAATGTTGATTTCTCCTGTTTTCCAGTGTCGGGGTCCGGAATTTTGATAACTTGCAAGCAAGCCCCATATTTTATTACCACAAAAAATCGGGACGGTGATATATGCTCGAGCTTGGAAACGTTCCAAAAAATTGATATAACAACTTTCAAAACCGGCTTGATAAATATCTGGAACGCAAAGGAAACTAACGCCACGACTGTAAGCACCACCTTGAGTTTCTTTTAAATAAGTATCTACTAACTGCTCATCATCACTATCCAGCATTTGTACGACACAACTTTCATTGTCTAGGGTATCTCCAATAACCTCAGGATCGTCTTGTTTACCTGCGTTTTCAGAATTCGCCCTTATCGCACTAACCCAAGGAGCACCGACAGACTCAGCTACAAATTCACCACTCCAGTCAGAGTTAAAACGATAAACTACTACGCGATCGCAATTAAGTACTTGACGTAGTTCTTGAGTTGTAGTTGTAAAAATTCTTTCTAAGTCGAGGGTTTGACGCATATTTTGAATGACTTGGGAAATTGCTCTTTCTCTTTCGGCACTTTCTTTCAGAGCAACTTCCGCTTCTTTGCGTTCACTTATATCAGTAATTGTACCTATGTAGCTGTTAACTTCTCCAGTTTCGCTGTGTTCTGCCAAAGCCTGACTAATAACCCAAATCACCTGATCGTCTTTTCCGATAAAACGATGTTCGCAATAATACTTTTTGTTTAGTTCGACAGCTTCTTTCCAAGTAGCAAAGACGCGATCGCTATCTTCTGGGTGAATCATCTCTAACCGACCTTTACCCAGGGCTGCTGATTGTGGTAATCCGGTGATCTCTGTCCAACGTTGATTGATATAAAAGCAATTACCATCAGCATCATCATGAAAAATACATACTGGTGAGGCTTCTGCTAAAGTTTGATAGCGCCGTTGACTAGCTTGCAAATTTAATTCTGCTTGTTTGCGTTCGCTAATATCTACCCAATACCCCACACATTCAATAGGGTTTCCGGTATCGTCATGAATTAATCTAACCTGCTCGTAAAACCAGTGATAAATCCCGTTCTTATGCAAAAAACGATATTCAAAAGAGCTGTATTTGCGATCAGAAATTTTTGATAATTCCCAGTGAACTCGCTCAACATCATCCGGATGAATGTGGGAGAACCAGAAGTTGGAATGTTCAAGAAATTCTCGGGCTTCATAACCTACCATTGCCTTAACATTTTCGCTAATAAAAGTATTAGCAAAGTCTTCCGATGGTTTGGTACTGAAAATAACCGCAGGACTGGAAGTTAGTAAATATTGTAATCTTTCTGAAGCTAAGCGCAATTCTTGTTCGGCACGTTTGCGTTCTCGTAGTGCAGCTTTACGCTCGCTAATATCTTCTACTACGCCGATACAATATTTTATTTTTCCTGATGCTTCTCTCACAACGGAAGCAGTTAAATTTGTCCAAATTGGCTCCCCATTTTTACGAATAAAACATTTTTCCATGGAGAATACATCGATTTCCCCATTCCCAGCTAAACAAGTATAATTTAAATATTTTTCCAAAGAGGTTGGGTGAGTTATTTCCTGACATGTCCGCTGTAATAGTTCTGCTTTGGAGTAACCAACTATTTGACAAAATAGTTGATTAACTTTGACGAAAAATCCGTCAGGTGAAACCTGAGCAATTCCAACTGCTGCATTTTCGAAGATGGCACGAAATTCTTCTTCTCGCTCTTGCAATGCAGCCTCAGCCCTTTTGCGATCGGTAATTTCAAATAAAACTGTACCAATGTCAACACAATGCTCATTGTCAGAGGGAATGGGAAAATAAGAAACTAAGAAATGACGTAAATTATTAGGTTCCTCAAGGGAAGTACCACTTAATTCTAAATTAAGAACGGGTTGACCTTCAGTTACTACCTGTTCGTATACGGGTGCAATCACAGGTGCTATTTGAGGTAATACTTCATCGATGGTTTTGCCTAGATGTTCTTCTACTGATATACCGTTAATTTCGGCAAGCAATTCATTAATTTGCAAAAACCGCAGTTCTTTATCTAAGATTGTTAGCCCTACAGGAGCACAGCTAAAAAAAGCATTGAGGCGAGCTTCTCTAAGAGCAATTTCTCTTTCTAAGGTTTTTCTTTCTGTAATATCTTTATGGGTTCCCGTCATCCGTAAAGGTTCCCCCCAATGATTGCGTTCGACAACTTTACCTTGAGATTGAATCCATTTCCACTCTCCACTACGAGAACGCATGCGAAATTCAACTTCATAAACGGGATGATTTCCTTCCAGATAAGCTTTTAAGGCTTGTTTAATCTTTGGTATCTCCTCTGGGTGCATCAGTTCTTCTGATGATGGGATGTTGTCGATAATTTTTTCTTCCTCATAACCCAACATTTTCCACCACCGCCAGTCGCGATAGATTTTATCATTGACTAAATTCCAGTCCCATAGTCCCAAATCGCTAGCCTCTAGTGCTAGTTGTAAGCGTTCTTCACTTTCTCTGTGAGCAGCTTCTGCTTGTTTGCGTTGAATTAATGTTCCTAATTGAGCCGCAACTGCACTTACTAATTCCAACAATCTTATATCTACGGGAGCGCGATCACTTTTGAAAAATACTAAAACTGCCAATACTTGTTCATTGGCTAAGATGGGTACCCCAAATCCAGCTTTTAATCCTACTCGAGCGGCGACGGTGGCGCGGGTAAAACTGGGTGGAAAAGTTTGAGAGACATCTTCTAACCATTGCGCTTGTTTAGATTGCCAAACTCTTCCTGCTATTCCCATTCCTGATTTGAGAGTGATACTTTCGCTATAAAGACAAAATTCTTCCAGGTTATTCTGATATCCATACCAACCCAAACAATATCCTAGAAATGTTTCATCATTATTCGGGTTCCAAGCTTCTGCAAAATCCCAACCGATATTATTACAAATCAAACGTAGTATCTGGGCTAAAGCATGATCGACATCAGCAGCCCGACTAATTGCTTGAGTTGTTAACAACAATAAACGGTTTTCATTTTCAGCCTGTTTGCGTTCTGTAATATCTCGAAGAGTCGCCAAAACATGCTGTTGTTCACCAATTTCAATGGACTCTGCACTTAACAAAGCTGTACAAATTTCACCGTTTTTTTTGCGGATATCAATTTCGTGGTTGCGGATAGTCTTGATTTGTGGCAACAATTGGGAAAGTTGATCGTATTCCTTTTGATTCACCCAAATATTTATTCCTTCTAAGGTCTTACCGATCACTTCTTGACGGTTGTAGCCAAAAAAGTTACAGAAACTATCATTAACTTCGATATAACTATTTTGGGGTAAAGTACTAAGAAAAATTGGATCGGGAGAAGCACGAAATGCAGAAGCTAACATCACTTCAGATGCTCTGCGTGCGGCTTCTGCATTTTGACGGGACCTTGCTTCTAATGCTAAATAAACTAAATTTCCTAAAGAACGAGCAAAGTTTTCATCTTCTTGGGTCCAATGATGTTCGCTACCGACTTGTTCTAAAGATAGAATTCCTGTAGTTATACCCCCAAGCCTTAAGGGAATGCTGAGTGTTGCAGTAATATTTAAGGGAGTTAAATAGGACTCGGCAAGTTGTTGAGTTCTACAATCGACGAGTGGCTTATTAGTGACAATTGGTCGGTCGGTTTCTAAAGCTTGAAAATAGTTGGGGTAATCGGCGACTACTAATTCACATCCCTCACCATGTCTGTTATGACTCAACTCAAACAGATCTAGGCATCTGAGAATCGAACAAGAATCGTTATAAAGCCAAATACTAGCTCGTTCAACATTAACGTTTTTGGCAGCAGATTCTGTAATTTCACGTAAAGCTAATTTTAAGTCACCTTGGTAAATGACTTGATTTTTTGCTAGTTGGGTTAAAACTATATTATGATTACGCAGCTTAATCGCAGTTGACCGAATGGCTTCGTTGGCATGTTTGCGTTCTGTAATATCTCTGTCTACGCCCCGATAACCATTAAATTCACCCCAAGCATCAAAAACTGGTACGCTGTTAGTCTCTATAATTATCTCATGCCCATTTTTATGAACATTAGTTTTTTCTAATCCTTGAAATGGATGTCGGTCAGTTATTTTTGTTGCAAAAATTTCCTTTAGTCGATTGACTTCTCGAGCAGACATCAGGTCAAAGGGAGTTTTACCTAATACTTCATGGGGATGGTAACCCAACAGTTCAAATACTTTGGGACTAGCATATGTATAAATAAAATTTTTATCTACTTCCCATACCCAGCCACTACTTGTTTCTACTAAACTACGGAAACGTTCTTCACTTTCTAGACGTTCGCGAATTTCTTCTTGGAGTTGTAAGTTTTGCTGGTCAAGTTTGCTACGGGCTATCCTCTCTTGCTCGAAAAGTTGGGCTTGGGCTAAGGCTATTCCTAATTGAGAAGCAATAGATTCTAATAATTCTATTTCTTGAGGCTTCCATTCTCGATAATAATCGCATTGGTGCAAACCAATTACACCATTGGGTTTTCCCTGATATGAAGTACGAACTGCCAACATGGATTTCATTTTCAACTGCCGGCAGATATCCCTAAAATTTTCTAACAAGGGTTCTTTGTAAACATTTTCAGAAACAATTGCTCGATCTTGCGATAAAACATTATGAATATGGTGATTATCCACACTCAAAATTTGAACATTTCTAAACGAACTGTAACCAGGTGCAATGAATTCTCCTAAAGTATTAAGTTGAGGTTGAGGAGTATCGCTGTAAGTATGAATTAATGCCCGGGATACATCTAAGGCTTTACCAATTTCTTTGGTAGATATCTCTACTATTGTTTTAGAGTCAATATTAGAACGAATTTTATCAGTAATTTTTCGCAAAAATAAACTACGTTCTAACTGTTGTTGCAATTTTTCTTCAGCTTGCTGGCGTTGATGTGCGAGAGAAATTGCTGTGGCTGCTGCTTGCAAAAAAGAAATTTCGTAATTATCCCACACTTTTGCTTCTTGACAATTATCAAAACCGATAAATCCAAATAATTCTCCTTTGATAATCATGGGCAAAATCAGGATAGATAAAACTGAATTTGCTCCTAATATTTCCTGTGCTAATTTATTTAATTCTGCCACTTTCCCGCAGATAATTTCACCACGCGCCAGTAATTTTATCCACTGGGTAAATAATTTTTCTCTCAGTCGACTTTGAACTGATAAATTGCCATCATTTGATTTAAATTCATCTTTACTCCACTCCGCTTTTTCCCATACAGATTTTATCCCGTTACGCTGATGCTGAATTTCAAATATATAAGCACGACTCGCATTGGCGACCTTACCTAAAATTTGTATAATTTGAGTTTCTAGTTCCCGACTTCCATCAAAACTCAATAAAGCACGTTGCACATCTACTAAGCCTGCTAAGTAGGCTTCCCGTGAGATTCTTGCTGCTTCTGCTAATTTTTTTTCACTGACATCTACCAAAGTGGTAACAGCAAAAGATTTACCGTCATATGAATCAAAGACTCCCCGTGCCATTTCCACGGTCAATTGATTACCATCTTTGCGTTTTATATGATATTCATTTTTAAATTTGCCCCCATTATAGTGATGGTTAATAAATTCTGGGAGACGAAATGGAGTATTTTCTATTACTTCTACGGACTCAGATTCAAGATAATTTAATCTAAATTTATTTCCAAGTAATTCTTTTTTACTTAGTCCATATAATTGACAGTAGGTTGGATTGACATCTACTAAATATCCAGACTCATTAGTCAGACAAATGCCAACTTGAGCATTATTTAAAATTGACTCTATTTGTTGATTGCGATTATCTAGTTCTAGGGTAATTTTTCGCCTTTCTTTGATTTCCTGCTGTAGTTTAATATTTTGAGCTTTGATTTGCTTTTGTAAATTCTGAATTGTAATTTGGTTCTCAACTCTAACTAAAACTTCTTCTGCTTGTAATGGTTTTGTTAAATAATCAGCAGCACCCAACTTCAAAGCTTTGACTTTGTCAAAAACTTCATTCTTTACACTAGTAAATATAATTGGGATGTCACGAGTTTTCTCAGAAGATTTTAAATATTTACATACTTGATATCCATCGACACCGGGCATAATAACATCAAGTAAAATTAAGTTGGGCGGTGATGTAAATGCTGCATTCAGAGCTAATTTACCAGATATTGCCCTTATAAGACTATAACCTTTTCCAGCAAAAATTTCTGATAAGAAGTGTAGATTTTCTGCCCGATCGTCAACTAATAAAATTTTGATATTTTCTTCATCCATATTGATTGAAAATGTCAGATTGTTTTAGTTGATTTTTAACTAGCTAGAGCTTTCTTTGTTAGGTCGATAATTCGATCTAATTGAAAATTTTTCATCAAATTATTTAAAGTAGATTTAAGATGAATTTTATCGCTAGGAATTTCTGCAATCAAAGAGCGAACTAAATCTTCATTAACTATGCTAGAAGCATAATATAAATTTTTTAGCCAGGATTGTGGCATTGTAGCTAACTCCTCTAAAGCCTTAGGATTGAATTTGGCTTTGGACAAATATTTGTTATTAATTGAATCTTTGTTTGAAAATATGGGTATTTTACTATAAATATAACTTACATCTAAAAATTTAGCTATTTTATCAAATACTTCAACTTCTGTAAGTGGTTTGGGAGCAACATCATCGTAACCAGCAGCTAAAATTTCTTGTTTATTATTTAAAGCGACACTGTTGGTAAGAGCAATAATAATAGTTTTTTGAGTAACTATTTTCATTTCTTTTTGTCGTTCAAATTCCTTAAATCTAATTTGTTTTGTTGCTTCGTAGCCATTAACTACTGGCATTCGTGTATCCATCCATATTAAATGAGGCTTCCAACTTTCCCAAATAGAGATCGCATGTTTGCCATCTTTCGCTGCTCTAGCTTCAAAACCAACAGATTCTAACAGTTTTTGTAACCACAAGCGAGATTCTTTTGTATCGTCTACAACTAAAATTCTATATGTTTCTTTACCTGATTTTAAGGCAACTACCTGAGGTGGCTCTAATCTACCTATTTTTGAGTTATCTGCAAGCATAAATTTAATATGGAAGCGAAATATCGAACCCTTACCTAAGACGCTCTCTACTTCTATCTTCCCACCGAGCATTTCCACAAATTTATGAGTGATATTTAGACCTAATCCAGTTCCTTGAGTTGATTTTTTACCAGATTCTGTCTGCACAAAAGCATCAAATAAATTGCCAATTTCTTCTGGTGCGATTCCATAACCAGAATCTTCTACTTCAAAATATAAATATTTTTCATTATCTCTTTTGTAATTACGATTTTCTTGCCATACTTTTAAGGCAACCTTTCCATTTTGGGTAAATTTTAAGGAATTATCAATCAAATTTAATAAACAAATACGTAATTTTTTTTCATCTGTATTAATATATTGAGGTACATCTGCAGCAATCAAAAAAGATAATTTATTTTTATTTTTGACAGCTTTAATCTTAAAAATCTCTTCTAAACTATCTAGTAAATAATAGAAGTCAAAGTCATTCTCTTTTATTTTATTTATTCCAGCTTCAGCCTTAGAAATCTCTAAAACTTCATTAATTAGTTGTAATAAATATCCACCACTGTGATTAATAATTCGTAAATATTCTTGGTGCTCTAATCTCAAACTATTATCCCTACTCATAATTTGTGTAAAGCCAAGAA
>JAAUYD010100543.1_pt1 | contig 14446 bp, 10 predicted proteins | sample 7278101 | NCBI WGS metagenome assembly JAAUYD01 (sample SAMN14350128, study PRJNA611818) | marine sediment metagenome | isolation source: surface marine sediment (0.6m) | place: French Polynesia: Moorea | collected 2018-08
TGCAATATGACGTGAAGCACCTCACTTTGAGGGGTGCTTTCTAAATCGACAACGACCGCCCGATGCAGACCGGCCGCGACCCACGTCAGACCAATCACCTCACTTCCTGGCTGACCTCCCTCGTCTTCATAAAGAACCACCCAACAGTTCAGGTCGCTGATGACGAGCGGCACGGTCACCTGGTCTTCTTCCAGTGATTGATCGGTTGTCATGACAATACTACCCTGATCGGTGCGAAAAGGAGCAAAAAACGCCAGTTCCTGATAACGCTGTGGGGGATCGCTGCCGGGAAAATCAAACGTGCCAATTTCTCCGGTATCCTCATGAAAAGTTACCAGCAGCTGATCGACAACGGCCGTCTGGTTGATCTCCACAATCAAATTCTCGTTCACCCCCTGGGCAATAGGAAGCGAACCAATAATAAAACCGGGTTGACCGTCTTCATCTTCATCTTCATAAACCACCAGCCATCCGTCAACCGGCGTGGTGGCCCGTTCGACCGCAAAGCGGCCGTTGACAATTGGCTGGTTAAAAATCACGATTTCTGGAGGGAAAATGACCTCAAAGTCGGCCTGCAAATTGTCACCAAGAATTTCGAACGGCTGATCAACCTCTGGTTCAAATACCCCTGGCTCCCCCAGATCCTGGAGGATCACCGCCTGCAGCGTGTCCGGCGCTTCACGCCAGCGAATGGCAACCGGCACCTCGGCCGTTTCCCCGGCCGCCAGGGGCGCATAACCCAGCAGCTGCGTTAAATCACCGGTGGGATAGATCGCCAGCCATCCGGGTTCGGGGATCGAAACGCGCTCAATTTGAAGGACCCCATCTTCCAGAATTTCCTGGTCCGCTACTTCAACAACAGGAACTGTGGCCGGGGTATCAATTTCTAACATTTGCAAAAGCAGCAGCGTGTCGTTTGTGGCCGTCAGCGTTTCCTCTTCATCTTCGCTGCGGCCGCCGTGTAGGGCCACCTGTACCGTTCTTTCTGACCACTGAGGATCGATCACCACCTCAATATCGCTTTGTCTCCCGGCGGTGACCGCCGCAAAACCAAGAGCCGCATCGGCCATCAGGATTCCCTGCCGGTCCGGATAAACAACCAGCCAACCGTCTTCAGGGGTTGTTAATTCGTCAACGATCAGCACACCATCTTCCAGCACAACCTGGTAATCGGCCGTAAGAGACGGTGGCAGTGGGGTACTCGTCGGCCGTGGAGTCGGAGTTGGTGCTGGGGTTTCAGTTGGTTCAGCGGGTGGCATCTGCGTGGTCGGGACGTCAGTGGGGACGGCCGTTGGCGTTTCTTCCGGCGGCTGGGCGCATCCGCCAACCACCAAACTCAACAGCCAGCCACAAATGATCCATCTGTGCCACGTTGTTTGCAATCTGTCCATCCGTAAATTGTCTGTCGAAACACAGATTTTGTAAATAGAATAGCTGAATTAATCACCTGGATTTTGGGCAAAAGGAACTCCTGAAAGCCAGGCATGCTCCCCGTCGGAACGCACAGATAAATACGACCAGTGATCGGCCGTCAATGGATACGGTGTTTCCTGAAGTGAAAAGTTGATCTTAAGATTTTCCTGAAAATTGTCTTCACGCTTTGCGCTGATCGGTTGATCGGGTGCGGAAAAATCAAGCTGGAGAGCCAGCTTGCCATACACAACTCCCACCCCTTCTTCTACTTCTGAATGGCCTGATGAAGAAAAAAATATCGGGTAAATCGACACGCCATCATCGATTTTTAGCTGGTCAACGGCGTTTAGCCACTCGATATTGATTTCCTTATCCTGTGGCAATTGCTCGATTTTCTCCCATAATGGCTCTTCCAAATTCATTTTTAGGCCGGTTGGCAGCAATAGGGTATCCACCTGATATCGTTCGAGCACGGCCGGCCACGCCTGATAGGCGGTTGATTCAGTTGACAGGCCGATCAGAACATCCAGACGGCGGTTCAACAAGGGTTGATGTTCACCTAAAAATTGGGTCACGGCCGTAGGGCGAGGGTCTTCAATGATCGCCAGCTGGCGGCCGGATGGTGTGTGCAGCCAAATGAGCGATCCGCTTTCTGAATCGGTCACAATCAGATGCAGGTCGCCATCCGGGCGCGTGATCCACCAGCGGCCGCTCCATCCCAAAACAATCAAACACGCAGAGAAAAGGATACCCGCTGATAAATAGCTTTTGATCTGATAGCGCACCGCCAGCTGCGCTTCCGGCTCCAGGCGCTTAAACCAGGTCCAGGCGGCCAGCGCACCATAAACAAACATCAGCAGCCAAAGCGGAAATGGTACCGTGACAATCGCCCACGGAACCCCGGCCAACACGCGGGAAACCCGAATGGTATACCACAGAAAAAGATAGGCGACTTGGCCAACCGCCTGCCCCAGAAGCGGGTCTACCAATCCCAGAACGGTGGCCAATCCTCCCCACAACATCACCCCAGCCTGAGCCGGCAAGATTAACGCATTGGCCAGCAGGCTAATTAAGGACAGCTGCTGAAAGATATACATGAGCAGCGGAAGGGTTAAAATTTGGGCGGCAATCGTAACCAGAACCGCTTCATTGACGAGACCAACAATTTGGGCGGTTGTGCGCCGGTTAAAATGCCGCTGTAGGCGATCCCGTACCCAAACTGTCAGTTGATCCGCATAAATCATCAGGCTCAACGTCGCCGTAAAGCTGAGCTGAAACCCCACATCCCACAACATCAGCGGCCGCCAGGCGGTCATGATCATCGCGGCCAGCAGGAGCGAAGCCACGGCAAATGTCTTGCGGCCAAGCAGCCGTTCGCTAATCACAAACAAACTCCCCATGATCGCCGCCCGAATCACGGCCGCATCCGCCCCCACCAAAATGGTATAAAGGATGATCGCCAAAATCGAGCCGGCGGCCGCCCCGCGCCGGCCGGTTAGCGGCGTTAACACACGCAGAAAAATAGCGGCCACAATCGAGATGTTAAATCCTGAAATAACCACGATATGGGTAATGCCGGTTGCCTGAAAATCGGCCGCTACCTGTTCGGATAAGGCGTGCTGGGTTCCCAACAGGATACCGCTAAGCAGGCCCGATTCAGGCGCCGGCAAGATTTGATCAATCACCGCCTGGGCCCGTTGTTTGCCGTGCAGCATGGTGCTGAGCCAACCTATCCCGTAACCGGGCTCGGCGCTGGTTAACTCAGCGGCCGGCATGAGCACAAAAATATTTTGACGAGCCAAATACCCGGGGTAATCAAACTCTCCGGCCCTTGCTTCCGGCTGTTTGAGTTTGCCCCGAACAGAAATTCGATCCCCGTAATTCACCTGCGCCCAGCGAGGCACCGCCACCAGCACCAGCCCTTCGACCGCCGCCGTTTGGCCGGATTCCCACGAGAGAGCATCGGCCGCCACGATGAGCGAAATTTGATCGTCGCGTATATCGGGTTCCTGTTCAACCACGCCGGTCAGCACGACCTCTTCCTGTGCTCCGATGGCCGAGCGGACCACCTGCCGCACGTGGCTTTCGGCAAAAACCGGGGAGGACCAGGCCAACCTTAAGCCACCCAAACAGAAGGCCAGCAGCAGCAGCGGTTTGAACGTCAACCGGCCGCGCCCAAAAAGCCAGATCGACCAGGACAGCACCGGCGCACCAGCGGCCGCCCAGATGCGCCATTCCCAGCCCAATACATCTCCAAACCATAAGCCAACAAACCAGCCAATCATCACCCAAATTGTGGCCATGTAATTTCCCTCAAAATTTTAGCGGCGTAGTTTCTTAGATTTAACCTATGTTACTGCCTTACCTACTCGAAGAATCATGAAATTTTATAAATTATTGGTAATAGATTGGTGACACCTAACCCCCACCTCAATCCTCCCCCCGTGGGGGGAGGATGCCTGCCTCCCCTCCCATCGGGAGGGGATTGAGGGGAGGGCTAATGACCCAATTAATTTATTTAACTAGAATTTTCGGCTGTCCAACAAGTGCACAACACGAGTTACCTTAATAAACGTCAAAAATCAATTTTGGGGACAAACCTTTAAATCAAAATGAAAATGTCAACTGAAATGGCTGAAAAAGTTGCGCTCATGACCCATTTCCTATCTATTAAGTTACGCTTTCAAATCAACCCCCGATTAACTACGTGACAGGAAGCAAACTTTTGAGTATGCTAAAGGCGACACACCGAAAAGATTAGAAAAGATCAATTTGAGATTTAGAACCTTGCCCAAATCCAATTTTTAAATGTTCAATCTCGTTAATTGGAAAATGCTATGAATTTAATCGATGCCAAAGTCAGCGAAATGCCGCGGCGGGTTCTGGTTGTTGATGACAACGAACAGACGCTCCAAGTTGTGCGTTTGACCTTGGAACGCGGTGGTTTTGAAGTGCTCACCTCCTCAAGTGGTCCTGAAGCGCTAACGATGATCAAGCGCAGCGGCCTGCCTCATTTGGCGCTGGTTGATTTAAATATGCCGATGATGAGCGGTTTTGAGTTTTGTGAGGCGCTTCACGAATTTAGCGACGTGCCGGTCATTATGCTCACGGCCGTTGATGAGGAACAAACGATCGTCAAGGGGATTGACCTCTATGCCGAGGATTACGTCGTCAAACCTTTTCGACCCAGCGAGTTGATCGCGCGGATCAATAGAGTGCTGCGTCGTATTGGTGATTTTGCCTACGTTCTCGACCCCATCGTCAAAATTGATGAAAAATTGAGCGTTGATTTTTCTAATCGTACCGCTTTTGTAAATAAGGAAGAGGTTTCGTTAACCCCCACCGAAACCAAAATCCTCTACATCTTGATGCGCAATGCCGGACAAACCGTCACCACGGATTTTTTGCTGCGCCGCGTTTGGCCCCTGGAATCAGCGTATGAAGACCGTTTGCACGTGCACGTTCATCGGCTGCGGCGCAAAGTCGAGACAGAACCGAGTTCACCCCAATATATTATTTCAAAGCGTGGGGCAGGGTATGTATTTCCTAAGGTGAGCAGCCGCGCTTAAATCAGCTTGAGTGTGGACAACCGCGCCAGCTCCGCTAAGCCAACACGGCAATCTGCCATGGTCCACCCCCTCAAACACCTCCTCCAGACCGCTTTAAACAAACGCGACATCGATCCTACACCAGCCCAACTGGCGATGGCACCCTCCGACTTAACGTTGAAACCGCCGCCGGCCAACGCCCGGTTGAGCGCGGTCATGCTCCTTTTTTATCCGATTGGCAATGTGCTGCACCTGGTATTTGCCAAACGGCCGGATTATCTCAAAAATCACCCCGGTCAAATCGCCTTCCCGGGCGGCCGTCATGAAAATGGAGAAACGTTTGTCGAAACCGCACTGCGAGAAACCGAGGAAGAGTTGGGGTTACCAGGACAGCAGGTTGAAATCTTGGGCAAGCTGCGGCCGGTTTACGTGCCCCCCTCAAACTTTTTTGTCCACCCCTTTGTTGGCTGGCATCCGCGTCAGCCGCAGTTCAAACCCGATACAAACGAGGTAGCTATGGTCTTAGAAATTCCCTTGCGGCATTTCATGGACCAAAATAATCGGGCGGTCGAGGAGCGCATCTTTGACAATCAGACGTGGCCGATTCCCTATTACCAATTTGAAGAGCACAAAGTGTGGGGGGCAACCGCGACGATCCTATCTGAAGTCGTGGCCAGGATGAATGGAATAGTCAATGCTCAATAGCCAATGGTCAATTGAGTTTTGATAAATCAAGTCCGATACAACAGTGTCATTCCCGCGAAAGCGGGAATCCATTGGCTTGCGACCGGTGGATCCCCGCCGCAGTTTACCCCCGTGGAGACGGGGGCCAGGATGACGGGCTTGTTTTTGAAGATGGTCCATATCCACATTTATTTTTAAATCTTCAATTGACCATTGATTGTTGAGTATTGACCATTGGAAAGATAATTTCAAACCGGCTTCCCAACCCGGCCACGCTTTCTACCTGCACGATAGCGCCGTGCGCTTCGGCGATGGTCTGCACAATCGATAAGCCCAGCCCGGTTCCGCGGGAAACCCCGGAACGAGATTTATCCACCTGATAAAACCGTTCAAATACGCGTGACAGCTCCTCTTGAGGGATGCCCCGGCCGTTGTCCACAACCGCCAGAAACGGCCGGCGATCTGCTTTGTGACCCAAAACCAGCGATATTTTCCCCCCCGCATCCATGCTGTTTAAGCTGTTTTGCACCAGGTTTGTAAACAGCTGCACCAGGCCATCCAGATTCCCCTGCATAATAATCGCTTCCTCGGCCGATTCAATGTCCAGATCAACGTCCTGTTCTTGCGCCTGAAAGAGCAGGCTGCGCTGTACTTCGCTAGCCACGTCAAGCAGGTTCAGCGGCCGCATCTCCATTTCAACCCGGCCCGCTTCCAGCCGGGCCAACAGCAGCAGCTGATTGACCATCCGGCTCATGCGGGCGGACTCGTTGTGAATGACGGCGGCTGCCCGATCAAGCTGAGCCGGATCGGCCGCCGCGCCGTCTAAGATCGCCTGGCTCCATCCCTGAATAGACGTCAACGGTGTTTTTAAATCATGGGAGACGTTGGCCACAAAATCTTGCTGCGCCTGCTGGGTGCTCTGCACCTGATCGGCCATCCAGTTAAAGCTCTCAGCCAGGCTGCGCACTTCACGCGGACCGCGGGGCACAATCTTGTCATCATAATTTCCCTGGGCGATGGCCTCCGCCGCGGAAGACATCGTTTGCAGCGGCCGGGCGACAGATCGACTAATTAACCAGGCCAAAAATATAGCGATCAAAAACGCCCCCGCCCCGGCCCAAGCCAGCGGGGTCATAAAGCTTTCGCGAAAGGTCGATAGAGGCGTGGCTTCCGGAATGGCGTTTAGCAGCAGGACATCACGGCCGGTTATGCGACCCGGAAGAGCGCGCAGCTGCCCCACCCACTGCTGCCCGTTCCTATCGGCAAAACGAACAAATCTGAGCTGTGTCTCCGCTCCCGGCCCGGTATCTAAACCGGCAAATATGTTTTCCGACAAAAAATTGAGGGTTAACGTTTCTCCTGCCAGCCGGCCGCGAGAGTCGAGCAAAACCTCAAAATTCGGCGATAAAAATAGCAGGCGAGACCCACTGCTTTCCACGATCGCTCTGATTTGCTCTTGTGCGGCCGGGTCGCGAATATCTCGCTGACCCTCAGGCAAATCGCGCAGCCCGCGAGCGATCGCGCGATAATCCTGGGTCAGCTGCTGAAACTGAGGCACCAGCCGTGCCCGCTGTGAAACCGCCAGAACCAGCAGCAAAATAAAAGCCACCACCAGCAGGATCAAAACGATCAGGACACCATAGGATAAAAGCAGCCGGCTGCGTAAAGTTTGAAACATCATGCATTATTGTAGGAGAAAGCGGTTAAGAAGGTGTTAGGGAAATGTAAAACGATTTACGAAATACGATTTACGAAATACGAAATACGAGATACGAGATACGAAATGTGAATTTTGACATTGACAGGGGGTGAGTACAAAACTTCTTTTAATCCATTGAATCTCAGCCCCATATCTCAAATCTCGTATTTCCCATCTCGTATTTCGTATCTCGTATTTCGTATCTCGTATCTCGTATCTCGTATTTCAATTAACCACCAACTTATACCCCTTCCCCCACACCGTTTCAATCGAAACAGACGTTCCCTCCAGCTTGTCGCGCACGTGGGCCACATGCACATCAACCGTGCGCGTGTTGCCGTAATACTCATATCCCCACACTTTGTCGAGGAGCTGATCGCGGGTGAGGACATGATTTTTGTGATCCACCAGCGTCAGCAGAAGATCAAACTCCTTGCTGCGCAGGTTGATCCGCTGTCCATCGATCAGCACTTCCTGACTTTGGGGATTGATAGTTAATTCAGCCAAACGGCGGATCGAGCGATCGCGATCGCTTAAGGGGCTGCTCCCCGACCGGCGCAAAATCGCCCGCACGCGAGCCACCAATTCTCGGGGATTAAACGGCTTGGTAATATAATCGTCCGCACCCATTTCCAGCCCTACAATTTTATCGATATCATCATCACGAGCGGTCAGCATGATAATCGGCACATCTCCCCGAGCCCTTAGCTGTCGGCATACCTCCCAGCCATCCATCTCCGGCATCATCAAATCGAGGACAACCAGCTCCGGTTCCTCGGCCGCATAACTTTGCAGCGCCTCAGCGCCATTGGCCACCGTTTTGACCGCAAAACCGGCCTGTTCCAAATACATACCGGCCAAATCACGAATGTTGGCTTCATCGTCGACAATTAAAATTTGTTCCCCGGCCATAGATCACCTCCATTATTTGGTGATGCTCATTCACCCAAAATCCCGGTTGATTCTAACAAAACCGGTTCAAAAGCACAGCCACCTTTTTATTTTTTGCTCCTCCTCGTGCGCTTCTCAAATCGCCTGGACTCGCTTTTTCCCTTTCCCTTTGATGGGCTGAGGCTGACAGTTTGGCCAAATTTTGTTAAAATTTCAGTTCAGGTAACTACCTTATATTTTCAATTTTGATAGGGATTGGTCAGGTTAGGGTTCAACGGAAAATCGGCATTTATCCGGGCAAACTGCGACTAAATCGGCCGATTTGTGTTACGGAGAGCAACTCAAAGATGATTTTACTTCAAACTCCGGGGCCGGCAGCCATTGAATTAGGCGACATGACCATTAACAGCGCTACACCGCTTGAAGAAATGTTGTGGTTCGGTTTTGGCTTGCTGCTTTTGGCGGGCTTGACCGCCTTAATTTTATGGTGGCAGAAAAAATCTCGACCGGATCCGTTTATTTAGCTTTTAGCTCGGCGCCAAGGCGCCTCTCAGCACGCGGCTACACCGCTTTTAGCGATTTAGCTGAAAGGTCCGCAGGGCCGTGCTAAAGGCTGAGAGGTGCGGAGCACCGAGCTAAAAGCCGCGTGAGCGGCGTTCTATACAGGAGAAAGAAATGATCGATGTCAACCAGCTGCGTCGTGGAACCTCGTTTATTCAGGGCAACGATCTGTACAAAGTGCTGGAATACAGTCACAACAAACCCGGCCGCGGGAAGGCCACCATCCGGGTAACCGTACGCAACGTGCGCACCGGAGCCAACGTGCAGATGACCTTTAACTCCGGGGATCGGGTCGAAGATGTCCGGTTGGAAAAACGACAGGTGCAATATCTGTATGACGACGGCCGGTTTTATGTGTTTATGGACAACACCACTTACGAGCAAACCTTTGTCAATCATTCCTTGATGGATGATCACAAAATGTACCTGGTCGAGAATATGGACCTGGAGCTTCTGTTTTACGAAACTGAAGTGGTGGACTTCATTTTGCCACAAAGCATGGATTTTGAGGTGGTAGAGGCGGAAAACGCCATCGCCGGGGACACAGCTACCGGGGCCACCAAAGAAGTGATTACCCAAACCGGCTTAAAAGTGAAAACCCCGCTTTTTGTCAACATCGGTGACCGGATTCGGGTCAATACAAGTGAAGGGACCTATATCACCAGGGTGTAGGGAAAAGACGAGAGACCAGAGACAAGAGACCGGAGAAGGGCAGCGTGAAGGCTGTTCTTTTTCATTCTCCTCTGACTGCTAAAAATTCCGCCATAGATTGCGCTACATCAGGAAAGAGGTTCAAAATTTTGCGGTCTTCGGAAACAAGCGGCCTTTGATAGGATCGTGCCAAAGCCACAAATTGGGCGTCATAAGCGCTAATTTGATGATCGACGGAGATTTTTAGCGCAAAACCCATATCAACTGGACGCCCACGCTTCTCAAACAGATCGATAGCCCGCAGCCATAGGAGACGCCCATCCTCAAATTCCCCCCCGCCATAACGCACAAAGGTCGATAGAACGTTCAGAAACTCGTGCTGCCACAGTTGCGGCATGATCCAATCATTGTCCTTTTGATAGACATGCTGCGCCTGCTCCGTTTTGTCTCCAACAATCAGCAGATAAGATATGACGTTAGTATCCACAACGATCACGGCCGGCCCTCTTCTCGGGCCTGACGCAGCCAATCATCGGTGATGGCAACCCGGCCGGCAAATGGTTCAGGTGGTTCAGCTGGCAGGGCGTCATGCCGGGCCAGGGCCTCTTCAAGCAGGACCAAAACCTCTTTGTTCACGCTGCGTCGATGGCGAGCGGCCCGCTCCTTGATTTTTTGATGCAGTTCTTCGGGTATTTGCCGAATAATCATGTTGGTCATACCATCACCTCGAAATGATATCAAAATGATATCATTTCCTGCATCTCAACGCAATAACTTTAAAAATCATCCTTGGCTTGTGACAATTAGAAACAGTCTACGATCAACTTCACCCAACACCCATCACCCAACACCTAACACCCATCACCTATTCCCTGATATAATCAGCCGCATGGCAGCAGCAGCAAAAAGCAAGAAACTCACCCCCAGTCGCAAGCAATATTTAGACCTAAAAGCCCAATATGAAGGGGACATTTTGCTCTACCGGATGGGGGATTTTTACGAATGTTTTGACGAAGATGCGGAGCTGGTAGCCCGCGAACTGGATATCGTGCTCACCAGCCGGCCGCAGGGCAAGGGGGGTGACCGGATCCCTATGGCCGGAGTGCCCCATCACGCGGCCGAAAATTATATCTCCCGCCTGGTGGCCAAAGGTTACCGGGTGGCCTTATGCGAACAGCTCAGCGACACCCCCGTCAACGGGCTCATGCCGCGCGACGTGGTGCGTATCTTCACGGCCGGCACGGTCATCGAAGACGGCATGCTCGACGCCGGCCGCAATAATTACCTGGCGGCCGTGGTGTTTGACCCGGACAGCGAGCGCAGCGGTCTGGCCTATGCCGATATCACCACCGGTGAATTTGGCACCACTACGCTGAGCAGCCGCCGGGCTTTGGTTGAAGAGCTGGCTCGTCTTGATCCCACCGAGCTGCTGCTGCCCGAAGAGAGCTCGCAGCTCAACCCGGCCGAGCTGCGCATTCGCGCCGTCAACCATCTGCCCGGCTGGCGCTTTGAGTTAGGCAAGGCCCGCGCAACCCTGGAACGCCATTTTGAAGTGCGCTCCCTCGATGCCTTCGGCTGTGAAAACAAACCCCTGGCCATCCGTGCCGCCGGGGCGGTTCTCTACTATTTGCAGGAAACCCAAAAAGGGAGCGTCTCCCAAATCCAGCGGCTGTCTACATACCACACCAGCCGCTACATGGCTCTGGGCACCACCACCCGACGCAATTTGGAATTAACCGAATCGCTCGATGGCCAGAAAAGCAATTCCCTGTTTGGGGTGTTAAACCGCACCGTCACCCCCATGGGCGCGCGCCTGCTGCGCAGCCGCATCACCCGGCCGCTGCTCGATCTGGCGCAGCTCAACGAACGGCTCGATCAGGTCACCCTCTTTTACGACAACACCCTGCTGCGAGCCGACGTGCGCCAGGCGCTCAAAGGAATGCCCGATCTCGAACGATTGACCAACCGCGCCCTCAGCGGCAAAGCCAACCCGCGTGATATCGAACAAATCGCGGTAGTCCTAAAGGCGGTGCCGCACATCAAGTCCTTACTGCTAAGTCCTGAGTCCTTAGCTGAAAGTCCTGAGGCACCCATCACCCAGCACCCATCACCTAGCACCCATCACCCCCTCAGCACTCAGCACTCAGCACTCAGCACTCTGGTCTCCCATCTCGACCCCTGCCCCGAAACCCTTTCGCTGATCGAGTCGGCCATCACCGAAGATGCCCCCACCAACATGAACAAAATCGGGGTGATCCAGCCGGGGTTTTCGGCCGAACTCGATGGCGTGATGGACGCCTCAGCCCACGCCCGCGATTGGGTAGCCCAGCTCGAGCCGCGCGAGCGAGAGCGGACCGGCATTGAGAAGCTGAAGGTCGGCTTTAACAAAGTTTTTGGCTACTACCTCGAAATTTCTCGGGCGAACAGCCATCTGGCCCCCGATGACTACATCCGCAAACAGACGCTGACCAACGCCGAGCGGTACATCACGCCGGAGCTCAAAGAGTATGAAACGCTGATCCTCAACGCCGAAGAGCGCATTTTGCAAATTGAAAAAAGGTTGTTTTCAGAAGTGTGCCGGCAGGTGGGCACGGCCGCAGCCAAACTCCTGGCTACCGCTCAAGCGCTGGCCCGCATCGACGTGGCCGCCGCGCTGGCGGAATCGGCCGCGCTCCAGGGGTACGTCCGGCCGGTGCTCAACGAATCAAACAGCCTGGAAATTATCCAGGGACGGCACCCGGTCATCGAGCAAACCCAGACCCTGGAGCGCTTTGTCCCCAACGACACCTCGTTTGACGACGTCGAGCGGATTCACCTGGTCACGGGGCCAAACATGGCCGGGAAATCCACGATCCTTCGTCAGGTGGCCCTGATTTCGCTCATGGCTCAGATGGGCAGCTTTGTCCCGGCCGAGCAGGCCGATATCGGCCTCGTCGACCGCATTTTTACCCGCATCGGGGCCCACGACGAACTGCACGCCGGCCGCTCGACCTTTATGGTAGAGATGGTGGAAACGGCCGAGATCCTCAACCACGCCACCCATCGCTCCCTGCTGATTCTCGATGAGATCGGCCGGGGTACCAGCACCTACGATGGCCTGTCGATCGCCTGGGCGATTATCGAATACCTGCACAACCACCCGCGCCTCAAACCGCGCACCCTCTTCGCCACCCACTACCATGAGCTGACCGGGCTGGCGGAGCTGCTGCCGCAGGTCACCAACTACAATATCGCCGTGGCCGAGGAAGGGGATTCCATTGTCTTTTTGCACCAGCTTGAGAAAGGCAAGGCGGATCGCTCCTACGGCATCCACGTCGCCCAGCTGGCCGGTCTGCCGCGCGATGTGGTCCTGCGCGCCAACGAAATTTTGCTCGACCTGGAGGCGCACGCGGTGACCACGGCCGTGGAGCCGAGCCATCTCCAGGCGGCACAGCAGGCGGCTCTTTTCCCTGAAGCCTCTCCGCTGCTGGACGAGCTCAACAAAATCGACGTCACCTCGATGACCCCGATGGAGGCGATTAACAAGCTGTACGAGTGGAAGAAGAAGTTTGGGTGATGGATGTTGGGTGTTGGGTAATAGGTAATGGGTGATGGGTGATGGGTGATGGGTGTGAGGTGTAGGGTTAAGGGTTGATTATTAACGCGATCACCTGTCATTGCGCCTGTGGCGCAGCGTTAGCGAGGAATCTAGTCGACTCCCTGAAAGTTGTCGTGTTCCAAGCAGGGGTGAGTTTCCTTTTGGCCGAGGTCCATGTTAATGAAAGTTGGCGGGATTCTTGTATGTTAAATGAAAAGGTAGCCCGGGGGCGATTTAACCCATCCACATTGGTAAGGGCTTGGCTAGCCAAGCCCTTACACCGGTTTCATCCTGGCCACCTCTACGCTTTGTCCACAGCTTGAACGCGGCAAGGACAGTTGGCATTGCTGTTGCATCTATGCTGGGATATCTTGAAGAGTAGACCACCCTTTGAACGGTGCAAGGCGGCGGAAATTGCCGGACTTTTCACACGATATCTTCACTTCGCTGCGCTCGCTCAGAATGACAGTTGGTCTGGATAACCAGCACCTATCACCCAACACCCATTACCCATCTCCTACCCAAACCCGTTTTGTTAACCAATTTATAACCGTTATCGGGACGAAAGTCATCTGTCGCAGGTCCTGGCAAATTTGTATGATTTCTCGACGATGTTTTCTTACTACTGATTATATACACATCAATGACCTCATCATCAACCGTCTAATCAGTTTCATTATTAAGAAAGCTTTCCAAATTGGATACCTGTTTTTTGCTGAAATAGCTTTGCTATTGAGCCAACAACTTAGAGACCAAAGAGAGAATCTGCTATGCTTACCAAGTCTTCACGTCCAACTTTATCCCGAATCAGGGATATTTTTGTAGGGATTTCCATCCTGTTAATCTTGATGGTCACCCCGTTTTTAACTTCCAATACGGCCCAGGCGGCCAACCCCAACGGCGGTTTACGCATTGAACCCTTTACCGCCTATAACCTGATCGTCGATTCCAATGTGGAGACACCGGCCACCTACGCGCCGGAAGCGTTTCACATCGGGGCGCAGTTTTGTAACGATAATGGCACAAGTCTGAGCGATGTGGTGGCCTACGTTGGAGATTATAACGGCGGATCCGGTGATACCCCGGGCGTATACTCCTCTCGCTCCCACCCCGGGTTGACCGGCACCTTCTCTCTAACCCACCTGGGCGGCAGCGTTGGCACGGCCGATGCGGTGCGCTATATCGGCGACCTGGCGGCCGGTGAATGCCGCGTGCAATACTGGCTGGTCGGCTACCCCCGCCTCGACGACAACGGCAACAGCGTGACCCTGGGCATCAAGCCGGATGACGACCTGTGGCTCAACTACGATTTGTGGGCCACGGCCAACAACGGCGCGTTGACGGCCGAGACCACTCGCCGGGTGACCATGCGCAACGAAATTTCGGCCATGGCCAACAAAATCTGGCCCAATACCTCCAGCA
>JAAUYD010272148.1_pt1 | contig 14441 bp, 8 predicted proteins | sample 7278101 | NCBI WGS metagenome assembly JAAUYD01 (sample SAMN14350128, study PRJNA611818) | marine sediment metagenome | isolation source: surface marine sediment (0.6m) | place: French Polynesia: Moorea | collected 2018-08
GCCACCCACTTAAAGTTAGCAACATCAGGAGTAATTAAATATGGGATGAAGCCTTGGTTAATGATTGTTACTAGTACAGTCAGCTATGACTTTACTAGCTATGCTAATTTGACTTTAGAAGAAATGGAGTGGTTAGCACAGGAGCTACACAAGTATTTAGGCTTACCACTCCATAAAGTTGAAGATTAATTAAATAGCTTTAAAAGCCGTGATACTTATTCTGCATAGCTTATAGCTTTTCTTAGTGGCATTCGGCTTGAGTTCATGCCTGGTTTTGTCTGTTCCCATTTTCTGTTTATCTCCTGAACCGCAGCCAGCCTTCTCTGATGGCTAAGGGGTGCATTGACTTGCTTTCCTTTTCGTCTACCTGATGGATGGTGACTTTTTTTTGAGTGTCCTCATCTTCGGTGATTTCGGTGATTTCGTGTATTTCCCGCCAACCCTCATCTGCCAGTTCTATCCAGCTCCACTGCCCTTGTTTTGTATTGGGTAATGGCAGTGCCAGTTCTTGTGGAATGAAGACAGTCATGTCCCTGTCAATAAGTGCATTCGTGATAATAGGAGCCGTGAGGAATGTGATTTGTAGTTGTTGCAATACCCGAACGTATAGATCGGAGGGAATATCGATCGCTTTCACAGGCTGAATTCCAGAAATGGCGTGCACCTGAAAACGTGGATCGAGCAGTAAGGTCGCCTCAGCAGAAGCATCATCCAAGGCCAAGGCGATCGGTTCATTGCCGTCGGGATTCTTGAAGCCATTGGGGATGTCACCGCCAAGCAGACTGGAATAAAAAGTGTCAAAATCAACACCAGCAAAGTATCCCACCAAGCCATCGTTGTTGTGGTTTCCATTGCCCAGCCGCACGGGAAATTTCACCTTGAGGAAATCGTTGGTAGGGCGTGTTTCGTAACGGATTTCGTTTTTGTCTATGAATTCGGTAATCGTATGTTCAAAAGCTTCCCAACTTTGATTCAGCCCAGGTAGCCCCTGTACCTGCAACCCTAGAGAAACTCGAGCAAAGACCAATGGCCGCCCAATTAATACGGCTTCCTCCGTGGCTTCCTGATAATAATCTGGATCGGTTGTGGCCGTTGCCTTTTCAATGAGTTCCTGAAGCTTACGAAGAAAGGTTGCCCTGCCGTTGTTGTAGATCCGCAGAATACTATCCCGGAAATATGGATTCGTGTCTCTGAGAGCTTCTGCAATAGTCCGATCGGGATCCTGTCCAGGGGCATTTCGCCATCGCGTGTTTTCACCGCTCAGAACCAACGAACCGAGTGCAACGCCAAGGCTATCGTACACCGCTAAGCTATTATCCAAATGATTTGGCATCACCCAACCACAAATTGGAGAACGATCGGGATGGCCATTAAACTCGGCAGAAGAGGCACGATCCTGCCAACGGAAATGCAACTGACCGGACTGAGACAGCCGGGGCGGCAGGAAGAACTGGTTGTCGCGTGGATTTACCCTAGTAGGTGGCTCTAAGCTGGCAGCATAGATAATTTTCGGCCTCGCAGCATTCTCCTTGATGATTTCCTGGGTTTGTCCAAAAACATCCACAAGCTGAAGACTTGTCACATGCAGCAAACCAACTCGGATTGGATTATACCAATTAAGCGGCAAAGGACCATGTGTGTTAGCGTCAGCAACAATCTTGCGAATCTTTTCAGTCTGCTCTTCTCGGAAGGGATTCAGCGGATCGCATACGTTCATCTGAAGACACGCCAATTTCATCGATAGAGCCTCGTGGAATCCCTCCAGGTTTAGCGATTGGATGGGAGTGTTTTTGTAGCGTTGTTCTAAACACTTCAGTTTCTCTCGAAGGGCAGGGGGTGGTTTAAGATCCAAAAGCTTTTGAATTTGCTCACCTAGCGTGCTACGGGTTCCAGAGGACAAATCAGTAGATCCCTCATAGGGTTGACTGAGAGCAAGGGAAGCCTGCCTGTACTCAAGTTCTCGATTTGCGAGAGTAAAATCATCCTGGATCCATTGAGGGGAATAGGTTTGGCTAATGTCGTTGATTTCTTTAACGGGCGCAAAACGTGCTTTCCATTCCGCCCGAACAACAGCAGGCTGCTTATAGATATCAAAAGCAACTTGTGATGGCAGCACGCCGTTGATTGCTATCGATTCATTAGCGGGGGCAGCCTTAGCGAGTGACTCCACCAGTGCCGCGATCGGAGAATTCTCGTCAGCAGACGGATCGAGCATCCGGAGGCGAACTTGAAAGGAATCCAATAGAACTGCTTCCTCAATCAGTTTTCTCATGGCTTGCGGGTAGAACGTCTTTTGTAAGTCCGGCAACGTGCATTCTTCTGTAGCGGCCAACTCGATCGCATTGCCATCCTCGCTTTGATAACGCAAATGAGTAATCACATCTTGGGTCAGTCTACATTTGAGATAACCGCTATCGGTAAATCCTCCGTGCCCACCCAAAGGCTCGGACGGACGTACCGCCTTGCCCAGGATTAGAAGCGTTGGATCATTGGCACGCCAATAACGAGAACCAGGGACCTGTACAAGTCGCTTATCTTCACCTAGCAAATCTCTCACCTTGCGTTCTTGCTGAGCCAACATTTCTGGGGATACCGGTCCTCTATCTCGCTCCAATTCTATGCAAACTCGATCAACGTAACGTTGGATGTCATTGATTCGCCGTCGCAATCTGCCAAACGTACTCGACTGCTCCTGCCCGTCGTCAACATGATCCTTCAACGCTACAAATTTGTACCAGTCTGCAAAGAGCTGCCATTGTCGCAGGCGTCTTTTCTCCTGATATTCGTTGAATTGCGTTTGCAAGCGATTTAATTCTGCCAATTCTCGCGTCAGATCCGAGCCTAGCGATGGGATGTGGATTACGGGTGTGATCGCTTCCGAACCATTCTTTTCTTTGGGCTTGACCTCCCATTGTTGATGAACAGCATAGGCCCCAAATGCATTCTGGTGAACAGCATCCTTGAGTTGTTCCAAGTCAACATTGACTGTTGCTGAGAGCATCCCTAGCTGCAAGGCGTTGAGTTGGCTTTCCAGCCCCCGATCGCCTCGAGCAAGCAATGCCGATAAAGCTTCGGTACTGTTATTGCCGATCGCCAGAAAGACAGGGTCTAATGGTCGCTCATTACGAGTACAATCTAGGCAATAAGGAACATCCGTGACTACACCATGATAGAGAGTATAGCCGATCTCTGGCAGGTGTTCTGAATCCACCTCCCATTCCAAATCGGCAAGCGCCTCCTGAGCTGAGGCATAGTGCAAAAAAGGATCTTGCGATCGTTCCCGATATCGACCGACTACGATGTATTTCAGCTTCACATCCGCCGGATCTATGTTGCTCAGATCGATTCCGCTCAGATCGTCGTAAAAGCCAAACACACCGTTCGAGTTTGGGAAAAAACCAGCAAACGCTGGCTCGCCAAAGCCGACAACCGTCAAGTTCTTGAAATAGCGAGCATTCGATTCTGCCTGCCACTGTTCATACGGCGTTACTCGTCCTAGGAATGCAAACGGTTTGAGTTGGTTTGCTTCATAGTCGATAGCCATGGGAATGCTAATGCTATTGCTGGTTCTATCGTTGCTAATATAGTCACTCTCAACAACCCAACACTTAGGCTTAGGCTCGGTACTGATTTCTCCACCGGCTGTCCGCCGAGTAATTATGCGTGTAATCAACCACCAGTTGGGCGCGTTTTTAAAAACGACATCGCCTGTATCTTGTTGCACCCCCTTAGAATAAGAAGAGGGCAGTTCCCAATGCACGTAGACACCTGCCTTCCGTCTTTCCACCGACTGGAAAGGTTGAGCGACCACACTTTCGCTATTGTAGGGCTTCTTGTTAACTGGCTGACCATTGCTACCCCGATAAGGCAAACTCGCGAAATTATGCATCGGCTGGGCAAACCACTCTTTGTCGGCATCTGCTTTGCTGAGGCACAACGCTGCAACTTTAATCGGTACACACAAGCCGCTACTTTTTGCGTTTTGATGAGGTTGATGCATGTGATTTCAACTCCTATGAGCGAACAGCGATTAAACCGCTTTCCAATGATGGAAGGTTTATATCGACGAGTTTTACTTTTTTGTTAGCTTCCCAATGGTAGATGCATAATTGTTTCCCAGAGCCTTCCGAGTCGATCCACACCACATCTCCTGACTGGGGATCGATTGCCATGGCGGAATAGTCGTCATTACCAAAGGCTGGACAGAGCGACTTTTTTCCGTTGCCATTTAGATCGGAAATAAAGAGCTGCTGGGAAGCAGCATCAATCCAGTACAAACGGTTCCGCGAACCATCCACGGCCAGATCCACGATTTGACTAGATTGACTGTAGTGTAGCGTCGCTGAGGTTGTCTGTTGACGAACCAAGCGTTCCATTGCCGATTGGCTAACCTTACGAAAGTCATCTAAATTTTTACAAGATGCTTTTGAAGTTTGACCGATGATAATTATTTCATTTTCAGTAAAGTAATATGATAATACGATATTTTCTAGTCTAGGTGTATGCCTCAATCTTGAATACTTAGGTATTGGTTGAGCCTCGCCAATTCGTACATTCAAACAATCTCCAAGACGATGGGGAACACATAAGCCCATTTCTTGCCGTTCCTCTCCTGGTAAATATAGCAATGTAAGACTCTCAAACCATCCGGGGGGGTAGGAACTTAAAGAAATCACTTGTTTGTTTAACGTATATATATTCCTTGCACAACCGCTGCCATCCATAGTATAAATGAGCGTTCTGTTTTGTCTTCTGCTAATCCAAAACATCTCATTTTTGTAAAGTGTCATGTCTGAAACCTTCTCTTCAGGCTTAGGCTTGGTAACTTCTTCGAAACCACCCAACGGACTCCATGAGGAGATGCCGCCCTGGCAGGAGAAGTAAATAGTTAGATTTTGAACTGGCTCCAGTTCCCGTTGAACCTTAATTGGCTCCGAGTCAATAGATTCATATTCGTTTCTGCAAGAGAACTTATAGGAGCGTTCTTTATACCATGCAAATTGCTTTAGATTTCCTTCGTGTTTAAGACCACCTATTTTACCGTCGCCCCAAGTGATTTCATATTCACTAGCATAGTTTGCCGACCATTGGAAATGCTCTGATTCCCACCACGAAAGGTTATCGTTTTCGATCTCGAATTTATCAATCTTCGGGGTCTCAACGGTAATCGTTATTTCTTTCGTTTTTTCAGTAGATTTCCTATCGGATGTACTGTGGCAGGTCAACGAACACTCAGTTATTTTTTTCTGATGAACAAACTCATAGCTATCCGTCAGTTTGAAATCAGTCCCTACTCGGATTCCATCTACAACTAATGAGCATCGCTTGCCTCCGTAACAATCCCACACCAGTTTCACAGGCACTCCGGCACGTGCTGGAGAGTTTTGATTGTCGAAGTGCACAATTGTGGGCGTCGCCTTGATCTTCCGCAACACCCTCACCAAGTAACCATCTTTGTATCCAGGGATGTGACGGTAATAAAGGTAAACTGGCGTATTTCCCTCCACGAAACGAGTCACAATTCCGTTATTTCCCTCCGTTCCCCATTGAAAGGTGGCCTTCTCATTTCCCCCCAGAATTTCGCAATTCTCGCCTCGTTTCGGCTTCAGATCCCAATACGGATCCTCGGCGATACGGAAACGGTCTACCCTCCAGCCGATTTCATTGGGGCGAAGCACAAACTGTGCTGCCTCCCGATCGGTGGTGAGCGCTCTAGGCATCTCGCGATCGCTATCTGTCAAGAACTTCAGGCGAAAATATGGATCGTTTTCGCCCCAGGGCGTTCCTTCTGGCACAATGGGATTTGAACTCGTGTTGTGTAAAGTAAGCTTGGGTCTATTTGGTATTTCTCGCGCTTCACTGATGATGATTTTCCGTGGAGAGAACTCGGGAGTGAAGTCGCGCAGCTCTCGGTCTTGGTCGGGTTTCTCGAACAGACTAAACGGGGTAATTTGCTTGGTGTCATTGACACCGATAACGCGTTGATGGCAGAACCAGACCATTGCTCCGATCGCTGGTTGCCGAGCGGTGGCGATCTTAGTCAATTTGAATTGTAAGGTTTGGTGATTCTCTAATTGCGTCTCAGGAGCCTTAAGAGATACCGCAAAATAGGCCATCGGTCCCTGGTTGAAATGTCCCAGCGCCCAGCAGGATTCACTTTCTGGAGCCAGAGAAATGCGACGAATATCTTCATTGGGTAACAGGTTGTTTAATGTAAAGTAGAAACAGGCTGGGCCTTGTGGCTGCCGCCGAGGTATGGGTTCGCCACCTGGAAGTGTCAGTGTTTGTCCAGTATTATTACGAATAGTAACAGTAAGATCGTTGTAGGTCTCGTCGCCAGGAACCCCAGTAATGTAGATAATCTCCTCATTATTTTTATTAGCCATGGCGATGTTGAGTCCTGGATTGGATAGCTGCCACTCTATGGCCTCAGCAGGTGAAAGCCAAGCCATCTGGAAAATGTCTGGGGATGAAGGGGTATTAACTGTAGTCATGGGTTGGGATCTCCAAAAAATGAAGACTTCTGGAACTGTTGATACTAGTTGCGTTTATTAAGCAGATTTACTTTTAGGACTGTTAAAACGAACTTGCTCCACACAAGCCACCATTTGCAAAGCATATTCAGCGCTGGTGAAGGGATCGACGTTAACTTCTTGTTTCATGGTGGCTGCAAGACTCGCAACCTTCAGCACTCGGTTACCACCTTCGCGTAAGGGCACGTCAATCTTTTTGCCGTGGGGTTGACCATCTTGATTGCGCAAATCTTTCTCAAACTTAGTGCTCTCATTCACATTCAGTCCGAAATGTAGGGTCTCCGCTGGCTGGCTGAATTCCAGGGTTTGAATCCTGCCTTCAAACACGCCAATCATAACAGTGTTCGCCAGCAAGTCCAGACGCACTCTCTGGATTAGCTCGCCATTACCATCACAGGCTTTCACTTCCAACCCCGGCCAATAGGGTAGTGCGGCGGAACGAAGTAAAAAGCCAGTTTCCGGTATTGACTCGCTGCTGGCCGTATCAAAATCGACAGGTAGACCCAACGTCTGAGAAAGCATTGTTTCAGCCAAGGCTCGTGCCTCGGATCGCACTTGAGGGGCAAATACTCGATCGTGGGCTTGCTCGGTCTTGGAAACTTTACCAACACTCCAAGCCCCGGCCTCCAAATGTTCCAGCCAATGCGCATCGACGTAGAAAAAACGAATCGACTCAGGGGGCAACATGCGAGGATCTGAGACCAAGTAATGGAAAGGCACCCCTTTCAACAGTCGGAGCATCGCCAGCCAATTGACGATTTTCTCGGGAGGCTGTGGCTTGTCTGCCTTGGGAAACATCTCCCGATCTCGCTCGTGCAATTCGCGTATGGCCTCTGGGTCGGTCAATACGGACGTGAGGTCGTCAAAAGCCGTATCAGTGTTGTCCATCGTTCAATCCTCCGTTGTGAATGCATCCAGAAAGTCCGTCAATCGATCTGCCAGCGATTCCATGATAGCAAAGGTTAGTGGGTCAATATTCCCAGCCTCTTCCGGCATGTGTTTCGGCGGAGACAGATGAAACTCGCGCAGCATTTGTTGTCGCTGCAATGCGGCTTGAGTGCTGCGAATTTGTTGTCGTCGCCATCGCAGGAGAGTGGTGGCGAAGTTCATATCGTGCAGAGCCAGCAGCCTGCCCAATTGCCAGGCCGCTGCATAGGAGACATCAAACATCCCGGTGCTCCGATCGTAGTGCAGTGCTGCGTCAGGGTGCGTTTCCGGAGGCTCCAACTCGAAATCAGGTTGGAAAGGGTAAGGCAGCAATGGGCCTCGATACCACGATACGGTGCGATCGTTTCGTCGCGTGTAATGGGTCAGTCCCGTATAGCCCCTCGCCAGAACTGAGTTCACTTTCTCCTGCGGTGACTCAGGTGTTACATCCTTAATTTCAGGAACTTGTAAATGAGCTGGTCTTCGATCGAGAGTCTTCAGCACTTCGGTCAACGTATACTCTACACGTTTGGTTGCAAAATTCCAACTTTTTAACGAAACCAGCCGCACGTATTTATATTGGTCGCCAATTCCAGAATTTCCGTTGGCATCTGGCAAGTACTCACCGAATCCTTCCAGGGAGACCAAATGCACTACATTGTCAAAACCGAGGGGGCTATCGTCGCTATTCAGTGGTTCCCCATTGCCGTTTGGCGAGGGCGGAGGAAGACCGGGCAACCGATTGGCAATAATCACGGCATACTCGCCCTTTTCGGGACTGGTCGGCAACAAACCCAGATCTGGGTTCCAGGAAATACCATGGGACTTGAGATCGAGCGGTTTTTCACCCTTAGATACTTCGCGAACATGAGCCAGATAGCCCAAGTCTTCCAGAGTGGGAGCGATCGCCTCGAACAGTGCCAGTGGAACATCAATCACTGTGCAACAATCTTTGGGATCTTCACAGTCTTTAGGATCTTTACTGTATTCGTAAGCCTGTGCAGCCGTCTCAGCAGGGTGAAAAGTGCCCTCCGGCAAATTCCGGAGTTCGCTGATCGCCACTGGTTTTGGCTCTGGAGGCGGATCGTTTTCGTCAAATACCAGTAAGGTCAGCCAGGGGGTCTTGTTTTTATTGGAGTCCGTTTCTGTGTTGTTGCCAGGGTCAACGCTCCGCTCCCAAGGCAACCCTGGTTTGTTCAATACAATATGGGGCAAATGCCTTCCAAAGTTGCCCAGCCTGTTCGCAGGAGGATAAAGGGAGTGAACAGCACCCTCGTCGAAGTGGTAAGGTTCACCCTTAACCTCTATTCGGTACTCGCTGACAGATGGATCCCCCACATCCTGACCTGGAATCTCAATCTCATGGGTTACAGAAATGTGATACTTTCCGGGCTTCAGTGGGATTGTTTCGTGTTGGATAAAGGTAATTTGTTTTTCGTCATTCATGTTGGTTCGCCCTCCAGCATTCCTACCAGTGCTATCTGGGCTGCCAAGTCATGCTGCCCTGCCTTAAATCGATCGACGCGAATATTTTCTGATGTCACTGGAAAACTGTGTTCGCTCAAGGCTTTGACTAAAGTCTCCCTAGCCTTGCTCACCTCTGGCTGCCCGATGGTGTTTTCCATCTCCCTAAGAGGATCTTCTAACTCTACTTTGTAGTGATCCTGGCGCAATTCTTCTGGATCTAAGTTTACAGGTGGGAGATAAATAACAAGATTTTTCCAGGGGATCGGCGTTCCCAAGGGCTTTTCAAGTTTAACGCACAATTGCAAGCCTGTCAGCACGTCTTTGATTTGCGAAGCTTCCCCACCAGCCATTTGCGGTTCTCCCGCCGCCCACATCGATCGAGGAACGTTACCTTTGATCGACTGCACCTCGAACTTGACATACTGATTCTGAGCATCTCGGATCTCTATCTTAAAACAAGACTTAAAGTCCGATGGCTGGACACCTATTTCATTGCCGCCATCGGTGAGAAAACCGACGCCGAAATCCTGGTTCCCTGTGTGATTTTCCTCCTGGCCGTTGAAATAGACCCTTTTGATCGGAATACGTGAATGGGCGACCAAGACTAACGATCCGGGTGCGACGATCCATCCCAGTAGTTTACTAAGTGCCGTGTTGCCGGGATTTCTGTCCTCTTCTTTGCGAATCTCTTCTACTAAGCCATCCGCGATGCTCACTTGGCAGATGGGCAAAGGCTTTGGGTCTTCCCTCACAGCACGATCGATAAAAGAGGCGGCAGCTTCTAAAGTCAGCTCATTATCCGAGGTGTTTCCCGCAAGGAAGGCATTCTGGAAATCTCTCCATTGGATCTGGGTTGGAGCCTCCTCCTCTTCGCCAAACTGAGCCTCTAAGGAGATAAATTTGAGGTTGATTGTGACCGTTCCCTGGAATTTTGGACCCTTCAAACGCAAGCTAGTACCGACTTCGACGGAGATGGTATTGGTGATCCCGAGGATGGTCAACTGATAAGAGACCCCCACAGTGGCCAGAATACTCACACCGTACTTCAACGGCAACCAAGCCATGAGGAAGTCGGCTTGAACTTTGAACCAGGCTTTGAATTTGTCAAACTGAAAAACGGCTTCGATTAAGCCACCAAACATAATGCAGGAAGGCGTCAAGGCAAAATAGCGATTGCCCTTGATTGTGACCCGATCCGAGAACTTCCAGTTAAAGCCCAGAGCCTTGAGCTTGGGATAGTGGGCAGGTACGGAAAACTGTGGATGGTATCCTCCCAAGGACAAGACAAAGTCCCCTGCGTGAGTTTTATACAACCAAGTGGAAAGGGTAAAGCCCCCTTCAAGCTTAGCTTCCTTGACGAAGATGTAGCTGTTGGGGGTTAGGGCACCGCTGAAGGATACTCGGCCTGAGAGAAAATCAAGAGTAGCAATCAGGGCTAATTCAATGTTTATCAGTTTTTTGTCTCTGGGCGCACTTTTGGGGAGTTGTACGCTGGCTATGCCGATGATGGACAATTCAAATTGCGTGCCGATGGACAACACCGCCAACAAATACGCACTCACGATCTCATAGGAAGAGAACTCGATGCCCGCGGCTAACCACACATTGCCATAGGCCATGGGGAACTCGTGATTCATTTCGCGCAGATCTAATTCCCCACCCCTGGCTACTGCCACGAGTGCAAATTTATGGAGTTCGTCAATAGTAGGGATCTCGATCTCCCGATTATATCCAAACCCAGCGGCCAAACCCGTAACATAGAAAGCTGGGTCACCAAAGGGTACACCCAAGAAGCCAAAGACAAATAGAGACGGATTCTTGCCCCTATCATCTGTGGTATATGAGCCAAGACCCGCGATGCCATAGCCTGAGATCTTGATGACAACCACCCCGTTGTAAATCCACGGATCGGATTCGCCAGAGTTTTGAGTGCGGAGTAACCCACCCCTGAGATCCACGCTCCCCGTATTCAAAGCCGCATAAATCCCCTCCAGTCCTAACTCCGGTAGATCTTCTAGCAGTTTTTGGAGATTGAATCCTAGGGAGAAGCCATAAAAGTCCAGCTGAAAGCCAGATATCTTCACCCCAGCATCTAGCAAGAGACCTAGGCGGGTTTCATTTTTGTCTGGATCGCTGGAAAATTGAAAGCCAATTCGCTTAAACTGAAAAACGCTGAGGGTTTTTTGAACGTCGATCCACCAAACTTTTTGACTCAAACCCGGTTGTTCGGTCAGGGTCAGGGCACGATTGTCAGGCGTATAAAGGGGCAATGTGAAAGGTATTCTGACCGTACCACCAAGTTCCACTTCCGCTAGGATGGAAATGCCTCTGGTAATTGTAACTGCTTCAGATGCGGATAAAAACTCGGCGAGCATCAGCACTTCGGCACTGTTGGCTAACAGTGATGAGCTTTTGGGAATATTAAATTCCTCTATATCGGCAGAAGCAACAACGAACATCAGGCGTTTGAAAGTGATGACATCGTCCTGAAACTTCTCGCCAATCAGGGGAAATTCCCTAACCCTAAGGTCTCCGGAAAACCCCACTCCGAAGACGTAGACCCTTGTACCATTCTCTATCTGAGTTGTGAAGAAAGCCTTCCCGTAATGGCTGGTCTCTGCTGTGAGTTCAAGGGAATAATTTTGAGTGTTGTACTCGAACGAGAGTCCTTTGAGGCCGAAGTCCAACTCGTCTGGAATTTGGATAGCGTCTTCGATTTCGAGAGCATTAATCAGATCTTGGATGTTGAAGATATCATCATCCCCGGGTTTGTCCCAAGTCGCCCTCAGGTTATGAGCGTTTGCACTGCTTTCGGTGGAGATCGTAAACTGATGCTGACCAACTTGCATCTTACCGCCGAATGCAAACTCGAACTCACCGTCAACGAGACGAACTTTAACGCTAAGCGAAGTTTTCCACGCTAAACTCTTGCTTTCAATCATCATTGCTTTCGAGCCATATAGTGTGTCTTTGCCATCTGCTTTCTTACATAAAAGCTTGGCTTCGCACACCTGAAAGTGGTCGCGAAACTGGCAGATTCGGTCAGAATTAAGACCTATTAACTGACATCTTGCACCAAAGTATTAATACTGATTTTTTATTTTGTTAATAAACATATGTTTGTATCAACAACACGAAATATCAGGTTTTTTAGCCTGCGTAGGCAGGCTTTACTTGTATAAATTCACCATTATAGGGTGCAGGATAGGAGCTAAGCAACATCTTCTCTACCTGAGAATCATACTGTAACACTAACGAGGATGCAGTGATTTCAATATTGCCAAGCCTGAGAGGTTTGTTGAAAGATAAACCAAAACCAAATCCGTATTTCTTTGCCTTGGTATCAATTTCAAGATAGGTAATATAAATCTCTGTGTTTTTAATTGCCTTTATGATTTCACCCAGAAAAGAAGTTGGGGATACAGTTTTCTCCATGCTCTTCCACAGCCCTGCAAGTCCAGATGTAGGATCTTCGCCAGGCTTATGATTGATATTCAATAATACTCTATCTACATCGACTATAATCGACCCAATAGTTCCCAGGCTGATACTTTCTATCTGTTCTGCAAGCGGCTTTCCATATTTCAGTTGCATATGAGTTTGGTCGTCTGAATGGTAAATCCTACCTGAAAGTTCAAAATTACTGCCGGCAATACTGATGATCATGGTGCCGTGCATGTCTATGTTTACGGTCTGGGTACTTTGTATCATTGTCATTGAAGTCATTGAAATATCCCTCACGAAGTGACAAGCAGTTTGAAATGATGATGATCTAAACTAAGCTATAGTAGCTTTTCTAAGAAGCACTCTGAAGCTCCAATTTCTAACAATTTACAACATTCTCTGAAGGGCAGAAGAAAAAAATATTTTAAGTAATTTTTGATGATTTTGCGTAATAAATAGATATTTTTCTTAACTTTTTTATTTTGTTTAGGGAGGAAATATCCAGCAATTCTCATGTTTAGACTTTGGACAAAAATGAATTGTTCGTGAGTGATGCTTGCGAACAATTTTCCGGATATCATGAATTACCTCAGTTTGTTTCAAAACTGAAGTAAATGACTAAAAAAGCAGAATAATTACGCAGCTTTCTTCTTTGTAGGTATTGCTTTAGCTCGACTTTATTCATTTTTTAGTAACGCGAATGCTAACGCTGAAACCTATGTGGAACAATAGTTTTATTTTTTTAATGTCACCATAAATCAGTGATATTGAAAAATGTTTTGCCAAAAAGCTAGGGTTTTTGCTCTGTAATGAGAACCAAGTTCTTAATTTTGGACAAAGTCGATAACTTGCACAGACAGTGGAATGAGATGTACGGGTTGTTCATTTTTTTTGTAGGTAGAAAAAACTTACTCGTTCATGAAATACTTTCTTTGAGACGAGCAAGCATACTTTACTGATACTACTGTGACAAATCGAGTGACAATCCTCAAGGATAAATTTAATCAAAGTTTGGGATTACCCTTTAAATAACTGTTGCCAACAAGTATAATTGGGCAAGCCATTGCGGAGCTAAAAATTAAATACAAGCAGCGATTATTTGACCCATTCATAACGCTATGGGCATTTTTATCTCAGGTTTTAGATGCTGATAAAAGGGGAGCATCCCAAATGTTTAAATTTGTAGTACGGGCAGCGTTCGACGGCTCGACTGAGCTGAGCCGAACGTCTGAGCTCACGCCGAAGTCTTGCCCGCTTTATATCTCAAGGGAGCAAGATGCTCCCACTACCGTATACTTTTGAAAAATTGGGATGCTCCTGATAAAAGTTGTCATAATGCAGTGAGTAAAATAATTGCTTATTTAGGGCTTGCTGTTCGCGTAGCGCAGCGTTAGCTGTAAAAGTCATGATTGTGGGGTTAGGGAACTCTTAACAGTTTCACCCCTATTGTTTTCATTTTTTTGGACTCCAAATAATTGTCAATGCAAGGTTTTTAAACCTCAAACCCCTATTTCCTTGCACTTTCTCCGAATCAAACAGCCTAAAAGCATTGATAAATCAATGTTGTATAGTTATTCAGCAGATCCTAAGTATATTCAACTATGCATAAATCAATCAATATATCCAATTTAGACAACCAAACCATCGATCGCATCTTAGAAATGGCATGGGAAGATAGAACACCATTCGAGGCGATCAAGATTCAGTTTGGTCTCCAAGAAAAAGATACAATCGCAGTCATGCGGCGTTATATGAGTACCTCAAACTTCAAGATGTGGCGTAAGCGAGTCACCACACGTAAAACCAAGCATCTTCTTGAATTAAGTAATAAGTAATAAGTAATAAGTAATAAGTAATAAGTTTGTTTTTGTGACCAGGATTCAAACCCCGTCCCAAAAACATTCTGCCTCAAAAGACAGGGCTTTAGACCCCAATATTTCGGTAAAAGAGATTTTATCGCAGGTCGCTTTAAGTCAACCGGATGACGCGCTTAAGCGGGCACCGGACACAGAGCGCTCCGCGTCTGGTGTGTCCCCGCTTAAGCGCGTCATCCGGTTGACTTAAAGCGAC
>JAAUYD010142570.1_pt1 | contig 14439 bp, 12 predicted proteins | sample 7278101 | NCBI WGS metagenome assembly JAAUYD01 (sample SAMN14350128, study PRJNA611818) | marine sediment metagenome | isolation source: surface marine sediment (0.6m) | place: French Polynesia: Moorea | collected 2018-08
AGCAATACAAGAGCAATGTCGTGATCCAGAATCTTTGCCAATGCCTCGTTACCCGAGCTAGCCTTAATCAATTCCACATCGGGTTCATCAATCAAAGATTCCAAGACGAAAAGATTCTCTGGTCGATCATCTACAATCAGAATTTTTGCCTTATTCATTCTTCCCAATCTCCAGCAAGTTTCATCAGAAATTGGCCAATTTTCTCAAGCGGAAGTATATGATCCACACGGCATGCCGCAATGGCTGCGTTGGGCATCGTCGCGACCTCCGCCGTCTCGGGTGCCTGGACAATCGTCAAACCTCCACGTTTTTTAATTGTTGCAAGTCCGGCAGCACCATCAGCATTTGCTCCTGTTAATATCACTCCTATCAATTTTCTGCAATAGGCATCGGCCGCCGATTGAAAAAGAACATCAATTGAAGGCCTGGAATAGTTCACCTTTTCTGCCGTTGAGAGTGCCAGGGTCTTCTGCGGTTCAATTAAGAGATGATAGTTGGCCGGTGCAAAATAGATAGTTCCTGGCTCAATATCAAACTTATCCCTGGCTTCTTTGACCTCCAGGGCAGAGCTCTTGTTAAAATGCTCAACAAGATAATTTCCACCTCCTACGGCCATATGCTGAACGATTATTACTGCTGCATTAAAGTTTTTTTCTAAAACCGATAAAATTCTCTCCAGTGCCGCTATCCCACCTGCGGATACTCCAATTACAACTGCATCAAACTCACCTAACTCAGGCGCCATTCGCCACCTCTGTTTGTCAGCGCTTTTTTCGATATATCTTTTCTTTTGGTGCAACTGCCTCAAAAAGATCCGCTATTCCAGAAAATCTCAATGTTTCTTTCGTACCTAGACAGAGAAACCCACCAGGACAAAGACTATCATAGAAAAGTTTAAAAACCCTTTCCTGCAAATCTTTGTTGAAATAGATCAAAACATTCCGGCAAAAAATCACATGCATTTCACCAAAAACACCATCGGTTACTAGGTTATGCGATGAAAAAAGCACCTTTTCTCTTAAGGATTTCTTTAAGATCACATTCGCACTATCGGCAATATAGTAATCCGAGAAAGATTCACGCCCACCCGATTGAATATAGTTGGCTGTGTATTCCCTAATTACGTCAATTGGATAAATACCCGCTTTGGCTTTTTCCAGAATAAGTTCGTTAAAGTCAGTTGCATATACCTGGGTCCTTTCCTTCATCCCCTCTTCATCTAAGATTATACTCATTGAGTAAACCTCTTGGCCTGCCGAACAACCGGCATGCCATACCTTGATGAATGGATAGGTTTTCAAATGGGGAATGACCGTTTCACGAACCTCCCTGTAAAACCAAGGATCCCTGAACATCTCTGTCACATTGATAGAAAGATCGAGTAAAAGATGGTTGAAGAAATTCTCATCATGGATAAGTTTATGTAACATTTCCGAATAGTTCTTCAATCCAGCAAGTGCCAGTCGGTGTTCCAGACGTCTCTTGGTATGTGCAACAGCATAATTTCTGAAATCATAGCCATATCTCAGGAAAATGGCTTCAAGCAGTAACCTGATCTCAAGACTCTCGTTTTTTACCTGCTGGGATTCATCACTCATCAGTACAACCACACGCGTAACATGGATAATAGTTTCTCAGGATCAACCGGTTTAGCCAGATAATCACTGGCACCCGCCTCAATACATTTATTCCTATCACCCTTCATGGCTTTGGCGGTAAGGGCAATAATTGGCAGTTTTTTAAAGGTTGAGTTTTTCCTAATCTCCCGCATGGCTTCGTAGCCATCCATACGCGGCATCATAATATCCATTAATACAGCCTCGATTCCTTCGGTTTCCTCAAGCTTTTCAAGACACTCAACGCCATCTCTGGCAATAACCACTTCTATATGGCGTTCTTCCAAAACACTGGTGAGGGCAAAGACATTGCGCATGTCATCGTCAACCAGCAATACTTTGCTGCCATTAAGAACAGCTTCCTTGTTATGGACCATTTTCAACATCTGCCGCTTCTCCTCAGGCAGATCTGCCTCTACCCTGTGGAGGAAAAGAGCTGACTCATCCAACAATCTTTCTGGGGATTTTACACCTTTGATGATGATAGACTCGGCATACCGGCTCAGTTGCTTTTCTTCATCCTCGCTGAGTTCTCTTCCGGTGTAAATTATGATGGGCACAGCTGAAATGGACTCATTTGTGCGGATTTTTTCAAGCAGTTCAAACCCCGACATATCCTCAAGCCCGAGATCGAGGATCATACAGTCATAGCTATTTTCACTCAGCTCACGATAAGCTTCTGCACCGGTCCCGACTTCGGTTGTCATAACATCAGAATTACCGATAAGCTCCTTGATGCTTTTTCGTTGAATGATATCATCTTCAACGAGAAGCAATCGGCTAACGGGTTTGGAAATCATATTTTCCAACTTGCCCAGGGTCTCATCAATCTTCTCCATCGAGACCGGTTTGGTCAGAAAACCAATAGCACCCATTCGCATGGCATCCATTGAGCTGTCAGCAGCAGACATGAAATGAACTGGAATATGGCGTAAATCCGAGTTGTCCTTTAAACGCTGCATAACATTCCAACCATCAATGCCAGGCAGCCCAATATCGAGAATGATTGCACTGGGACGATAGTAGTCGGCAAAATGTAGGCCTGTTTCACCGTCTTCAGCAATAATACACTTGAATCCACGATCCCTGGCAAAATCACGAAGAATTTTGGAAAACTTGTTATCATCCTCGATTATCAACAGACTTTTGCAGCCGGGAGTCACACTTTTTCTGTCATCGTTAACTTCCTCGGCTTCACTGATTTCCTCTTTGACCTCGACATCTTGTTGGATTTCCTCTTTGACCTTGACTTCTTGTTGGTTTTCCTCGACTGGCTTTGCTGCTACATCCGGTTTTTTCACTGCCTGAGGTGTCGTTTCAGGTTCATTGGTAATAGCTTCGGCCACAGCACTGTCATCTTGATGTTCCTGGGGCACTACGATGGTAAAGGTACTCCCAACATCCGGTACAGAATGGAGATGAATGACACCTCCCAACAGACGGGTAAGTTCCTTTGAAATAGACAGTCCCAGCCCGGTTCCGCCATAGGTCCTGCTGGTAGAACCATCGGCCTGCTGGAATGCTTCAAAAATAATTCGCTGTTTATCTTCAGGAATACCTATGCCTTGATCCTTTACCGAAAATGCCAAACAGCTCTCGGCCTTCAACTGTGTTCCGGTAAGATGCTCAGCCTGCGGCCTGCCGATATTTAATGATACTGTGCCTTCCTTGGTGAATTTGAAGGCATTGGTTATAAGATTTCGTAATATTTGCTGCAGCCGCTGCGAATCGGTTTTCACTTTGGTGGGGATATCGTTGGCGATATTGAACTGCAGTTTAAGTCCCTTGTTTTCAGCCACTTCCTTGTACAGCACCTTGAGGTCATCACAGATGCGCTTTAAGGGGATATCCTCAACCATAATATCGACTTTACCGGCTTCGACTTTTGAGAGATCCAGTATTTCATTGATCAGTTTCAGCAACTCTGTTCCTGACGAATTGATAGCTTCGGCAGATTCCACTTGTTTGTCGCTAAGGTTCCCGTCTTTATTGCCACTGAGAAGCTGTGAGAGAATAAGGATGCTATTGAGCGGAGTGCGTAACTCATGAGACATATTGGCAAGAAACTCAGATTTATATTTACTGGCAATTTCCAGTTCCTGTACCTTTTTCTCTACTATTTCCTGAGCTTCCTGAAGATCACTATTCTTGGCCCATATCTCGTTTTTCTGCTCCTCCAGATCCTTAGTTTGCCTATTGAGTTCCTCATTAATCTGACCTAATTCTTCCTGTTGTTCAAGCAGCTCGGTTTTTGATTCCTTAAGTGCTCTGGTTTGCTCTTCCAACTCCTCATTGGTAACCCGTAGCTCTTCCTGCTGAGCCTGAAGTTCCGCCTCTGATTCCTTCAAAGCCCTGGCCTGTTCTTCAAGCTCATCATTAGTTGCTTTCAGTTCTTCCTGCTGGGTCTGAGCCTTGTTGAGCAGTTCGGATATTCGGTTGCGGGAGTCGGCGGCATCTAAAAGAATGGCAATATTGGGGATATTCTGCTCGAGAAATTTCTTCTGTAGATCACTAAAGGGTTCTAATGATCCCATGAGCACTACCCCGGCCAAATCACCATCAGAATGAATGGGTACCGCCATATAATGATGCAGCGGTCGTTCGCCCGAACCGTAGTTCATTTGTGGCGCTTCATCAGCCACATTGGAAAAAAAGAGGCTCTCACCTTCAAGAGCAGCCTGCCCTATCATCCCCTCACCCAAGGCAAAGGAATTGAAATTACCGTTTCGATCAGAAAAGGCATAGGATGCCCGGAGCTCAAGGGTGCCTTTATTGTTGAGATATATTGCACCCAACCCGGCATTGAAATGTTTGACATAAAAAGTTATGCAGCGTCTGGCAAGCTCATCGGGTTCCAAATCACCTCGGATGATATCATCAAGTTGTTCCTTGCCAGACTTGAGCCAGTCAACCTCTTTGAGGTTTCCAGCCATATAGGCGAGGGAGCGCACCAGATCACCAAGCTCATCTTTTCTATCTGCCGTAAACTCCTTGCTATATTCTCCATGGGCAATGGCGTCTGCAAAGCCGATGCTGCGAAGAATTGGCCTGGTGAAGCCCCGGGCAAGCAACCAGGCCCATCCTGCGGTTAGAAAGATAAATAACACTATGAAAAAGCCTACTTTCGTGTAGATATCACGCAATGGCTTAGTCACTTCATATTGGTCTATCTTAGAAATCAGATACCATTCCAACCCCTGCATTTGCAGTTTATCAAAGGCAACAAGAACCTTTTTGCCTGCACTGTCCGTATATATACCTTTGCCACCGCTATTTCCTGATTCTCGGGCATCACTCCAGTATTGGAGATCAAGTCCAAGCTGATAGCCAACCACATATTTGCCATCTCCCATGGTTGACATGTTGCTTCGAAATTCAAAGTCTTGATCATTCTCGATCCAACCAATGATGTATGATTCGCCACTCTGCCCCATCCCTTTTCTCGATTCGATGATTGTAGAGATGAGTTCGGCATCGAATTTGAGAACGGCAACGCCCATTATCTGCCCAGATAGATTCGTTATGGGATGACCAATGAAGGCTACTTCTTTGTTATCCGCCGGTTCGTAAGGCTCAAAGTCGGAAATGACGGTCGTACCGGAATCGATTACCTTTTTCCAGGTTTGCGCCAGCGAACTGCCTTTTAATTTGCCATGCAGAAGATTTTTACCGTTATCCTCCGCGTTCTTCACCGAAAACATAACATTGCCATAGTCGCCATCTAAGAGATAAAAATCACTATAGCCGTTCAAGAATGTGTAATCCTGAAATTGTTTGTGCAGTTCTCCGACTATTTTTTTATAATCAACACTGGTCGTATCAAAGTTATTACTCAGCGAGGATATGTCTATTTCTTCTCGATATCTGGACATTTCTCTATTGAGCTTGTATATACGCTCTGAATCAGCCAGCAGACGGATATCAATCAGACTTTTATTGAGATAATTTTCTATTTGACCTTTTCGGATATTCTGTACGGAAGTCAAATTCTTAAATGACTCCTCAATCATTGATTTTTCTGTCCAGCTACTGGAAAAATACCCGACGACCAACAGGGGGAATAGCCCTGTCTGGATGAAGAGAACAAGCAACTTGGGGCGAATCCTAATGTCTGCTAAACGAATCATTCTTACTCCAGGATAGATCTTTTATAGTTCAGGCACATAATGTTATTGCCATATATGAATAACACAATGATTTCCAGATGAGCTCAAGCATCATCGAAAATCATCATTTGCACTTTAACACTATTCTAACTCTATAGATTATCGGATAATCTCTCTCTTTGTTTAATAAAATTACTCAAGTAGATAACACGACTCATATAAGTCTATAGGAAAAGAACACCTACAGTAAAGCAGAATTTTTTCAGAGGCTGGGATTCGTAACACTCAAGAGCATTGGCGGGTGATCTGGCAGAACCGGCAACATTAAATATGATTGAACGCGTCTTATCAGAGCAGGAGACAACTTGCATAACTTCCGGATATTGTGGCCATTGCAATCAAGACCACAGTCTTGGTGCAGGAAGGAGTAGAGAGTTGAGCCTGAAACTCATGCAGAGACTGGATGCATTACAGCATCTCGATCTCAGCTCGGAGGCTTTGGCTGATTCTCGTTACTCAACCGCGCTTTTGTTTGGAGAAGCACGAGGTAAAATGTTTGGTGTCCTTGATGGAATCGATCCTTTGGGAAAGCGAGTTAGCCTCTATGCCTTTTCCGGGCAATATAACGGGTTGTGGAGCATACCAGGCTGGGTTCCACCACTTTTTGATATTGATCTCTGGCAGAGGATGAACAACCCCTCCGAGCAAAAAATAAAAGCATTGGGACACAAGCTTAAGCAACTGCAAGCCGGATCTGTTCGATATCTTGAAATAAAAACCCGCAGAAAGCAGCTGTCGCAGGAGTTGATGATTAGATTACATCAGCTCTATATATTGCAAAACTTCAGGGGAATGCATTCCCAGCTTCACCAATTTTTTCCGGCTCACCGAGGTATTCCAACCGGAACTGGAGACTGCTGTGCCCCTAAACTCCTGAGCTTTGCCGCCCAACAGAACATCATCCCGCTTGGCATGACTGAGTTCTACTGGGGAAAAACCAATAAATCAGCTTCCAGAAAACATGGTCGCTTTTATTCGGCCTGTGCTGAAAAATGTACACCGCTCCTGGGCTTTTTGCTCTGTGGGTTGGACGATCAGCAAAAATCACATTGCCAAAAACCATGAACATTCTCTACGTTGATTCGGAAATCATAGTAGTGGAAAAACCGGGAGGACTGCTTTCTGTTCCAGGACGGGGAGCAGACAAACAGGATTGTGTAGTCACACGGATTCGCAGTAAATATCCGGATTGTATCACCCAACCTGCGGTTCACCGGCTAGACATGTACACTTCGGGGCTGATGGTATTAGCCAAAACCACTGTCTCACACCGTCATTTATCCCGTCAGTTTGAGTACCGTCAAACCAATAAAACCTACGTTGCCCTGGTGGATGGGGAAATAGAAAAACACCAGGGCAGAATTGAGCTGAAATTTCGCCTCGATGTCGCCAATAGACCCTACCAGATCTATGATCCAGAAAATGGAAAACTAGGGATTACCCTGTGGCGCAGGATTGTAACGCAGGAGAGATTCGCGCGTATAGAGTTTACGCCGCTGACTGGTCGAACTCATCAGTTGCGCGTTCATGCTGCCCATAGACTGGGCCTGAATGCGCCTATTGTAGGGGATCGACTTTATGGCAGCGGCAAAGAAGGAGACCAAATGATGCTTCACGCAACATCTCTTGGTTTCAAGCATCCCCAAACCGGCGAAGTTCTGACTTTTATTTCAGCACCACCCTTTTAACCGGTAAAATACATGATTTACATCAACCACCAAAGCCTGAAAGTAGTTTTCTTGCTTTTTTATGCCGGATACTTCCCTTCGATATAATCTTTAAGATAGCGGTTCTCCACCTCTTTCTCACTAATCTGGGCCTTGACGACATCACCGATTGAGACTAAACCTTTAAGCTCACTCCCCTCCAAAATGGGCACATGGCGGATTCTATTCTCACTCATGATGGCTTGAATATATTCTAAGGTGTCTTCAGGGGTCCCCACAATGAGATCCTTCGACATGAATTGTTTGACCTGCAACTCCTTAATTTTCTCCATCTGATTGAGCACTACCAGCAAAATATCCCGCGGTGCAATAATGCCTTTGATTTTGTCGTTTGAGTCAACCACCAACAGAGATCCAACCTTATTGGCAGCGAATATCGACAGGGCATCCATCAAGGAATTGTCTTCGTGGCAGGTGACAACCCTACTTCCCTTGTGCGCTAAAATATCCTTTACTTTCATATTCAAGGCTCCCTATATGACAATGAATGGAAATCCCCTTCACCTAAACTGTTCGTTTAAATCCTAAATTTTAATGTACTACTTACACCCCTACTGGCAAAAGACTGAGAGCAAAAACACAAAATACCAGGATGAAGGTACTCACCTGAGCAAATGGTGATCGCACCGTTTCAAATTTTTCTCGTGCCTCACTGAAATACATATTGATGATGAGACGCAGATAATACCACATGGAAACAACACTACTAATTACTGCGAGTACCGCAAGGCTAATCTGGTCGGCATGAATCGCATTGATGATGATGTACAGCTTTCCCATGAAGCCGGCAGTTGGGGGAATACCCGCCATAGACAGGAGAAAGACTGTTATGGCGGCAGCAGAGTATGGTCTTACTTTTGCAAGCCCTTTGAAATCATCGAAGGTTTGGCGTTTTTCCCCTTTACCGCTCAGGTATGAGAGTGCGGCAAACATACCCATTGTACCCACTGCATAGGCGGCAAGATAAAAGAGTATGATATTGCCGGTAAATTCCTTAGTGGAAAATGCCACAAGAGCAACGATGAGATAACCTGTATGAACTATACCAGAGGCCGCAAGCATTCTTTTGAGGCTACTCTGGCCTATGGCAATCAGGTTACCTCCAAACATGGTGAAAACTGCTATATAAAAAAGATAGGTTACCCAGGATTTCTGCAAGTCCTCATCCAATGCCAGCAGATTCGCTAAAAGGGCAAATATAGCGGTTTTCAGTGCTGTAGCCATAAAACCGGTAATTGGTATGGTTGCCCCATCATAGACATCGACCACCCAGGCATGAAAAGGAAACGCAGCCACTTTGAAAAGCAGAGCAACAATAATGAGGAAAACCCCAACAACAAGAATCGGGGTACCCATCGTGCCATTTGTGGAAAGAAATTCTGCAATCGCTATAAATTTTGTACTGCCGGCAGCACCATAAACCAATGCAGTTCCCATGGCATAAAAGGCTCCGGCAAATGCTCCAAGCATCAGATATTTGAGCACAGCCTCAGTGGCTTTTACATTTTTTCGATGAATGCCGACTAAAACGTAAACAGCCAGAGACATGATCTCGAGCGAGATAAACGCAGTGATAAGTTCTTGCGCCATGGTGAGGAGCATCATACCGCAGGCGGCAAAGACAATTAAGGAGTAATACTCCATGATGCATGAACCATTTTGTTTGTAATAGGTATGCGAACTCATGCAGGTAAAAAAGCCACAGGCACAAATGATTAGCCCGGCAACCGAGGTAAAACTACCGCCAATCATCATTCCGTTAAAGATACCGGAAAAAATCGCCATATCCGGGCTTGCTGGTACCAGCATCTGTGTGAAAAAACCACAGATAAAAATTGCCATGCCTATGTAGGAAGCCACCTCTGTCTCAATATTTTCGAAGGCCGAAAGCAGCATCAGAAAAATTGCTCCTGAACCGATAACCAGCAGTGGGAGGAGAAACAAGAATTCGTTCATAATTTTTCCATCTCAGTTACTTTTCAATTCATAATGGATCGCCTGGCCTAGATCTTCAGCTAGCTTTGGCTCACCTGTCGTTCTCATTTGCAGTATCTGCTTCTGTGCAGCAGGTTCAACCTTCTGAATAAAGGGCTGAGGGTAAATGCCCATCACCAGAATGAGCAGGATGACTGGAAGGAAAACCAGAGTTTCATAGGGAGACAAGTCTCTAAATGTTGCTGTCTTGGCATTACTTTTCTCAAAAAAGACCCTTTGAAACATCCATAGCATGTAGCTCACTCCAATTATCAAGGTTGTTCCGGCCAAGACGCCCAGGAGAATATTATACTTTACCGCTCCAAGAATTATGAGGAACTCTCCGATGAACCCACTGGTTCCTGGTAATCCACAGGAAGCGAGCATCGCTATGGCAAAAAAGGTTGCAAAAATAGGCGCTTTATACGCCACTCCGCCAAGATCTTCTATCTGTCTGGTTGCCGTCCGCTCTTCGAGGATCCCGGCAAAGAGGAATAAAACTCCGGTGGAGGTTGCATGGGCAACAATTTGAAAGAGTGTTCCGGTCAGCGCCTGGACGTTCATACAGAAGACGCCAAGAGCAATAATTCCCATATGCGATGCCGAGGAAAAAGCCAGCATCCGTTTGAAATCCTTCTGGGCGATGGCTGCTATCCCGCAGTACATCAAGCCGATCACCCCGGCATAGGCAAGTATGATTGCATAGCGGGCCATTTCCATTTCAAAGACAGGGATAACAAAACGGATAACCCCATATACACCTATTTTTGCCATGATGGCAGAAAGTATAAATGTGGTGGATGTCGGTGCTTCGGTATAGGCGTCGGGAAGCCAGGTATGAAAGGGAAACAATGGGATTTTGATGGCAAAAGCCAGCATGATGCCAACAAAGGCCATGACCGCAAAGCCGCCCCGCAATTCGAGATCCGCCATTTTAGCGATTTCAAAGCTCCATTCTCCCGTCTGAGCATGATGGGATACTCCAAGATATACCAAAGCCGCCAGCATCAGCAATGAACCGGCTATGGTATAAATGGTGATTTTAATGGTTGCCGCAATTCGGTTTTCTCCTCCATAAAGACCAATCATGAAAAAGATGGGTAGAAGCATTATTTCCCAAAAAACATAGAACAGCACCAGATCCGCAGCGGCAACGGCACCAACCATGGCTCCAAGGGCAATCAGCAGATTACAGTAATACCCCGGAGACTTGGAGGCGAAAATCATGAACACCATAGGAAAAAGAACCGCAGCAACCATCAACACAAACAGACTGATGCCATCCACTCCCACATGGTAGTGAATTCCCATGGTGTAGATCCAGTTGTATTTTTCCACAAATTCAAGACCACCGCTGCCGGTGAAATCAGCATATATTTTTAAACTGCAAATGAGCACAACAACCGAAATCACCAACCCGATGATACGGACAGCATCCTTGCCAACAGGAAGCAGCAGAAGTGCCACACCTGCCAGAAGCGGTAAAAAGATCATGATTGAGAGGACATGTTCAAACATAGCAGACCTTTCCTAATTCAGGGTTTGTGAAAGAAACAGACTCATCAGACTCAGGCCGATAACCATATAGATTGCATAAATCCGGACATAACCCACCTGGATAATTTTAAATGCACCTCCCAATAACTGATAGAGTAGCGTGGAGATCTTCACGTGACCGTCCACCACATACGGCTCCAACGTTTTCTTTATGGAAGTGCCCAGTGCCTGATATGGTCGCACCAATAGTGCGTGATAAACTTGATCGACATAAAACAGATTATAAGCAAAACTGGCAAAACCGGTGAATTCAGGCTCTTCTGCACCCTGGCCATATTTTTTGTAGGCTATGAATATGCCGATACCAAAAGCAACAATTGAGGTGGCTATGGCCAGCAGCTCCAAACCATGATGTGCAGCTGGGTGATGCTCTGCCAAACTTGGGCTGAGCCAGTGGGTGATCTGTTGGCTACCACCAAATATCGCCGGCAGGTTGAATACTCCGGCAAAGGCAGCTCCGACGGCGAGGATTATCAGAGGCACTGTAATTATTTTGGGCGATTCATGGGCATGATCAAAGGCATCCTTATCCCTCGGCTCGCCGTGAAATACCAGAAAAAACATCCGAAATGTATAGTACGCGGTCAAACCGGCAACCAGCACACCCACCAGCCAGACACCGGGATGGCCATTGGCAAGGGCTAGATACAGAATTTCATCCTTGCTGAAAAAGCCGGAAAGCAAGGGGCAGCCGGCAAGTGCCAGACAACCGATCAGCATGGTTTTATAGGTGGTTGGCATTTTGGTTTTCAAGCCGCCCATTTTCCAGATATCCTGCTCATGATGCAGGGCCAGAATAACCGAGCCGGCACCAAGAAAGAGTAGTGCCTTGAAAAAGGCATGGGTGAAAACGTGGAAAATACCCGCAGAGTAAGCTGCCACCCCAACACCGGCAAACATATATCCCAGTTGGCTTACCGTCGAGTAGGCCAGCACCTTTTTTATATCTTTCTGGAACATACCGAATATTGCAGCAAGAAGTGCGGTTAGGATACCCACCCAGGCAACAATGGCTCCGGCAGCGGGAACCTGCACATAGAGAAAGCTAAACCTGGCCACCATATAGACACCCGCTGTCACCATGGTCGCCGCATGGATAAGTGCTGAAACCGGAGTGGGACCTGCCATGGCATCCGGTAGCCAGACATACAAAGGAATTTGGGCCGACTTGCCAGTGGCACCGACAAAGAGCAAAAGACAGATTGCCATGCCCATTGCCGGAGTTAAATCGCCAGCATTGGCTCGCAGGGAGAGGTAATCAAAACCGCCGTAACCTATGGTCCAGAAGAGCAGCGACATCCCCAGGACAAAGCCGAGGTCACCTATTCTATTCACGATAAAGGCTTTATTGCCAGCCAGAACATTCTCCTTGTCTTCACTATAGAAACTGATGAGCAGATATGAGCATAACCCAACACCTTCCCAACCGACAAACATGACCAATGGGCCATCAGCCAGCACCAAAATAAGCATTGAACCCAGGAAAAGATTGAGATAGGCGAAGAATTTAGCGTAATTCTCATCACCTGCCATATAACCAATGGAATAGAAGTGAATGAGCGTACCGATAAAGGTTACAAACAACAACATTAGCCCGCTTAACGGATCAGCGAGAAATCCCATGGCAACATCAAGTTCACCCACATGAAACCAGGTAAAAACCTTTTGGACCAGATAGCGAGACTCTTCAGGCATGCTGCCAATGTGAATAAATGCTCTGAAAGCCAAGAAAGTTGAGATAACCGGTCCTGTTACCGCCAGTACAGAATAAATCTTGGGGGAAATAGCTCGGCCGGTACAGGTAAACATGTGCATCAATCCGATTATCACCGCACCCAGTAATGGCATCAACGGGATCAGTCCAAGATATGTTACCGTATGTTCCATCTCATCACCCCTTGAGAAGACTGAATACATTGGTATCCAGCTTACTTTTATGCTTGTGCAGCAGGATGACCACAGCCAAAGCCAGAGCGGCTTCAGCGGCAGCAACTGCCATTACCATCATTGCCAAAACATGACCATCCATATTCACATGCACTCTGGAGAAGGCAATAAAAGCCAGATTTGCTGCATTGAGCATCAACTCGATTGACATAAATACTGTGAAAACATTGCGCCGCGACACCACCCCAAGGATGCCGATACAGAAGAGGATGACACTTAAAATGAGATAGTCCGCAATCATGATTCCACCCTCCTTTTTCCAGCCAGAACAACTGCGCCGACCAATGCCACTAGGAGAAGGATAGAAACTATTTCAAATGGCAAGAGCCATTCTCTGAAAAGGAGCAGACCCACTTCTTTGACCTCGCCGAATCCTTCGTCAACGATTGTTTGCTCAACACCTGGGATTTTGTTGATCGCGCCTATCAACAAAGCGGCGACAGGCGAAAGCAAAACGGCTCCGCCGAGGTAATGGACCCAACGCCACCGCTCATCGGGTAAATCTTCTTTCTTTATATTGAGAAACATGATGATAAAGAGAATAAGCGACATAATGGCCCCGGCATAAACTATCAGCTGAAGAACAAATATGAGTTTTGCCGAGAGCAGAGCATACATCCCAGCAAGGGCTATCATGGTTACCACCAGATTAATTGCACCATTCATTGGATGACGAGACAGGATAAGCCCCAAAGCTCCAATAATGGATATTATGGCAAATAGATAAAACAGATATTGGGCTATCATGGTATCACAGACCTCTTCTGGTATAGTCTTCTTCGTCAAACGCCCCTGGGGTAGCCGCCAGATTCTCCAGGTTTTTTAACATATCTTTGCGACTATGCTCCACCACGGAAAAAATTCCGGTGTCCATACGAATTGCATCCTTGGGACAAGCCTCGACGCAGAAGCCACAGTAAATGCATTCAAGTAGATCAATATCAAATTTCACCGGGATTTTCTCATCCTGGCCGTCCAGACGTTCACCTGCCTCGATCATGATACAGCGTGACGGACAGTTGGTCTGGCACATAAAACAGGCTACACATTTGATCGAGCCGTCTTCATGGGTAGTCAATCTATGCCTCCCCCTCCAGCGGGGGGTTATTTCTGGCTTCTGTTCTGGATAATGCCTGACATAGAGCTTTGAATTATCCAGTAAATTTCGTAAAAAATGGCCAAAGGTAACCCGCATACCCTTGAAAATCTCGATAAGATAAAGCCTTTCCGGCAAGCTGCTCCCCTTGCGTTTGATGACTTTGACTTTGGCACCCATTTCCCTCTCCTTAACTTAAGGCGACGACAACTGCACTGGTAATAAAAATGTTGAGAAGCGACAGTGGCAGCAGTGTCTGCCAGCCAAGTTTCTGCAGCTGATCATAGCGGAAACGCGGCAATGTCCAGCGAACCCAGACATAAACAAAACACATGAAGGTGGTTTTCAACAAAAAC
>JAAUYD010028356.1_pt1 | contig 14435 bp, 9 predicted proteins | sample 7278101 | NCBI WGS metagenome assembly JAAUYD01 (sample SAMN14350128, study PRJNA611818) | marine sediment metagenome | isolation source: surface marine sediment (0.6m) | place: French Polynesia: Moorea | collected 2018-08
ATTCCGAAAAATAATTCAGTGTATCTGCTGATACGGTCATTTCTCGGGCTACGGTTTTCAGTTGTTAAGATTTAAGTCAAGGATTTAGATTGATAATAAATTTATAATACAATGCTTTGGATTTATCCTTCATAAAAATCGGTAGAATATATTAACTTAACGCTTAATCTCTTAACACTTAAAACTGAAATGATTATTATCGAACAGTGATATATGTACCTAAAAGGTTTATACTATAACTTCGTGACAAATACCTAATACCGCATTTTAACGGCCTCTCGAACCTCGGACATGGTCTCTTTTGCGACTTGTCGCGCTTTGGCGCTGCCTTCCATCATGATTTCGTCCACGATCTCCGGGTGGGACTCATAGTACTGCCGTTTTTCATGAATCGGTGCCAGGGCTTTGATCAAATTGCCTGCCATGATTTTCTTACATTCAACACATCCGATTTCGGCATTGCGACACTGTTTATCGATTTTCTGAACAGTAGGTTGATCCGTATAGAGTTTGTGAAACTCAAAAACGTTGCATACATCCGGATTGCCAGGATCACTCTTGCGAGCTCTCTGCGGATCGGTCACCATTTGCATGACCTTCTTCTGAACCTCTTCCGGTGAGTCCGAGAGATAGATGGCATTGCCATAGCTTTTGCTCATTTTGCGACGGTCCAGTCCGAGAATTTTCGGTGTTTCCGTCAGGATAGCATCCGGTTCAGGAAATACGGTTCCGTAAAGATGGTTGAATCTACGGGCGATTTCCCGAGTGATTTCGACATGCGGTACTTGATCTACACCTACGGGCACGCCATTGGCTTTGTACATGAGGATATCGGCAGCTTGCAGGACAGGGTAACCCAAGAATCCAAATGTCGATAAGTCCTTATTTTGCAATTGGACGATTTGATCTTTATAGGTTGGATTGCGTTCAAGCCAGGGTACCGGGGTGATCATCGAAAAGATGAGATAGAGTTCCGTATGTTCTGGTACCTTGGATTGTACGAAAATAGTGCTTTGATCCGGTGAGAGGCCGGCACTGAGCCAATCTATGAGAATTTGTCGCACATAATCGGCCATGGGGCCCGGATTTTCGTAATCGCTGGTAAGGGCGTGCCAATCGGCAACAAAAAAGAAACAATCATACTGTTCCTGCATATCGACCCAGTTGGCCAGCGCTCCTAAATAATTGCCCATGTGCAAAGGGCCCGTGGGCCGCATGCCACTGAGGATTCGTTTTTTCTTGTTCATTTATAGCTCCTATAGCAGAACGAATGACATATCAACGGCTCATTCAGCTTTAATCCTAACGGAAATTGCTCAATTTACTGGCTCGTTGCCTCGGAATCAAGTAAATTGTGCGAGGGGTGTTCATGAATCCATCTCTGAACGAATTCCTGTTCGTCTTGCTTGGTTTCAATGTCGCCATTTAACTTGGCATCCAGCAAGGCATCCAGAACTTGACGAAATACAGGGCCGGGTTTCAGACCAGCCTTCAGGAGTTCTTTGCCGCCGATGGCAGGCTGAACATCCTTTAACTGGTTATAATACCTTGAAATATATTTCTTGGTCTTACGCTTTCGGGTCACGGCCATCATATACAGAATATGTTCCGTTCGAAATTCGTAAAGGCGGCGGTACAAGGCACTGTTGCTGGCTGGCGGCCGGTACTCCATTTTCTGAAGCCGTCTTTCGGCCTTCAAACGTTCTTCACACAGCAGTTTACGGTAGCGCGGTGCCAGTTCCAAGGTTTCACAAATGCTTTTGGATGTCGCCAGATCACAATGTTGTATTAAGGCCATCAAGTAAACCGCCCATTGTTTGTAAGGCTCTTCCGTGAACAACAAATCGTGCCAGGCAAGCGCACTTTTTACCGCATTTAACAGATAGATGAGCTTCCGATCGAGTTTGATGGAGGGATGAATGACCTTGAGCAGATCAAAGTCCTTCATACGGATGATGGCAGGGGTGGGGTTCTCCTCCTCCAAGAGCAGTTTGATCTCAGAGAAGGTTCGGCGTCCGCTGAGGCGTTTGAAGAAATCCATTTTAACAGCGTTGTCGATCAAATTCGCGGTCAATTTTCCAATGGTGAATCCGAAGCGCTGTTCAAATCGCAGAGCCCGGAACACGCGTGTCGGATCTTCAACAAAGCTCAAATTGTGTAAGACACGAATGGCTTTATCTTTGATGTCTTTTTGAGCCTGGAAAAAGTCGACCAAATATCCGAAATGGTTTGGATTCAGGTGTAGTGACAGGGTGTTGATGGTAAAATCTCGGCGGAACAGGTCCTGTTTGATGGAACTCATTTCCACATCCGGCAACGCCGCCGGTGATCGATAGTACTCCAGCCTAGCCGTGGCCACGTCGATTTTGTATCCGTCCTTAAATATGATCACTGCAGTGCCGAACGCCTTGTGTGAATGGATTCTGGCGTCGTATTTATCAGCATAGGCACGGGCGAATGCAATGCCGTCACCTTCAATGACGATGTCGATATCTTCATTCCGGCGGTATAGAAAAAGATCCCTGACAAATCCTCCTACAACATAGGCCTGATAATCCAATTTATCCGCCACTTGTCCAACCCTTTTCAGCAGACTCATAATTTGGGCCGGCAACCGTTCTCGCATGAGATGGGTGATGTTCCGCATGCGGGCTGAAATGTGGTTTTTGTCTGGATCCGGCGAGTTGTTCTGCGTCAACTGGCTTTTTTGTACCAAAACATTGAGTAAATCGGTTCGGGTAATGACGCCATGGATGATATTGTTCGATACCACCGGTAATATGCGTTGCTTATGGCCGATGATTTTATCTTGTATTTCTTCCAGGTCGGCGTCTGGGGTGGTGACTACGATTTCGGTGGTCATATAGTCTGTGACCGGCGCATGGCCGAGGTCGTGATGAATGGCCTTCTCAATGACTTGGCGGGTGATATATCCCAAGAGATTTTGTGCACTGCCTTTTTCCGCGGTGACCAACAGTGCGTTGATGTTGTAACGGGTTAATTTTGCGTTTGCTTCGGCACAGTTCACATTGCTGCCGACAACAATTGGGGGTGAAGACATGAGTTGCTTCGATTGGCGTTGGGATTTGATGCCTTTGGAGAGCTCGCTGAGCAAGGCATGTTCGACCTGCGTAAGGGTTTGCCCTTTTATGGAGGCCGCCGCCGCAGATGGGTGCCCGCCGCCGCCGAGTGCGCTTAAAATCGTACCGACATCTACCTCTGAGGTGCGGCTGCGTGCCACGACATATACCTTGCTCTCCATCATGGCCAGGGCGAAGATGGCATTGGTTTCTTCCATCTTAACCATCTTATGCACCAGGAAGGCAAAATCGGGTAGATAGTGATCCATTCGAATAGTGGTGACCATAACTTCTACGCCATTGATGGTGTATCTAACGGCGGCCTGTATCAGGTCATTGAGGTACCCAACCTGTTCTGGGCTTATTTCACGGGTAATTAAATTGGCAATCACATTGATATTTGCGCCGACAGAGATTAAAAATGCGGCCGCCTCCAGGTCTTCGGGTGTGGTGGAAGAGAAGGTGAACGATCCGGTATCTTCATAAATCCCCAGACACATGATCGTTGCTTCTTCGGGGGAGATGGGGAGTTGTCGCTCCCGAATGATATCGATCAACAACGTAGCCGTCGCACCGGTTTGCCGATAGATATCGATGTCACCCTTTATGTCGTCGATTTTTCGCGTGTGGTGATCGTAGATATGTATGGTTACATTGGGTTTATTTAAGATGTCGCTGAGCTTGCCGATTCGATCGATACGACGGGTGTCCACCAACACCAGGTGTTTGACCTCATCCATATTGATATCTTTTACCTGGGCAAGGTTGAAAAGATAGACCATTGATTGGATAAAAAAATTTCTTAAATTCTTTTCGCGGGAACCGGGAAATACGACCAAGGCATCGGGATATAATTTTTGTGCCGCCAGCATGGAGGCCATGGCATCAAAGTCTGCATTGATATGGGTCGTGATTACGGTTACACCCGTGTTCTTTTCGGGTCGATCGGCAGATTTTTGGCGGTCATGATGTGCCATGTAAGCTAACGTTTCCAATGAGGTTGTCGGTCGATCAACCATACCGTTATCAACGCCGGTTTGGCAAGGCATATCCATTGGTTATAACATGGAAAAATCATATGGCGGGAGACGGAAGCCTTCCGTCGAGGTCTCGGTTGTAAAATCGGATTCTATTGCTGATGGTATGGCATACTGATTGCATGTTATATCTCGGTTGATCTGCATTGGAATATCACGTGTAGAATAAATCTATTGTCGTTTGTTTGAGTTTATGGTACCAAAATCATAAAAAATTATCGGTAAGTTACGCAATATCACAGTACTTATTGCAGGCAGCGATAAAGATTTCAACATGGTTATAATAGGATTTAGCTTCAACCATTTTTTGCCGAAAACGATTCTGAAGGTTGGATACAAGACCGTCGTTGTAGCTCAATGTGTATATTGTTAGATAACTAGGGGGATTATTATGCCGGTTTATCTGTGGGAAGGAAAAAACAGAAACAACCAAATCCAAAAGGGCGAATTGGAAGCTCCCAATGAGGATGCAGTTCGAGCGCACTTAAATCGCATTCGGATCATTCCCAGCAAAATCAAAAAAAAACCCAAAGACCTTTTTGAAAATGTTGCTTTCTTGCAGCCCAAAGTCAAAGAGAAAGACACCATTGTATTTTGCCGGCAATTTTCCACGATGATCGATGCCGGTTTGCCGATTATTCAATGTCTCGATATCCTTCAGGCCCAGCAGGAAAATCCGACCTTCAAAAAGATGATTAAGGAGATTAAGGAGTCTGTTGAGGGTGGAACAACATTGGCAGATTCTCTGAAACGATATCCTCAGCATTTCGACAACCTGTTTGTCAACATGGTTGCTGCCGGTGAAGCCGGCGGTATTCTTGACGTCATCCTCAAACGATTATCCGCTTATCTTGAAAAGGCGGCAAGACTTAAACGCAAAGTCAAAGGCGCCATGGTCTACCCGGCCATTACCATATTTGTGGCGGTTGTCGTTGTCGCCGTAATACTTGTATTTGTTATCCCTGTATTTCAGAAGATGTTCAACGATGCCGGGATGGCACTCCCGGGACCGACATTGATCACCATCGCCATCAGTGATTTTGTCAAATCGAAGATCCACTGGATTATCATTGCCGTCATTCTTTTTTCTATTGCATTCGGTAAATACTATAAAACAGAAAAAGGTCGACTGGTAGTCGACTCCTTGGCGTTGAAGATGCCGGTCGTGGGCCTCCTGATTCGCAAAGTGTCGGTCGCTAAATTTACGCGCACCATGGGAACCATGCTGTCCAGCGGTGTCGCCATTTTAGAGGCTTTGGACATCGTTGCCAGAACAGCCGGCAACAAGGTGGTAGAGAATGCCATCTACAGTGTGCGCTCCGGTATCGCCGAAGGTCGCACCATGGCAGACCCGCTGCAAACCAGCGGCGTTTTTCCCTCGATGGTGTGTCAAATGATCGCTGTGGGTGAATCGACAGGTGCGTTGGACGCGATGCTTGAAAAAATTGCCGATTTTTACGATGAAGAGGTCGACCAAGCTGTGGAAAACCTAACATCAATGATCGAGCCGATGATGATCGTTTTCCTCGGTGTTGTGGTCGGTGGATTAATCGTATCCATGTATCTCCCCATCTTCAATATGGCCGGCGCAATTGGTTAAACCCCATAGTTGAAGAAAAAAGATGGCAAAAAGGTTAAGATTCTTTTGCAACAATGGGGTAGACAAAACGACTCGAACGGTATCTGCTGAGTTGACAATCTTAAATAAGTAGTAGTCGCCATCTTGGAATCTGAAAACACGACATCTGATATTTCCTTAAAACTTTCTTGGCTGATGTTTGCCAGGGTCGTTTTCACCCTGCTGATTCTGGCATCCACTATCTACGTGCACTATCAGACCAATGATGCGAGCGAAGTAAATTCAGTCGTCATTTTCTATTATTTAATCGCATTTATATTTGCCCTCTCCCTCTTTTATGCGGTTATTTCCAGGCGAGTAACCCGCCACGTTCTATTTTCATATGTGCAGTTTGCGGTTGATGCTTTAATTGTAACCTTGATCGTCTACATAACGGGCGGCTACTATAGTTTTTTTGCTTTCCTTTACCTCGTCGTCATTATCTATGCCAGCATGATTCTCTATTTAAAAGGCGGTCTTTTTGCCGCCTCTTTGAACAGCGTGTTATATGCAATCCTGCTTATTCTCGAGATGTCCGCCATATTGCCATCCATCGGAGATATCACAGATGCCGGCATCCAGCATTTAAATTGGACGCCAGTCATATACAAGATCTTGATCATCACGGGAGCGTGTTTTGGAGTGGCCCTCTTAAGCGGTTTTTTAACTGAGCAAAACCGCAAAAGCCAAAAAGAGCTGCGCACCATGGAGGACCATTTAAAAAGGGTAGAAAAGATGGCATATATGGGAGAGATGGCTGCCGGCTTGGCCCATGAAATCAAGAATCCATTAGCTTCTTTGGCTGGCTCTATTCAATTGTTGAAAGAAGATTTAAGATATGCCCCCGACCATGAGCGGTTGATGGAAATCATTCTAAGGGAGACGGATCGACTCAATGAATTGGTCAGCGATTTTCTCTTTTTCTCCAAGCCACCTGCCGGCAAACCTGAAAAGGTTGAACTGAGCAAGGCGATTTCAGAAATTACCGATCTCTTTGAAAGAGATAGCTTAACGGCTGAAAAAATACGATTGGAAAAGACCTTTTCCAAGGACTGCTGGGTGTTGATCGATCCGAGCCATTTAAGCCAGATTGTATGGAATCTCCTGTTGAATGCAGCAGATGCCATAGGCGATGATGGTGACATCCATATTCAGTGTGAAAAAATAAAGAATAAGGTCGTCGAGATCAAGGTGCGTGATAACGGATGCGGCATGGATCCGGACGTTGCGCGCTCTATATTTGATCCCTTCTTCACAACCAAATCAGATGGTACTGGGTTGGGCCTGTCCATTACCCATCGAATTTTGGAGTCCTACAACAGTCGGTTGGAAGTTCAATCTACCCCTGCCAAGGGCACGACATTTACCTTTAATCTGGAAATGGTGACGCCCGCGGTCTAACCCTGCTAATCAGTGACATGGTTAGGCAATTGATTTGCACCCCTGTAGGAAAAACGACTAATCTCTTTTTAAACAATACCATTTGACTTTTTGGGTCGCCATCAGTAATCGATGCCCATGACGCATATTAAACACGATAACCACTTGCTAATGGCATGGCTGCTGATAACAGGCTGCACCATCCTGCGAATCCTATACGCCGGATCTATTCCTTTGACACCCGACGAAACCAATTATTGGCAATGGTCTCGTTATCTGGACTGGGGATATCACGATCAGGCACCGATGATTGCTTGGACTATTCGAGGGTTTACACAGCTTTTGGGGCACACGGAGCTGGCTGTGCGTTTACCGTCCATCGTCTCCATGACCCTAGCGTCGATCTATGTCGTATTGATAGCCAAACACTGGTTTTCACCTAACATCGCTTGGCATACGGCATTGTTATCCCAAGCTATTTTTATTTTTAATGCCGGTTCTGTGCTGGCGACGGCGGACGGCTTACAGGGGGCTGCCTGGGCGGCATCCAGCTATTATGTCGGGAGGGGATTCGAACATCATCAATGGCGACACTGGATTGCCGGCGGCCTTTGGTTTGGGTTTGGTATACTGAGCAAATATACAATGGTGCTTTTTTTGCCTTTTGTCTTTACATTTGGCTTAATACGATGCCGGGAACGCTTAGCGTCTATCAGACCTTATGTCGGGTGTATGCTTGGATTGGCCATGTTTCTTCCGGTGATCTATTGGAATGCGGCCAATGATTGGAACTCCGTAAGGCATGTGGCGTATCTGGGAGGTGCCAACGACACTCTTAAAATTCATTTTAGGTATTTTGCTGAATATCTCGGCTCCCAAGCCGGTCTGGTCACGCCTTTGGCATTTGGCGTGATATGCACCGGCTGGGTGTGGGTAATTCGTCGCTTCAAGCATCAGGAGAAATGGATATACGACTATCTCTTATTTACGTCACTGCCCATGATTGCCGGTTTTGCTCTTCTCAGCTTTCATACCCGCGTCTATGGCAACTGGCCCTGTGCCGGGTACTTAACGGCATGCGTTCTCGCCGCTGCTCTGTTTTCTCAGTATCGTAGTAAGGGGAATGCCCAGAAAGGGGAGGGCACTCCGCGGATCTGGTCCTGGACCGTTGGAAGTTCATATGTTTTAACCCTGGTCGTCTTGCTGCATGCTTTGGTCCCTATTCTTCCCCTTCCGGCAAAAATGGACCGCTCGGCCTATGAACTGCTCGGCTGGAACGACCTCGCCGACACCGTGGCCAGGGCCCAGAAGGAGATGCCTGACCCTGGAAACACATTTGTTTTTGGACTGCGCTATCAGATCGCCAGCGAGTTGGCCTTTTATATGCCCAATAATCCCTGGACAGTGTCTATCAATCGATGGACGAGACCCAATGTCTACGATTATTGGTGGCAGGATGAAGATCTGTTGGGAAAAGATGCTGTCGGTGTCATGCGCTATGAAGGGCGGAGGGAAGAGTTGCAAGAGATTTTTGAGCGAGTTGATCCTCCTGAACCCTTTCATGTCTATTTGGAGAAGAACGGCCTTCCTCAACGCGATCCCGATGCCCTTGTAAAGTCCTTATATGTTTATCGTTGTTATGGATTTCAAGGCGGCCTGCGTTGGATACCACCGAATAAAAATGATATCCGTGTGTCATCGATCGGCAAACCCTAAATATTTGACCTGTGTAAATCGTCGGAGGGCTTCAGAGACAAGGCTTCAAAGAGTGAGCCGTATTGTGCGATACTGCGAACTCTTTGCAACGCAGGATCTGAAGTCCTCCGGCGATTTACACCTTTTTTATGCAGCAATGGGGTGTATGTAAAATCATACACTGCTTGTCCATAATTCCATACGAAATATTTCCTCCCGGCAAATATCCAATAATATCTTTTATGGTTACGCGCAAAACGCTCTAAATCGTTACAGAAAAAAAACCCTTGTTTAATTATTCATTGGCATCAAATTTGCTAAATTAGAGAGGCAGTAACACTTGCTCTCTTGAAATTGCGAATGCTCGAAAAGGCAAACCATTCGAAAGAATGAGGCGCAAAGCCACTGGCCTAAGTTCTTTTACAGAATACGGCGGCAGGGCTGCCGAGTGCTGAGGCATCTCCTGATGGACGCTGAACGCTTGGCGAAATAATCCACAGGAGGTGTCTGGATGACACGGCGGTATAAATCTTATTTCAGAACAATCTTAACAGCTGGGTACTTTTTACTGATAGTATTCCCATTGGTCGTCTCAGCTTCACAAGTAACGCTCCAATGGTCCACGACCAATGATACATTAGATGGGTACAATCTTTACCAACGTCTGGACAATCAAAGCTATGACTATTCAGATCCGGTCAATGAAAATCTCATTACAGATATCTCTTATTCGGTCAGCGGTTTGATCGAAGGACAAACCTACCACTTCGTCGTTCGTTCGGTAGCAGGAGATAACGAAAGCGGCGATTCAAATGAGGCAACTTATACAGTGCCGTTGTCAAATCCGGACTCTGACGGCGATGGATATCCCGATAGCATCGATGCGTTCCCCAACGATAGTACCGAGTGGTTAGATACGGACAGTGATGGTTTGGGCAACACTTCGGACCCGGATGATGATAATGACGGTATGCCGGATGTGTGGGAGGAACGCTACGGGTTGGATCCGTTAGACAGCTCCGACGCCGGTGATGATTTGGATGGCGACGGGGTCAGCAATGGGGACGAGTATGACAATGATACCGATCCATCGCTCATTCCAGGTAATAACGCGCCCATGCAACCCCAACTCGCCGAACCGGCCGATGGCGCAGTTGAGGTCGATCTTATGCCGACCCTGATGACAGAAGCCTATGAAGACCCCGAAGGTCATGCCCACAGTCGAACCCGTTATCAGATTGCAACAAGTACAGATTGGGAATCAGACCTCGTATTTGAGGGTGAATACGCCTCCCAATTGACGAACATAACACTCGGCGATTTAATCCTCGAACCTGAGACCACCTATTTCTGGAGGGTAAGGTTCTATGACCTGCATAACGGCATGTCCGATTGGTCAGCCGTATCCAGATTCACCACCATCGATAATATATCCGCAGGGTTCGGCGATGAAGATGGTGACGGAATTCTAAATGATCAAGAGGTGGCCCCCGAAGAGATCGATCCCGAATTGGGCGATACCACCGACATGGTGGTCGTGGGAACCAACGATGAGATCACCCCCCAACTTGCAGTGCTGTTGTCCAGCAATGCAGATATGATGATGATTCGGGCGACCGATGCCGATAGTGTAGAGGTCGCAAACGACGCCAACCGTCCCGATGTACTGACCGGGGTGATCAGTTTTAAATTACGCCTGATCAATGACTCAACTTCCGCCAGTGTGACAGTGAATCTGCCGACGCCGGCACCGGAAGGCGCGGTATGGTACAAGTACAACATCGAAAACGGCTGGACACCATACCCCAATGTCACCTTCAGCAGTGATCGTAAATCGGTAACCATAACTTTGGTGGACGGTGGACCGGGAGACGATGATGGTGTGCAAAATGGTGTGATAGTAGATCCGTCGGGACTGGGATACAGCGCATCTGATGTTGGATCTACTTTGGGCTATGGCACCCAGACGGGAGGCTCATCCTTCTCCTCCTCAGGATTCGCCGGAGTATGTTTTATCTCTGCCTCAATGGGGGAGATGCCGGTGGGAAGCCATCATGCGAAAATTATATTTGTGTTGAGTGTGTTTGGTGCAGCTGCCTTGATGAGAGTGAATCGCCAGAAGTAAAACTATAAAGACAACCCCCTCGGAACATAATATCGGCCCAAACTGTAAAGCTGCAGTTTGGGCCGATATCTTTACATTGCAGGGCTAATGGATGCGCCGTATTCTCAACAATTCCTGAAAGACAAATAACGATTTTTGAATGCTGTCGTATTGGATTCTCGAGTCGGCCACATGACGCCACTCAACACCAAACTGGGCAACTTTATAGTCAGCTTTTTTGGCAAGCCATAAAATCTCTGGATCAAAGATGACGCTGTCCAGTTTCTGTTGGCGGAAAAGCGATTGGGCGGCATCTTGGGTGAAAAATTTGAACCCGCACTGGGTGTCCGGGTAGGTCATGCCCAAATAGTGGTTTTGGATGAAAGTATAAATTTTGGCGGATATTTTTCTAAAAATATTTTGATGTTCTTGAACTTTAGCGCCTGATATCGCTCTTGAGGCGATCGCAATATCGTATCCCTTTTCAATCAACGCGATACCCTCTTGGCAATATGCCATTGGCACGGCATAATCGGCATCCATAAACATGACGATATGGCCCTTGCTTCGAAGCATTCCGTATCGGACAGCATATCCTTTTCCTCGATTGGGATGATACTCCAGCGCTCGCACCAAAATCTTCGAAGGTGCGGTGACGTTTTTGGCAACTTGGAGCGTACTATCACTGCTGCCATCACTGACGACGATCACTTCGCTGGAATAGGACTGTTCTTCTAAAAACGCAATGGTATTGTTCAGGGTCGGGACGATCCGGTCATGTTCATTATACGCCGGTATAATAACGGATAGCAGAGGCGTGGTTTTCACGTTATGATCCTTTAAAACAATGTCCGTCAAGGGCTATCTGCCGTGATTTCTGAATTGCATTTGGTAGAGTTTGTGGTACTCACCTTTGTCACTCAAGAGCGAGTCGTGGGTACCCGACTCCACCATCCGGCCCTTCACCAATACAATTACACGGTCTGCGTTTTGTACGGTTGAGAGGCGATGGGCTATGACAAATGCGGTTCTCCCTCGCATCAGGTTTTCCAAAGCTTTTTGAACGACGGCTTCGGCCTCCGTGTCCAGAGATGAGGTGGCTTCATCCAGGATAAGGATGGGAGCGTCTTTGATCAGTGCGCGCGCAATGCAAAGCCGCTGTTTTTCACCTCCAGACAATCTGCCGCCCAGTTCGCCGATCTGGGTGTCGAAGCCATTGGGAAAGTTCATTATGAAGTCATAAGCATAGGCTGATTTTGCTGCCTCAAAAATCTCTTCATCCGTGGCATTTGGTTTACCATAGCGAATATTGTTGCGGACGGTGTCGTTAAACAAAATGGGGTCCTGTGTCACTATTGCGATTTGCTGCCTCAGCGATTGGACGGATGCTTTGCGGATATCCATGTCGTCAATGAGAATCTGACCTTCGGATACGTCATAAAATCGCGGAATGAGATTTACCATAGAGGTTTTACCGCCACCGCTCATTCCGACCAGAGCAAGGGTTTCGCCCGGCGATACCTCCAGGTCGATATTCTGGAGGACGTAATCTTTTTCATATTTAAACCCTACCTGCTTGAATGCCACCCGGTGGGGGACCATAGGGATATCGATGGGATCTGGCGGGTTGCAGATTGTGGATTGAGTTTCAATGATGTCATAAATACGATTGAAGGCGGCCATTCCTTCCTGAACGGCGTTGTTGATCCGGGTCATTTTTTTGGCTGGGTCGTAAACAAGCACCACCGCGGCCATGAACGATAAAAATTCTCCTGGTGTGGCATTGCCCTCGAAGATTTGTTTTCCGCCGTACCAGACCACCAAGGCAATGGCAATGCCGCCTAAGAATTCCATGATGGGGGAGGCGAGGGCTTTGGCAATGGCGGCCTTAATTTCAAGGGAGAAGACGCGCTGGGACTTATTGGCAAAACGTTTTTTTTCGTACGCCTCCATGCCGAACGCCTTGACGACTTTGGTTCCGATAAAGGTCTCATGGATAAAGGCGCTCATATCGCCCATGGATTCTTGAATGCCGACGCTGGCCCGACGAACTCGGCGTCCCAATTTTGTTAAGGGGATCAACGCGATGGGCAATACCACAAAGATAAACGCAGCCAACTGCCAATCTAAATAGAAAATATAACCGGTTAAAAAAATGATGCGCAACGTATCTCGAATCAATGCCGCCACCGAAGAAGATACCATGGCTTTGACAATATTCACGTCGAACGAGAATCTGGACATCAGCGCGCCGGTTTTTTCCTTATTGAAAAAAGCCATGGGAAGGTCGGTCAATCGGTAGTAGAGTTGATTGCGGAGTTTGCGAATAATATTCTGGCCCACAAACTCCATGAAATAGACCTCACCGTACCAAGCTAAGCTGCGCATAAAATATATGCAGATAAAAATTACCGGCAGCATTCGAAGCATGAATAGATCTTTATTGATGAAGATTTCATCGAAGAGCGGTTTCACCACCCAAGCCATGGCAAGATCGGATGCCGCCATGATAACCATACAGATCATGGCGATGATCAGTCGAGTTTTCTGGTCTTTTATTAACGCCAATATTTTCTTGTGGCGTTCTTCAAAAGTTATGGCGGATAGTATTTTCATATTCCTTAAGCTTCAAATTCATGTCCGAAATAGTGATCGGCCTTGGCGGTCGTTCGGTTCAGCTCGGATTCCAGTTTTTCCATGCATGCCTGGATAACGCTTTCGTCGGCATCGGACGGGACGCGAATTGGGTTGCCGTAGGCAATAACACCTCGGGTCCAGGGAAACGGCAGCACAAATCGGTCCCAGCTGCCAAACACTTTGCGTCGCTTTGCGCTATAGGCCAAAGGAATGATGGGAACCCCGGTTTTTTGGGCCAGCAAGACGACCCCCGGCTGTACTTTATGGCGGGGCCCGGTAGGTCCATCAGGGATAACCACCCCCGGTCGCTGGTGGGTGCGCATATCATCGATTTGCCGCATGAGTGCGCGCAATCCGCCCTTGCCGGTTGATCCCCGTATGGTTTTATGTCCGTGGCGCTCAAGCACTTGGGAAATAATTTCGCCGTCGGCGGAGTTGCTCACCATGATCGAGGCATTGAGTTTCTTGTAGGTGTAGCTCAGAAGCAGGATTCTGGAATGCCAGAATGCAAAGATGAAGCGCCTTGATCGCACCTGTTCCGCAATGGCCTCATAACCGATGGTATGCACCCGTGAAAAGATGAACAAAAAGTCGATAAACAGTTTTCCGGCCCAACCGATCAACCACCATTTGAGCCCAACACCATCCGAGTCTTTTTTAAATAGCACGGCGGCCCTCCATCAAACGGCACGCAATCGCCGCCACGCGATCTGATGCGCCGGAATGTCCCAGCAGTTTCTGGACAGCGCCAATGTCGACCAGCATTTTTTCATAGGCCGCCGAATCGGTGAGCAGTCCAATGGTGGTATCAGCCATGTTCTCAGCAGTGGCGTCCTCTTGAACCAGTTCCGGCATGACCCTCTTTCCGGCAATGAGGTTAGCCA
>JAAUYD010032551.1_pt1 | contig 14435 bp, 10 predicted proteins | sample 7278101 | NCBI WGS metagenome assembly JAAUYD01 (sample SAMN14350128, study PRJNA611818) | marine sediment metagenome | isolation source: surface marine sediment (0.6m) | place: French Polynesia: Moorea | collected 2018-08
CAAAAAATATCGAGAGGACAGCGAGAAGTTGATATTTATGCCGGACTAAATATTTTTATTTTTCTGCTAGAGTTACACCGTTACGCTCAGTCTAGAAAAGATTTAAAAAACAAAATTATCTTTTATATCTGCGGTCAACCAGACACTGAAGACTTTGACAAAACTCGATTACTTCGGATCGCGACCTACAGTTATTCTCTAGAAGCTTTTGCTTTCAATCAAAGACTCGGAAGATTCTTCCGAGGAGCAAATCTCACCGACGCGACCTTGACAGGTTTGGATCTCAAAGGTCTAGATTTGAGTGATTCTGTCTTGAAAAGTGCGGATTTGAGAATAGCAGATCTCAGAGGTGTCAACTTTAGAGGTGCCAAGTTGAAAGAGGTAGATCTCAACAGTGCAGTTCTCCGAAATGCTAATCTCAGCCTTACAGAAATAAATGGTTCTAATCTCAGCAGCGCCGACCTCAGAGGCGCAAATCTCAGTGGCGCACTTCTGATTAGCATGGATCTTAGCGAGGCTGACCTCAGTGGCGCAGATCTCAGCGGTGCAATGCTAAGAGATGTAGACCTCAGCGGTGCAGATCTCAGTGGTGTAGACCTGCGAGAAACAGACCTCAAAGAGATCGAACAGGATAGCGAGACAAAATGGACTAATGCTATTGGTGTAAAAACTGTCAATGGGAAACCAGTTATTAACTAAGGCGATCGCTTCAAAAAAATGTTGAAGTTATGAAATTAGAAAAAAACAACAGGTAACTCGACGTTTGCTATTTACTAAATCTACTCTTTTAATTCAACTGTAAATTGAATTAGATGTTCTTTGCCAAATTCAAGTAGATCTCCATCATTTAAGGGATAAGGTTCTTCTGGTTTTAGGACTTGACCATTTAAACTAGTCGTGTTTGTACTGTTATCGTCAACAAGCACGTAACTATTAAAATCAGAATTCCAAAAAATATAAGCATGAGAACGAGAAATCCTTTGAGAGTTCGGTATATCCGTCAAGTCTATTTCTGGTTGAGAAGAAATCCTTCCACCTCTCCTACCTAAATAAACTTTATTAGAAGCTCGATCGGCAGATTCATTTGCCTCGTGTATAGTAAATCTTTTACCAGAACTATGAATAATAATCAAACCAGGTTGATAATTTAGCCGATCGGGTACTCCTTCAATTAAAGTACTCTCTCCAACTTTTCGAGGTGCTCGAGGCTGGATTTTAGTTGCGCTCAACAAATCTTCAACATTTGGATCTCTTTTGACCAGATTGTATAAAGCAAGGTGCAATTGATAGGGATTTCCGCCTACTTTAGTTATTAGTCGAGTGCTTTCAAACTCGTTCCAATTGAGTCCGTATCGGTTTGCAAACTCTATTACTTGTTCGGATCTAAATTCTGGTAAATTAATACCAAGTCCTATATTAAATGGGGAACTTTCCTTATTAATAGGAAGAAAGTCTCCAGTATGAACTAAAACTAAGCGCAGCTTGTTCCACAGGTCAATATTTTTGGCTTTTTCGTACCAAGCTCGCAAGAGAAGAAAAAACTCATTAGCTACTTTTGGATGGTCAAAAAGAGAATCTAATCCATCTAAAGCTAGTACTAAAGGTTGTGAGATTTGCTCTAATAAATATTTTTCAAAATATTGATTGCAATTTGCTGTGCTGCCAAAACTATCTTTCCAATATTCTTCGACGCGATCGCTCAATTGCAGTTGCAAGCCAATATTGCAGCACAACCATTGCAACAATTTATTTAAGCAACAGAGAATTTCCCTATCGATCGCCTGAAAATTTAAATATACTTTCTGATATCCGAGATCCCCAGCACGATCGAGAATTCTCATCGTCAAGGAGGTTTTTCCCATTTTTGGGGGGGCTTTGATTCTAATTAGGGCTCCTGGCTCTGCAATCCGTTGATAACAAAAAGATTCTATGGGAGGTCTTTCTATATAAAAATTAGAGCCGATCTTGACCGCTCCACCTGGTAACTCTAATTCTTGTAGCCGATCGGCAATCTTACTAATTTCTGAGATTGTAGGTCCCGATCTCCTGTCATATCTAATTGCCTCTTTGTTCGATTTTAATTTTCTTTCTATTGCAGCTCTAAATGTCTTCTTGGTTACTTTTTCTCCCAAGGTTTGAGTGATTAGGTCCCATAAAGCTGAACCCGTCATTTTGGCATGAACTTCAGAGCAGTAACAATTTTGGGCAATTCGATCGTACTTCTCTCCCGACCAAGCACCCGTAAATACAGCTTTTTGTAGAGTATTTAAGTGTTTCCCTGTTTTCGTAAAGACTAAATTGTCTGTGAAGGCTAATGCGTCTTCTACATTCATTCCTAAAAGATATTATATTATTTTTCACATATATCACTTTAACCGCCTGCGGGGGAAGGCGTCATGTCACAAGGGAGAGGGCAGAAGATTAGATTATATTAGGAATAAAGCCTTTTGTCTGACCCTATGGGTGGGTTTAAGCCTTCACGGTAATAATGCATAATTTTGCCCATAGTCTCATATTACTATATTTAAATAAGATTTATAAAAATCTGAGTTTATAGCTATTATTTCCCTAATTTATTTTTAGCTTAGATATTCTTTTTTAAACAAATAGGCAATACAGATAAAAATATGAGAAAACCTATAGCCACGAAAAAAGGTAAAATATCGCCTTCTCGCAAAGCTCGATCTCCAGTCACTCCCAGCCAAGTATAAGCTAAGGTGCCAGGAATAATTCCCAAAAAGGTAGCAAGAATGTAGGGTATCCAGTGAACGGGAGTAAGTGCAAATAGATAATTCTCTAGATTAAAAGGAGAAAGAGGAATTAAACGAATTATAAAGACAAAAGTAAAAGGTTTGTTGACAACTGCTCGATCGAATTTGGCTAAAGTTTTATTTTTGCCAAACTTTCGTTTAGTATAATTTCGCAACAGATAACGTGCCGTCCAAAATGCTCCCAAGGCGCCTAAAGTCGCCCCAATTACTGACCAAATAGTTCCCCAGAAAAGACCGAAAACTATACCACCGGCAATGACTAAAATTGTCCCAGGAATGCCGAGGATCGTCAAAACTACAAACAAGAGAACGTAAAGGATAACTTGACAACAAGGATCGGTTAAAACTTGCTGTAGTAAGAAATCTCTATCTAACAGAAATTTTAGAGGACCAATAGTAATAAGAAATACTAGGGAAAACAACGCTGTCGCCAGGCACAAACGGGGATTTTTACCCCACTTTACTAACTTTTTTAATCCCCTATAAAATCTCAATTTACCTTGCTTTTTATTAACCTTTAATCTAAGGGGTAACTTAGCTTTCATCTTTAATCTAGCTATCCAAGGCTTTGGTAATAATTTTAATGCCGATACTTTTACCATTATAGTGGCAGTAAAACCAATAATTCTAATTGCCTATTTTATAGTAGAATTTGTCGATCGTTATCTGGTCTTGAGAAGGTTTCAAGGACCATATTTTTATACCAAAGAACCGCCACAGCTAGAACCACTTCCAGCAGTACAACCGTAGCAATAGGCTGCGGTTTTTACTTCCTCGATCGAGTCGAGATTTTCTATCTCTAATAGTTTGGCAACTGTTAATTTTTTGGCATTTAATGTAGTTGCAGGTAGATTTTCCATCTGGTTAAAGTCGCAATCATAAACATTGCCCAGGTAGTCGATCGACAGTTGATTTCTACACATTAAATTGGGAACAGTCGAGCTATTATAATTAGACTCTAGAAACTTGAGATATGGGTAATAGAGGTGTTTGTATTCCAGATATTGTTTGGTTCTGCCGATCGGCAAGTTGGTAATAGTAAATAAATGGTTAAACTCAATGTCAAATTTTTCTTTTAAGAACTTTTTATAGTCTCGTTCTAGTTCGACTTGATTGGGGGTAAGAGAAAAGTTTTCCTCTTTATTAGGTACGGTCGGATTATAAACTAAGTCTAGAGTTAAATTAGGTTTTTTGCCATAACCAAGCTGATTTAACTTTTCTATGGCCGCGATCGAAGCACGATAAACACCCCTACCTCTTTGTTTGTCTACATTGTCTTCTAAATAACAGGGCAGAGATGCCACAATTTTTAGTTTATTTTTGGCGAAATATTCTGGTAAATCTTCAAATCCAGGCTCGAAAAAAATAGTTAAGTTAGACCTGACAATAACATCCATTCCAGCTTTTCTAGCCGCTTCAGCTATAGGTTTAAAACCATAATTCATTTCTGGTGCGCCGCCAGTCAAATCTACGGTTTTAATTTGAGGAAAGCGATCGATTAGTTCGATCGATTGCTGGCAAACTTCTGGAGATAATTCTTCAGTGCGTTTGGGACTTGCTTCTACGTGGCAGTGACTGCAAGCCAGGTTGCAACGCCTGCCTAAATTGATTTGTAAAACTGTTATTTTCTGCTTCGTTAAAGGTGCTGCTATTTTTTTTTCAAAAGGTGTTATTGTCAGACTTTCAACCATTACTAAATCCTGTAAAAAACATTCTCTTTAATTTTGGTTAGTGGTTAGCAGTCAGTAGCTAATTCAGACTACCAACTACCAGCTACCAACTAACAACACTCTCCTGGACTACAGCAGGAATTATCGTCGTTACTAGCAGTCAATCGATAATTTAAACCTTTTGTTTCCTGTGGATGTCTGATTGCTTTATTCTTGCAGTTATATTCTTTTGCTTGCTCGGTGGGAATTTCTTCATAAGGCGGCACGGCAATGATATTTTGAGCGTAGGGGCCGTCGGGATTAGTTAAGATTTGGTAGGTTTTATCGCACACTGCCATCCTTTCTCCTCGGCAAAGCACGTGACCGTCGTCGTCTTCTACTTTTTTCCAGGGACCTTTATAGATAATAGCTTGCTTGCGTTCCCAACAAGGCCCGTATTTACCTTTGAAAGCACGCACGGTCATCGATCGAAATTCAATCCCGTCTACTACTTGCCAAGGTTTTTCTTCTCGCTTGAGAATTTCAATGCCGTAGAAACCTGCTTCCTCAAACATGTTAAGAAAACGGTCTTCTCGAAATGCACCAGCAATACAACCACTCCAGAGATCGGGATTGTTGAGAATTTCTGGAGTCGGATCTTCATCGCAAACTATATCAGATATTATCGCCCTTCCACCTCGATTGAGAACGCGGTATATCTCTTGAAATAGCTGCTGTTTGTCTTGAGGTCGAACTAAGTTGAGGACGCAGTTAGAGATAACTGCATCGACGCTATTATCGGCAATGAGGGGGTGTTTGGTACGCAATCGATCGCATTCTGCATCAAAAGCACTCAATTGTTCTATTGAGTTAATGGGATTTTCCTTTAACCACGCTTGTGTCCGTTCTAAATCCAATTTCAAATCTTGAATTTTACCCTTGACAAATTGGGTATTATAATATCCAACCTGAGAAGCAATTTCTTGTTGATATTTCCTTGCTAGGTTCAACATTTCATCGTTAAAATCAACGCCGATGACTTTACCTGTTGCACCTACTTTTTGAGCCAAAATGTAGCAATTTTTCCCCGCACCCGAACCTAAATCTACTATGGTGTCTCCAGCGCTAACGTAGCGGGTAGGATCGCCGCAACCGTAGTCTTTTTCGATAATTTCTTGGGGCAAAATCTTGATGTAGCGATCGTCGTATTCCGTAGGACAGCATAAACTAGGCTGCTGCTGTCTAGCACCAGCTTGATATCTCTCTAAAACTTCGCTTTCGATATCGTAGCTTACTCCGACAGATGAATTTATTTGTTTTTGGGTAGGAGCAATTTCGGTCACAGATGATTTTCCTTTTTTTCTCTATTTAAGTTAAGTACGCTAACAATAGTTTGACATTCGCCTGGCAAACAGATGAATTTAATAAGAGTAACTCGGATACAGTTGCCGCCAAATTCTTCTCAAGTCACATTTTCTTACAAATTCAAATTTTTTGCTCTGGCTTAACGTTCGGACAAGGATGAGAAAACTTCTTGTCATTGACTACAATTTTATTTAAACCATACGAGATGAATTTTTGCTGAGAGCTAGCTTGAAATTTGCCAAGTTATACCCGTATATTGTCGATCGAGCCTCAGTGGAAGTATTATAAAAGGTTAAATAATATTAAGACAGATAAATTTAGTAAAAAAAAAATAAGATATTTGAATAACAGTAAAGTAAAAAATAAGGTTATTTAACTATGGCAGTTCGTCAGGATAATTTATGGGAACTTTTCTTGAGTCCGATCGTGCGCTCGTTTATCGATGAAGAGAAGCTGGCAAAATTCTACCACAGTATCGATTGGGAAAAGGAAAGCGATCGCTTCCGACAACCAAATTTAATCTATCCTCACTACTACAAATCTCAGAATTTTCACGGTATCGAAGGCGGAGGCGGCTATTTGAACCCAGGCGCCTCCGTTACTTACGATCCCATTACTCAGTATGCTATCCCACCTAATGAAACTTGGGTGCGTCAAGCATTAATTGATGCTATTGGCGGACAACCGCGCACAATTCTCGACCTAGGTTGTGGTACGGGTTCGACAACACTAATATTAAAACAAGCATTTCCCCAAGCCCAAGTCACGGGACTGGATTTGTCACCCTATATGCTATTTATGGCAGACTATAAAGCTAAAGGAGCTGGGTTAGATATTGAGTGGCGACACGGTTTAGCAGAAGCAACAAGCTTACCACAAGCTTCTTTTGACCTAGTAACTGCTTCATTATTGTTTCACGAAACCCCTCCGTCAATCTCCGAAGCCATCTTAAAAGAATGTTTCCGCTTACTGGTACCAGGAGGACAGGTAATTATCCTCGATGGCAATCAAAAAACTATTCGCTATGCGGAGTGGCTGACCAATATTTTTGAAGAACCATATTTAAAAGACTATGCAGCAGGAAGTGTAGACGCTTGGATGGGGTCAGCAGGTTTTGAAGCGGTGCGTACAGAAGATGTATGGATGGTGCATCAGATAACCCGAGGAATTAAACCATTACCCGTGCAAAAAAGTCACACAACTAATACTCTAGAAGAGGATATGAACGAATTAGAAAATCCTGCATTTGCGTATTAGATTGACTTAATGAGTTTAAAAGCTATTTTATTTGATTTCAACGGAGTTATTATCAATGACGAACCAATTCATCAGGAATTGATTAATGAAATTCTGATTCAGGAAAATCTCCGTCCTGATGAATTAGAGTATCAACAATTGTGTCTCGGTCGAAGCGATCGCGCTTGTCTTAGCGATATTCTCTCTAATCGCAGTCGCTTAGTGAAAGAAAATTATCTAGATAGGTTAATTGAGTCTAAGACGCAAGCTTACCAACAAAGACTACAACAACTAGAAACTTTGCCCATTTATCCAGAGATTGAGGATTTAATGGCAAAAATCCAGATGCAAGGGCTTGCGATCGCAGTGGTAACAGGAGCGCTCAAACAAGAAGTAGAATTGGTACTCGATCGCGCTGTTTTGAGACAGTACGTTAATGTTATCGTTGCTGGAGACGAAACCCAAGCAAGTAAGCCACAACCAGATGGATATCTTTTAGCTGTAGAACGTCTCAATCGCCAAAATATAACCCTAAAACTACAACCGTCAGATTGTCTGGCGATCGAAGATACTCCAGCAGGCATTCAAGCAGCAAAAAATGCTCGAATACAAGTAGTTGGCGTAGCTAATACTTATCCCCTTCACCTGCTTCAACGCAAAGCAGATTGGGTTGTAGATTATCTTAACGAATTAGATTTAGACAGAGTCAAACAAATCTTCGCTCAAGCAGCATAAGCTGTTTGCTATTTGTTTCTCCCCCTCTCCCACTCCCCCAATCTCCCCCTCTACCCTGCTACAGTATGTTACAATTAAACCCGATCGTTCGAGGGGAATTAGCTCAGCTGGTAGAGTGCTGCGATCGCACCGCAGAGGTCAGGGGTTCGAATCCCCTATTCTCCATTTCAAGTCGAAAAAAATTTAGATAAGCAGCAAGAAAACCCTGTCTAAAATTTATTATTTAGTCATGGGATCGATTGCTACAATTAATATCAGCTGAAAGCAGCATTAATTAATAATATTTAATAGTACTAAAGGGAATATGGTGCCATAATCAAAGTGTAAACACCTAGACTATAAAGACAAAACTTTTCTCTAAACCTCTATTTTAAACCCTTTATCTCTCCAGGTGAGGCGATCGGAGTTGAAGTTTAAAGATATTAATTCCCTTCGCAAAATTTTAGGGTTGAAAAAACGAATTATTTTTGTTGAGACCGCTCTACTTTTCTTAACACAATTTGATTCACTGTCTTCCTTAAGAGCAGGGGGTTGTCCTATAGATTTGGAGCAGGATTTAAACACCCATACCCCAAATCATCATGTTTCCACGAACGCAGAAGCTCCTTCTACGAAAAGTATAAAATAACACTTCCAAAAAAAGTAGAAGCTGTGTAAAAAGTGTTGTTATCTTTTTCCACAATTAATCTCCAAAGTTCATTAACATTCCCGTAGTGTTGACCTAGGAAATAGTTATTCCTTTGAAAGCACTGTGAATTCATACTGGTCAGGAGCTTGTTACAAGGAATTATTGAATCTCGTGGCAAGCCATCTCGATTGTCACTTGTTATTTCTTACTCCCTGCCGCCTGCCCCCTGCCCGCCCCGAAGCGGCTTGGTCAAATTAATTAATCAGTGAGATCCCACTAGTATTTAAAAGGGTTAATATTATGGCTGTCATAAACGGTACTCCAGGCAATGATTTTTTAGTTGGAACTGGAGCTGACGATCGGATAAATGGTTTAGCTGGCAACGATGTTCTCCTCGGGCAAAACGGAAATGATTTTCTTCGTGGAGAAGAGGGCGACGATCTACTCCGTGGTGGAAATGGTAATGATATACTCAGCGGTGGAACTGGCAACGATACTATTGAGGGTGGATCGGGCTCAGACGAAATCGTGGAAATAGCAAATACAAACTTCATCCTAAACGATTCTCAACTTATAGGGTTAGGTATTGATGCTATTAGTAGCATTGAAAAAGCTACACTTATCGGCGGCGATCTTGCTAATACCATCAATGCCTTTGGTTTTAGTGGTTCGGTAATTCTTGATGGGCAAGCAGGCAACGATATTTTAGTTGGAGGAAGAAACGATGATATTCTCACCGGAGGAGTTGGTAATGACACTCTAAGAGGCGGAGATGGCTCTGACTCCCTGAGCGGAGGAACAGGTATCGATCGAGTTGTAGAAACAGGTTCTAGGTTCACTTTTAGCTTCACTTTGACCAATAATCGACTGACAGGATTAGGCACGGATACCATAAGTGGTATTGAGGAGGTTCAATTAACTGGAGGTAGGTTTGGCAACAACCTCGATGCTTCTCGGTTCACTCTGGGTGATGTCACTCTTAAAGGAGAAGGTGGTGATGATTTTCTAAGTGGGGGAACTGGCGATGATAGCCTCGATGGGGGTACGGGAAACGATACAGCTAGTTATACTCGTGCTAGTTCAGCAGTGGCTGTCAATTTAGCTGCTGTTAACCCAATAGTAAATATTGTTGGAACTACCCAAAAAGATACTCTTAATAGCATCGAGGGTATAATTGGCTCAAGTTTCAATGATTCTTTGTTTGGCAACAACTTTAATAATACCCTCGATGGCGGTAATGGCGATGACAGTCTGGTTGGAGTTGTAGGCGACGATCGTCTTAACGGTGATGATGGAAATGATAGTCTTGATGGTGGTGATGGGGATGATACTCTCCGAGGTGGTGATGGAGATGATAGTCTGGTTGGAGATTTAAAAGACGATTTCCTCGCAGGTGGTAATGATAATGATACTCTCCGAGGTGGTGATGGAAAAGATACTCTCGAAGGCGATCGAGGTAATGATATTCTTGTTGGAGATTTAGGAGACGATTTCCTCGAAGGCGATGAAGGTAATGATACTCTCCAAGGTGGTGCGGGCAATGATACTATTAATTACCGTAATGCTAGAGGAGCAGTAAATCTCAACTTAAGTTTAGCTAGCCCAATAGCAATTATCACAAGAAAGCAAAATAATACGATTATCGAGATAGAGCGAGATACTGTTAGTGACATTGAAAATGTAATTGGCTCATTCAATGACGATCGTTTAATTGGTACCAATAGCGATAATAGTTTGGAGGGTTATTATGGTGACGATACCTTGAGTGGTGGTAATGGTAATGATACCCTCGATGGCGGTCAAGGCAAAGATCTTATTTTTGGCGGTGTTGGTAATGACAACCTCAAAAGTGGTTTTGGATTTAATGATAACAATACTCTTGCTGGCGGTGCTGGTAATGATACTTTAACGAGTGAAAGCAGTGGTGACGATCTTCTTGTTGGCGGTTTTGGCAGGGATATTCTTAAAGTTGAAAGAGGAGGTCAAAATCGTTTATGGGGTCAAGAGGATAATGATTTTTTGATTGGCGGATTTAATAATGACACTCTTATTGGTGGAGATGGTAACGATACTCTCAATGGCGATCGGGGCAACGATATTCTCTCCGGTGGACTAGGCAATGACGTTATGTTTGGCAGAGATGGTAATGACACTCTTAGCGGCAGCAATGGCAATGACGTTATGTCTGGCGAAGATGGTAATGACACTCTCAGCGGTGGTAATAATAACGATCGAATTTTTGGAGGCAACGGCAATGATAACCTTAACGGCAATAATGGCAACGATGTTATATCTGGTGGCAATAACAACGATATACTAAGAGGTGGTTTAGGCAACGATGTTCTTGTAGGCGATAAGAACAACGATGTCCTCTTTGGAGAATCTGGAAATGACGTTTTAAGTGGCGGTTCCGGCAATGACACGCTCTTTGGCGGTAAAGAAGCTGATACTTTCGTCTTTAGACACACCTTTGACGGTTCTTTTCAATATAATAGGTATACTGACATTGTTCGAGATTTTCAAAGAGAAAATGACAAAATTTCTGTTGCCGGTTTAGGTATTAGCGATTTTAACACCATACAGTTCTTAGCAAGAAACGATCGGAACAATAATGTAGTATTGTTTACCCGCTTCGATCGAGAAGTTAACAACATGACAGTGCAAAGGTTGAGAAAACAGCAACTAAGGCCAGCTTTTTTCCGCTTCTCTTTGAGTACCGCTAACGATCGCAAACAAGGAACTGACAATCCTGACGACCTGTTTGGCGGCTTGGGTAATGATACTCTCACAGGTAATAAAGGCAACGATCGCCTCTTTGGGGAACGGGGACGTGATTTTTTAAGTGGTGGTTTTGGCAACGACTTTCTCAACGGCGGTTTTGGTAATGATAGGCTTAACGGCGATTTCGGTAATGATAGACTGAGCGGCGATTTCGGTAATGATAGACTGAGCGGCGGTTTTGGTAATGATACGCTCAGCGGGGGTTTTGGTAATGACATAGTCATTGGAGATGATGGGAATGACAGAATCTTTGGAAATGATGGGAATGACCTACTTTTAGGATCTGACGGTATTGATTTCCTTTTTGGCGGTAATGGCAATGATAGACTTAACGGCGGTTTCAACAACGATCGGCTTGCTGGCGGTTTGGGTATAGATACTGCAGTATACTCATTTGGCTCGCGCTCTGGGTTCCAAATTGCCAGAAATAATAATGGAACGATCGGCATTACTCAAATAAGTACCGGAGTTACTGATATTCTTAGCGGAGTCGAATTTGCTCAATTCACCGATGCTCGAGTGGATCTTTCCTCGATCTAAAGTATCAAATTGACATCCTCTCCGCACTCTTATGTGCGGAGATTCCCCTTTAGGTTTAATAACTTAGTTATAATTACAGGGCTATTTCATTCTAAATTTATATCAAGCTAGAGCTTAAACCAAAAGCAGTAATCAAAAATACAGTCCATAGAAATAGACGTATCGACCACCATTTTTTGACAATCCATAGAAATGGACGTATAAGCCAAATTTTTCTGTTATTTTTTTCTTTCTTATTTTTCTGCTGTAACAAAGCAATAGATTGCTGAAGTTGTATAAAAGTTATTGATTCAACAATCACAACCAAAAATAACCCAGTATAAACTGGAATAGTTAGTGATGGGTGTTGATAAGTAATTTGATTATCTGGAATGAAGATACTAAGAGGAGCAAAAGGTATAACCTCAAAATTGGGGGGAACATAATGATAGGATAAAGCACAAACAAATAAAGTTGCAAATACCGAAAACAATCCCATCAATAAAAGATAAATATTTCTCTCAAACTGAGCTTTAATATTATTATTAATGTTATCTCGATTAGAAGACCAAGTAGCATAAAGATAAAGTGAATACAAAATTATAGTTATCCAATAATTATTGACCGAACGAATCATTAAATATTGTGTACTTGAATGAAACCCGGATGAGATTCTCAAAAATGTTTCCCAACTAATAAATCCGTATTGTTTAAGAAGTGGTTCGATAACTTCACTAATCCAAGTTCCTAACTGATTTGTAATAATTTTACCTGCCCTTGTTTGCATATCAATTGTAAGTGCAATAATTGTACTTATTGCAAGTATCAAAGATGTAGCGGGAGATTTAATAGCCTTGTCTATTTGCTGACTAGGTTGAATATGCGATTCAATTTGTTTGGTATTTTGCTCTTTATTTTGTTTGACTATCAAAACATCTCGACCTAAAAAGGCATTAACAAAAAAGCCAAGAAATAATACTCCTACTAAAGAATACTTTAATTGGAACCAAGAAATTTCTTGCTGAATTTCAGCCTCAATTTCTTTATTAGCTTTCTGGAGTTGTTCGAGAATTATTTGACCAGCAAAACTATCTTTTTTTATTGATTCTAGGTGGGGATTTTATGGATTTTTTCACACTTATACTCGTTATTTATTAGGCCTTCTAATGACAGATAAACAGGATCCAAACAGAGATCTTTATTAAGACGCATTGGAGAAGTAACAAAAATCAAAAACAATAAAATACCAATGATAATAATATGGCCAAGTTTAGATGTAAATTCATTTAGTGAAAGACTTGGATTTGGTTGTATAATTGTTTCTGGATTTTCGTTATTCATTGACAATTTATGGCCTTTATTTTCTAATAAAGCTATCAGATTTAAGACGATAAGCAATGATAGATTTACAAATTTTTATTATTAATAGGGAGCATCTCATTTGGGCAAATATAAAGAAATAGCGCTCGAGACTATTGAACAACTACCAGAAAAAGGTAAAGGTAATGAACTACCGCTAGTCACTTCAGGCTGAGCTAGCGGTACAAAAACAACCTAATGGGAATATTAATCAGCTCTCTTTCTTTTTGTCTGTATTTTAGAGAATATTGCCAGTCCTACCGCTAAACCTGCACCGAGGAAAATAGAATTAGCCGCGTTAGAAAAGTTAAAGTTGTTTTCACCTGCGATCGACATATCGGTGAAGTTTTTTAGTCCAACCTGTTTCAAACGAACCCCATTCAATTTAATATCTTCGAGTTTAATTTGGTTCAAATTAGTATTATTAAAGCTATTCCCGCTTAGATATATGGCTTTGAGTTGAGCTTGACTTAGGTTAGCACCGTCAAACATCGAGTCGATCGCAATAGCATGAGTAAATTGAGCCGCAGTGAAGTTGGCACGCCTTGCATCGGCATTTTTCATCTTTAATCCGTTAAGATAAGCTTCAGACAGATTAGCCTCTAGCAGAATCGTTTTAGTTAGATTAGTTTGTTTGAGTCGTGCTTTAGATAAATTGGCACCAGTTAAGTTAGTGCGAGTTAGGTTGACATCTTCCAAATTTGCTTCAGCTAGATTAGCCTCTTTGAGAATGGCGCCGCTGAGATCTGCATTTTTCAAGTTAGCTTTGGAGAGGTCAACCCCTGTCAAGTTAGCATTGCTCAAGTCGCAACCTTGTAAGTCAGCTTCGGGAGCAATAGCAGCTACGCACTGATAATCGGCAGCGTAAGCGTTAGTTTCCCAAACCAAGGTAGCGATCGCTAGAGAATTTATTAAAGTTACACCAGAAAATAAAATCTTTTTCCCGATTTTTGTTATAATATTTTCTTTACCTTTCATTGTTTTAACTCCCTTACTAAAAAAAATCCTCCAACTTTTTGCTAGAGCAATGACGATCGCTAACAGCGGAATATGTCAAAAAGATTTGTTAAATTTTTTACAGATATTAATCAAAAAGTAAGCTGATTTTGGCAGACTTTTTATTTTGTCAAAAATTTATACAAGACTAAATGATCTAAATCAGTGAAAATACTGAATTTAAGCACAATTGACGAGAATTAACCTCCTTAGTTTGCTTAAATATAAACAAGCTGTGATAGAATTTCTTTACCGAAAAAAATGGGTTTAAAGCCCCGCCCTAGAAGGGCGGCTTTGCCAGCTTTTTAATAATAGTTTTATATCTAGGTAAAGACTACTGTAAAATATTCGGTATCATAAACCATAACAGGAAAGGTAATCAACCTGTATAAAAAC
>JAAUYD010036178.1_pt1 | contig 14431 bp, 11 predicted proteins | sample 7278101 | NCBI WGS metagenome assembly JAAUYD01 (sample SAMN14350128, study PRJNA611818) | marine sediment metagenome | isolation source: surface marine sediment (0.6m) | place: French Polynesia: Moorea | collected 2018-08
GAACCAGTTTGTTGGTGCTCAATCCAATGTCTTCCGGACGCATGATCTCATAGGTCATGGGGTTTTTGAGCATCCCATCCTGGTGGATTCCGGCTTCATGGGCGAATGCATTGGCGCCGACAATCGCCTTGTTGGGCTGTACCATGATACCGGTGATCATGCTGACCAGCTTGCTGGAAGAGTAGATGTGCTCGGTGTTGATATTGGATTGAAGGGGCAGGTGATTGTTGCGCGTCCGCAGGGCCATGACAACCTCCTCCAGTGAGGTATTGCCGGCCCGCTCGCCGATGCCGTTAATGGTGACTTCGGCTTGGCGGGCGCCGGCACCCAGCGCAGCCAGGGTGTTGGCGGTGGCCAGCCCCAAGTCGTTGTGACAATGGACGCTCAGGATCGCATTGTGAATGTTCGGCGTATGCGCAAACACGTATTTGACCAAATCAGCGAACTCATCGGGAATGGCATACCCCACCGTGTCCGGCAGGTTGACCGTCGTGGCGCCGGCCTCGATGGCCGCTTCGAAAACCTTGCACAGAAAATCACGGTCTGAGCGCGATCCATCTTCCGCCGAAAATTCCACATTGTCAGTGAAGGATTTGGCGTAGCGAACCGCCTCAACAGCACTCTTGATGACCTCATCCCGGCTCATCCGCAGCTTATATTCGAGATGGATGTCCGAGGTGGCGATAAATGTGTGAATGCGTGGTTTTGCCGCCGCTTTAACAGCACCCCAGGCCGCGTCGATATCGTCCTTGTTGGCCCGTGCCAGGCCAGCGATTTCCGTGTTTTTCAGCTTGGCCGATATTTTGGAGACGGCTTCAAAGTCGCCTTGGGAGGCCGCCGGAAAACCAGCTTCGATGACATCGACCCCCAGTTTTTCCAGTTGGACAGCCAGTCGCAGCTTCTCGGCCGTGTTCATACTGGCTCCTGGAGACTGCTCTCCGTCTCGAAGGGTGGTGTCAAAGAATTTTATGGTATCGTTTTGGCTCATTTTAAGATTCCTTCTCTATAATTTATGACGGCAAGCGTGCTCATCGCTTTGTGCTCACCGGAAGTCACTCGGTTTATGGAAGAAACAGCTCGGAAGAACATCATGGTGATCCCCACGGGAACACGCCATCCGGCAATAGGGTTGCCTGGAAGTTCCTCGCCGTGAGGCGGCGCATCCCATAGGGCAGCGGTGGCTGCTATTGGTGAAGCATGGGCCGCAGGGACAGCAGCCCTGCGGCGTATAAACCTGCCTTTCTCATTGGGAGAATTTTCCTTTTGCTTTGGCTTGTTCTTTGGCCAGTTTATATTGAAAACTGTCGGCAAGCGCATGCCAACTGGCCTCGATGATATCTTCGGACACACCAATGGTGGTCCAGGTCTCTTCGTTGTCTCGTGATTCGATGAACACACGCACCCTTGCTGCGGTGCCTTCCCGACCGTCAATGACCCGCACTTTAAAATCCACCAGACGCATGCCATTCAGATCAGGATAAAAACGTCCCAAGGCCTTTCTCAGAGCGTTGTCCAGTGCACTGACAGGACCGTGTCCCTCTGCAGCAGTGATCTCATCCACGCCGTCGACCTGGATTTTGATAATGGCGTGGGAGGTGCAGGCCAGCTGTTTGTCTTTTTCAATGCTGATGCGAAAGGAGTCCAGGTCGAAATGGGGTTTGAATTGTTCGGTAAATTTCTCCAACAGGATCTTCATGGAACCGTCGGCCACGTCGAATTGATATCCCTGGTCTTCCATGGATTTGATCTCGGCAACGATCTCCTTGGTATCCTTTCCCTTGCTGCCAATCGATACGCCGAATTCTTTGGCTTTGTACTCCACGTTGCTTTTTCCCGACATGTCCGACACAAGCACGCGGCGCTTGTTTCCCACTTCGGTCGGGTCCATGTGCTCATAGGCACGGGGTTCCTTCATCACGGCATTGACATGGATACCCCCTTTATGGGCAAATGCGCTTTTGCCGACAAAGGGACGGGAGTGCACCGGGATCATGTTGGCGGTTTCACTCACAAATCGGGAGAAGGTTTTGAGGCGCCCCAGTCTCTCTTTGGGGATACAGGGCAGGTTCATCTTTACGCTGAGAATCGGGATGATCGAGGTAATGTCGGCGTTTCCGCAGCGTTCTCCATACCCGTTTATCGTTCCATGGACCATTGTGGCGCCGGTTTCGACGGCGGCGATGGAGTTGGCCACGGCCAGCCCGCAGTCGTTGTGACAATGAATCCCCAATTGTGCGCTGCAGCCACGTTCGGCGAGCAGCTGTTTCAGGTCTGAGACCACCTTCTGGACTTCGGAGGGAAGGGTGCCACCATTGGTGTCGCACAATACCAAAAAGTCAGCGCCTGCATCAGCAGCGCTCAGTAACGTCTGGGTGGCGTATTCGGCGTCGTCCTTGTAGCCATCAAAAAAGTGTTCCGCGTCGTATACCACTTCTCTATCGTTGGATTTGAGCCAGGCGACGCTCTCTTCGATCATGGCCAGGTTCTCCTGGCGCGTATTGCCCATGATGCTTTCCACGTGCAACGGCCAACTCTTGCCAAATATGGCCACAGCAGGTGTGTTGCTGGCGATCAAGGCTTTCAGGTTTGGATCGTCGGCCGCTTTTGTGCCGGGTTTGCGGGTGGAACCGAAGGCCGTAATGCGGGTCTGCTCAAATGATTCGTTTTGCGCCAATTCAAAAAAACGGACATCCCGGTGGTTGGAACCGGGCCAGCCACCTTCAACGTAGTGGACGCCCAGTTCATCCAGCTTTTTGGCGATTTTGACCTTTTCCTTGGCCGAGAAGCTGATGTTTTCGCCTTGGGTGCCATCGCGCAGGGTTGTGTCATATTTGAGAATCGGTTCCATGGGCATCCGTTTTTCGGTTGTTGTCATCTATGCATCAACTTGTGACCGCGACCCCCTTGTATTTGGGGGGTCGCACGTCACAAGGGTCGTTACTTTTTGGCGCGGTTCTCAGGACGCAAATCTCTGACAGCCTTGCCAGCCTTCCACATTTCAGAGTTGTGAATCTCATCCAACTCTTTGTTCAGGCCATCGCGGTAATCCGGCAGACTGTTCTTTTCCAGAACAATACGGGTTTCCGTGCCGTTGATCACGCTTTCGTACAATTGATCGAAGACCGGAACGACGGCATCGCGAAACCGCGGTGCCCAGTCCAAAGCGCCGCGTTGGGCCGTGGTGCTGCAATTGGCATACATCCAGTCCATGCCGTTTTCCCCTACGAGGCGGATAAGGCTTTGAGTGAGCTCTTCGACAGTCTCGTTGAAAGCTTCGCTGGGGCTATGACCGTGTTTGCGCAGCAGGTTGTACTGGGCTTCCATCACACCCGCCAGTGCGCCCATGAGAATGCCGCGCTCTCCGGTCAAGTCACTGTGGACTTCTTTTTCAAAAGTGGTTGGGAAAAGGTAGCCGGAACCGATGGCGATACCGATGGCCAGGGTGCGCTCTTTGGCGCGACCTGTGGCATCCTGAAAAACAGCGTAGCTGGAGTTGATCCCGCTGCCGTCGAGGAAGTTGAGGCGTACATTGCGGCCGGAGCCTTTGGGCGCCACCAGGATAACATCCACGCCTTCGGGCGGAATGACTTTGGTCTGGTCTTTGTAAACGATAGAGAACCCGTGAGAGAAGTAAAGCGCATCACCTGGGTTGAGGCAGGCTTTAACCTCTTCCCAGGCCGCCATCTGGCCGGCATCGGACAGAAGGTATTGGATGATGGTTCCCTTTTTGGCTGCTTCTGCGATGGGGAACAGGGTCTCGCCCGGTACAAAGCCGTCTGCGATAGCACGGTCCCAGCACTCTTTGTCCGCTTCAAGCTGGCCTATGATCACCTTGAAACCATTATCGCGCATATTCAATGCCTGGGCAGGGCCCTGTACGCCATATCCCAAAACCACGATGGTTTCGTCGGCCAACACTTCACGGGCCTTTTCCACAGTAAATTCTTCTACGGTTGTGACGTCTTCTACTACGCCACCAAAATCAATCTTAGCCATTGCATTTCTCCTTAACGTCAAGTTTGGCCCGCAGGCCTCAATTCTATGGTTCGCTGGTTTTAATCGGACGGGCAAAGCCCGTAAGGTTCTCTACTTTCCAGACTCTGGTCCATTACCTACTTCGGGTCCCGGTAAAGCGCCACGGTGCCGGGTCGGGCAATTTCTTTGATGCCGATGGGTTTGAGCAACCGCAATAGAGCCTCAATTTTTCCCTGATCACCCGTTACTTCGATGGTGTATTGTTCAGCCCCCACATCAACGACTTTACATCGAAAGATATCGACAATGCGAAGAACTTCCGCCCGGGTCTGTGCATTCGCTTTAACCCGGATGAGCGCCATCTCCCGCTTTACCGCCTGTTCAATGCTCAAGTCGCGGACTTTGATAATATTGATCAATTTATTGATCTGCTTTTCAATTTGTTCGATCAGCGGTGGATTGGCTTTGGTGGTCACCGTAATGCGCGAGACGGCCGCATCCATGGTCGGCGCCACGCACAGGCTCTCGATGTTAAAGCCGCGGCCGCTGAACAATCCGGACACACGGGATAGAACACCTGGCTCATTATCAACCAATATGGTCAGGATATGCCGTTTACTGTTTTTCATTTTTAAACATCCCTTTGGAGATAACAATCAATTCGAGCGCAGGACTGATCAGGTCAGCAACATTTCAGTGATGTTCTTTCCCGCCGGTACCATGGGCCACACATTTTCTTCCTGCTCAACGACGAAGTCCATGATGACCGGTCTTGGGGTGGAAATGGCTTCCTGCAGTACCGGTTCCACCTCGGACGGTTTGGTGGCGCGCAGCCCCACCGCGCCGAAAGCCTCGGCCAGTTTGGCAAAGTCCGGGGAAAAATCCATGGTGGTGCAAGAGTAGCGGCGGTCATAGAACAATTGTTGCCACTGACGTACCATGCCAAGGAATCCATTGTTCAGGATGGCCACTTTGACGGGCAGGCAGTGTTGCACCGCCGTTGCCATCTCTTGGATGTTCATCTGAATGCTACCGTCACCGGCTACATCGACAACCAATTTGTCCGGGTAAGCGATCTGTGCGCCGATGGCCGCCGGCAGCCCAAATCCCATGGTTCCCAATCCGCCGGAGCTGATGAAGTGGTTGGGTTTATCAAACTGGTAGTACTGGGCGGCCCACATCTGATTCTGCCCCACCTCGGTGGTGATGATGGCGTCACCACCGGACAATTCAAAGAGCTTCTCCACAACGAATTGCGGTTTGATTTTCTCCTCGCCCTGTTCATAGGCCAACGGCTGGGTACTCTTCCAATCGGCGATTTGATTCAGCCATGCTTTTCTTTTTTCTGCCACGTCACCCAAGTCAGTGGTATCGAGCATTTCGTTGAGTGCTTTGAGGCTCAGGCCGCAATCACCCACAACCGGTACCGCCACACCCACATTCTTACGAATGGAGGTGGGGTCGATGTCAATATGTACGATCTTGGCATTGGCGCAGAAGGTGTCGGTTTTTCCGGTGACCCGGTCGTCGAAACGCACGCCCACGCCGATGAGAAGGTCGCAGTCTCCCAGCGACATGTTGGCGCGATAGGTGCCGTGCATGCCGGGCATGCCCAACCATAACGGATCGGTTCCGGGAAATCCGCCCAACCCCATCAGCGATGCGGTGACCGGTATCTGTGCGCGTTTGGCCAACTTGGTGAATTCATCGGCCGAATTCGACAGGATAATGCCGCCGCCACCGAACAGCACCGGCTTTTCCGCCGACCGAATCATCTCCACCACCTTCTTCAATTGCCGCAAATTTGGCTCATAGGTGGGGTTGTAGGACCGAATCTGAATCTTATTTCCATTTTGATCAGGATCGAACTCCACTTCACCGTTGGCCACATTTTTTGGGATATCGATGAGCACCGGCCCTGGGCGTCCAGATCGCGCAATATGAAACGCCTCGCGAATGGTTTTGGCCAGATCTTTGGTGTCTTTGACCAGATAGTTATGCTTGGTGCAAGGACGGGTGATCCCGACGATATCCACTTCTTGAAAGGCATCGTTGCCGATCAATTGCGTCGGCACTTGCCCGGTGAAGACGACCAGGGGGATGGAGTCCATGTGGGCAGTTGCAATGCCTGTGACCGTGTTGGTGGCTCCGGGACCGGAGGTGACCAGGCAGACACCGACTTTGCCTGACGCCCGTGCATAACCGTCGGCAGCGTGCACGGCGCCCTGTTCGTGGCGAACCAGTACGTGGCGGATATCGGATTTAAAAATTTCGTCATATATATCCAGTACCACACCACCGGGGAAACCGAAAATGGTGTCCACGCCTTCCTGCTTTAACATGGACAATAAGATTTGTGCGCCGGTCATTTTCATTGGTCTGCAGCTCCTAACAATTGAAGGTCTTTATTATTTCACCACTGCACCGGTGTTGGCAGATGAAACGCTCTTGGCATAACGTGCCATGTAGCCTTTGGTGATCTTGGGTGAAGGCGCTGTCCATTTTTCTTTGCGGGCAGCCATCTCGCTTTCATCGACCCTTAAGGTAATGGTTTGGGAAGGGATGTCGATGGCGATGATGTCACCCTCTTGTACAAGGCCGATGGGGCCTCCATCCATGGCCTCTGGCGATACATGGCCGATAGCCGCCCCCCGGGTACCGCCTGAAAAGCGGCCGTCTGTGATCAGGGCGACATGGGCATCCAGCCCCATGCCGGCGATGGTGGAGGTCGGCGTGAGCATCTCCCGCATGCCAGGACCGCCTTTGGGCCCTTCATACCGTACGACCACCACATCGCCCTTGTTGATCTCGCCATCCATAATGGCGCCGGAGGCGGCCTCTTCGCTGTCAAATACCCTTGCTGGCCCTTCATGCCGCAGCATCTCATCACAAACGGCGGATTGTTTCACAACACAGCCGTCGGGTGCCAGGTTGCCGAAGAGCACGGCCAGTCCGCCTATCTCATGGTAGGGCTGATCCATAGGGCGTATTACATCGGGATCACTGACATGGGCGCGCTTTAAATTCTCACCCACATTCTGTCCAGTGACGGTGATACAATCGGTGTTGATCCGGTCAGCATCAGCAAGGGTCTTCATGACGGCTTGAATGCCACCGGCGCGGTTCAAATCCTGGATGTGGTGACGACCGCCCGGGCTCATGGAGCAAAGATGAGGGGTTACCTTACTGGCCTGGTTGATCAGGTCCAGATCGAATTCAATACCGGCTTCATTGGCAATGGCCGCCATGTGCAGTACGGTATTGGTGGAGCACCCCAGGGCCATATCGACGGCCAGGGCATTTTCAAATGCATCCTGGGTCAAAATCTTGCTGGGCGTGATCTCTTTTTCGATCAGTTCCATGATCTGCATCCCTGCCGCTTTGGCCAAGCGGGTGCGGGCCGACATGACAGCAGGAATGGTTCCATTGCCAGGCAGTCCCAGTCCGATGGCTTCCGTGAGGCAGTTCATGGAATTGGCCGTAAACATGCCGGAGCAAGAGCCGCAAGTAGGACAGGCCTCGTTTTCGATCTCGTCGAGTTCGGCTTCGCTCATCTTTCCGGACTTGACGGCGCCGACCGCCTCGAACACCGTGATCAGGTCTATGCGTTTCTGTCCGGAAGAAGTCTGGCGCTCTCCAGCCAACATGGGACCACCACTGATGAAAATGGTCGGAAGGTCCACTCGGGCCGCTGCCATGAGCATACCAGGCACAATCTTATCGCAGTTGGGAATCATCACAATGGCATCGAGCCCATGGGCAATGGCCATGATTTCTACGGAGTCGGCGATCAGTTCCCGGCTGCCGAGGGAGTATTTCATTCCCAGATGATTCATGGCGATGCCGTCGCAGACGCCGATAACGCCGAATTCCACCGGTGTACCGCCAGCCATGTAGATCCCGGCTTTGACTGCTTCGGCCAGCGTATTGAGATGGACATGCCCCGGTATGACAGTGTTGGCCGAATTGGCAATGCCGATCAGCGGCCGATTGATCTCATCCTGGGTGTACCCGCACGATTTGAGGAGGGCGCGGTGGGGCGCGCGTTCAATGCCTTTTTTAACCTGGTCGCTTTTCATAGGGGGTCGCTCCTTCCAAAAAAAAACCGTTACCAACCTGGCTTGGGGCTGATAACGGATTGTTTATTTACCGGGGATGTTCCTTTATACCATTATCGCCCCCCTGTGCCCGGTATCGATAAGGACACCGACGACGAGAATTACTAGATTGATAAGGTTAAGGACGATAAGGTTTTTCATTTAGAACTAGACCTGTTAAAGTTTCGAAAGGTATTAACAACCGCCCTTTGCCCTGTCAAGCATTATGTTTATATTCTCCCAAGAATTAGGGCTTTTGCGTCGACAGCCGGCCGCGAAATCCTCTGCATCACCATATTGTCAGCAGGCGCTGCACGTCTGTTGCGTTTCGCCACGCTCACCTTGCATGATCGTAGGGGCGGGAAGGGAAGGTTGAAATGAAGGCTTTCATCGTCACCGGCACGACACGGGGCATTGGTCGCGCCATCGCCGATATCGTCATCGAGCGAAAAGAGCAGTTGCTCTCGCTTTCACGTGCACCGGATCGACGCGATCCGTTGCACCACAACATTTCGTGCGATCTGCGCCAAACAGAAGCAGTCCGTTCACGGTTGGATAGGTTGCTCCATACCGTTTCATTGGATCAGTTCAGTGATCTGGTGCTCATCAACAACGCGGGCGTTTTGTCACCCGTTGGTCCCATGGCAGAGGCCGATGACAGGGATGTGGTCGAGAACCTGACCGTCAACCAGGCCGCACCGGCCATCCTCATGTCCGCTTTCATCGGGCATACAGCAAACTTCCATGGCAATAGACGGATTATCAACATCTCTTCCGGGGCGGCTGTGCACCCATACGCTGGGTGGGCGATGTACTGCGCTTCCAAATCAGCCCTTGATATGATGACGCTCTGCATAGCCGCCGAACAGGAAGGACAACCCAATCCCGTTGCGGTTTGTTCGGTTTACCCAGGGAAGGTGGAGACCGATATGCAGCGTGGCGTTCGGCGATCTGATCCTGGAAAATTTCCCGCACAGCCGAAATTTGCTTTGGCCAAAGCGCAGGGTGACCTATTAACACCTGTCCAGGCGGCCCAAGCGATCATCACACTGGATGCGACAGGAGCGTTCAAGAACGGGTGCATCTACGATATTCGTTCGGCTGCAACCACCGAGGGGATCGGTATCATTACGCCAATTCGATCACTTTAAGGGTCGGTGCTCTGCATATTTGCCCTCACATGGTGTAAGCCTGTTTACAGGCCGCGTTATTTTGATTATCCTTATGGCGCGTTCGTCGATCCTCATTGGACAGGCAGCGGCAACAGGGGGGCGTGGTAACGGTGACCAACTCTGCCACGCCGTTGCGGCTTGCCGGGTTCCGTTGTTCCTGATGTAAAAGGCCCCACGAACCTAACAGCATAACGAATATGGATCCTATGGAAACGAATACGTCTTCGTCCCTAAAGGGGCATTTTTTAATGGCGATGCCAGGTATGGCGGATCCGAATTTCCAACAGTCGGTGACGTGTATCTCCGAACATACCGCGGACGGCGCGCTTGGCATAGTTGTCAACCGTATTTTCGATGGTTTGAGTGCCCAGCACATTTTCGACGAGTTGGAGATTGAATCCAATCCCGCTGCCGGAGAGATTCCGATACATTTTGGCGGTCCGGTCCACAATAATGAATTGTTTGTGCTCCACGGCGAACCTTTCGATAGTGATGGTATACTGCGAATCAACGAGGGGCTGGCGCTGAACAACTCCAGGCAGGTGTTGGAGGCGATCGCTCTGGGAACGGGGCCGTCTCAATTCCTCATCGCTTTAGGGTGCGCCGGATGGGGGGCAGGCCAGCTGGAATGGGAGATAAAAGAGAATGCCTGGCTCTCCATGCCCTGTGCATCCGATATTATATTTGAATTGCCGGTAGAGGAGAGATGGGAGTCTTCGATGAACAGGTTGGGGATTGATCCGGACTTGTTGAGCGGGACGGCCGGCAATGCTTAGCTCAGGCATCTGCTGTGCCCATTGTCTGCGCCGTTTAAATCAAAAAAGGGCGCCGCATGGCGCCCCTTATCAATTCGACATCTATCACTTATCCCTGGGCTTTTTTCGCCTTGGGTTTGGGTTTTTTCTTTTTAAGGCAGTCTTTGTCCTTGCGGACAAATGCGCAGAGTTTGGGATTGTAATACTCCTTGCAGTTCAGTGGGTTGTAAAGCGGGCATTCCGGGTTTTTATCAGACATTTATGTATGTTCTCCCTCGAGTTTAATGCATTTATCAATTCACAGGTCCGTTTAGCTGAGCAACACCCGGATGATAAATGGGGTCAGGGGCCTGAGAGGGCGCCCTGTAACCACATCTGCGACCGGCGTTTCGGTTGAATCATATTGGCGGTTTGAAGGGCTATGGGCCTTCTGCCGTCTGAATGGCCGAAGCCTCGGCCGGGAACAGAGTGCGCACTTATCTAGCACAAAATACCAAAATTTACAAGCTATTATATTTGAGGCAGAGACGGCTTGCGGACCATATGGAAAGTTTTGACAATTGCACGGAGGCATTGTAAGACCGGAACAACCGCAATCGCACTTCCTCAGCGATTCTTCGGGCTGGAATACAGATAACCATTTTGCCGGAAGATTGAATTTCATGGATAGATTTCATACCACCAGAGAAGCCATTCTGGAGCTCAATACCGAATACCTGCAGTTGATAAAGCGCGCTGAAGCTCTTCAAGAAAAGGCGGTTTCCGCCTTTGATCAGTGGAAGCAGTTCTGCGACCATATTCGGAATAGTTTGAGCGATCATGTCATGCGCATCGCCGTCGTCGGGGCCATCAAATCCGGAAAAAGCACCCTGGTCAACGCGTTGTTGCGCAACGACCACCTCAAGCGAGGCGCAGGTGTGATCACCTCCATCGTGACTCGGGTACGAAGGGGAGAGCAGCTCAAAGCGCGGTTGTTCTTCAAATCGTGGGATGAGATCAACGACGACATTGAGCAGGCATTGGTGCTTTTTCCTTCCGAAGATTGGCAAAACGATGAGCGGGGGTTCGACATCCGCCGCAGCAAGGATCGGCAGGATCTGACAAACGCACTCGATACACTGGACAGTGAGCTTAAAATCGCAGGAGACAGCCTAAACGCCAACAGTGTTTTGTTGTCCTCCTATTTAAAGGGGTTTGAATCGGTTCAGGATCTTGTCGGTGCGGACAGTACCACACGAGAGTTTGAGGGGGATGAATTCAGTTCCCACCGTAAGTTCGTCGGTGCGGATGCCCTGGCGGTCTACCTGAAGGATATCCAATTGGATATCACGGGTGATGCCCTTGAAACCAATATTGAAATGGCCGATTGCCAGGGCAGCGATTCGCCCAATCCGCTGCACATGGCCATGATCCAGGACTATCTGCTCAAAGCCCACCTTATCGTTTATGTCATCAGCAGCCGTACGGGACTGCGGCAGGCCGACATCCAATTTTTATCCATCATTAAGCAGATGGGGATTGCGGACAATATGCTCTTTGTCTGCAATTCTGATTTTAACGAGCACGAAACGCTGGCTGATTTAGATAAACTGGTTGGAAAAATAAAAGAGGAGCTTTCGCTGGTACTGAAAGATCCCCGGATCTACGTCCTGTCAGCGCTCTATCATTTGTTCAAGACGGTGCATGCAGACTTGCCGACACGCGACAAGGCGCGTTTGGAACAGTGGGACAATATCCCCGATTTGGCCACGGCGTCCGAAAAGGAGATGGAATCACTTAAAAGCGAACTGGAAACCAAACTGACCCGGGACCGTTCGGCGCTGATGCTCCAAAACCAGCTTGAGCGTGTAGGCGTGGTTCAGACCGGATTGTTGAACTGGGTGCGGTTGAATCGCAATATGCTCGGTCGTGATGTTGAGGACGCAAAGCATCTGGCAGAACGAATTCAAAACCACCAGGATTCCATTGTCCAGGTGCAGACCATGATTCGTGGCACCCTCGACGGCAGTCTTCAAAAGATCACGTCGGAGATGAAGCGGGAAATCGACCGTTTCTTTGATCGTCACAGTGGCCAGGTGTTGACGTCAGTGGTGGGTTTCGTCCGCAATTACCATGTGGATCTTGGCAATTACAAGCAGCCGGTTGTCGATGTCGGGTTCAACCAGACCCTCTACCTGGTCTACCAAGAGTTTAAACAGGCGGTGAATGCCCATATGGCGGAGAAGATCAATCCTGAAATCATCGGTTTCATCAGCGGTCTGGAAGATCATATCAGTGACTATTTTCACTCTGTGGTCCATCCCTTTGAAGCCATGGTCAAGGATGCGGTGGAACAATATGAAAAAGCGTTGATCCAATATGAGTTGGAGCAGCTACCCGGTCATTGGGCAATGGAGACCGTTCCCGACATGGAGAGCATCAAGCAAGCCATTGACTTGAAACTGCCGCCGGCAGCGGCCACCATGCGTTATTCGGCGCATATCAAGACAGATGCCGTGTTACGATTGGGAGCCTATTCCCTGTTGCGTCTAGTGCGCAAGGTCCTGAAGAAGCAGGCCGGTGGTGACGGCCATGAAGAAGTTCAGGCGTTGAAAGGGGGCATTCGCCGAATGAAACGAGAGACCGAACGCTCCATCTACGAACACTTCAAGGACTACCAGGAGAACATCAAATTTCAGTACATCCTGCGGTTGGTAAAAGAGACCAGCAGTCGACTCTACGAGGGTCTGACCGATCACTTCCAGATCTATGTCGCCGATCTGGATGCCGTGATAACATCGATGGGCAGCGAGCGTGCCGATCAAAAAGCGTTGGATGAGAGGTTGGCGCAAGTCGAAAACGCCATCCAATCACTAAAGAGCCGCATCGAAGGATTGCGGGAAGAGATCCGACGGATGCGCGGTGTGAATACCGATGGAGACAACATCCCCGGCGCGGCCACCGCGTCATGATGATGAAGCGTATCAAAACCAGGAGAGTTGAAGATGAAGACGCAAACCATTGCTGTTGCCAATGAGAAGGGTGGGGTAGGAAAGACTGTAACGGTTATTAACCTTGCCGCCGCATTGACCCGAGAAAACAAAAAGGTGCTGGTGGTCGACATGGACCCCCAGGCAAACGCAACCAAGGGGCTGGGTATCGATGCCAACGGTGATCAGCCATCGATTTACAACCTGGTTGAGCATCCAGGCGCGGTTGCGGTGACCGATGCCATTGCAGCGACGGCATGGGAAGGGCTGGATGTGATCCCCGGAGATGTTGACCTTGCAGGGGCCGAGGTGGAATGGGCCGATCTGGCGGGACGCGAAAACCGGTTGAAAGACGCAATGAAATCATTGCCCCAAGGGGGATATGATTTCATTCTGCTCGACACGCCGCCGAGCCTCTCTTTGCTGACGGTCAATGTGTTTACCTACGCACAGCAGGTCCTGATTCCGTGCCAAACCCATCCGTATGCTTTCGGTGCGCTTGCCGAACTTTGCGATACAGTGGAGGCCGTTAAGGAGGAGATCAATCCCAACATCGATATTCTGGGTATTGTGCCGACCTTCTATGACTCCCGTACCCGGGTCAGCCAGCAGGTTCTCAGCGATCTGCGCAGTGATGAACGTTATCGCAAACTGCTGTTCGACACGGTGGTGCGCGCCAACATCACCATTGCTGAAAGTGCGGCTGTCGGAAAGCCGGTGGTGTTTTATCGAAGAAGTAGTTTCGGCGCCATCGATTACAATGAATTGGCAGAAGAACTTCTGGGGAAATACATGTAGATAAGCAAATGACCACAAGATATCGAAACCCCAAAGGCGCGCCGCCTTAGGGGTTTTTTATATTGAGCGATGAAGAGCGCGATTGATCATACTTCGACGCCCAACTGCGAAAGGTGGTCTTTGGCAAATTCTATGGTTTCATCCAGGGCCAAAGCCAATTGATAATACTTAATCGCCTTGGTCCTTTCTCCCATGGCCCGGTAGTTGGAGGCGATATTGGCATAATCAATGGCTGAACTGGGATCCAGTGCGATGAGTTTCTTGAAACAGGCGATGGCCGCTTCATGGTTGCCCAGTTTGTAGTAGCTGAATCCCAATAAGTTTAATGTGTCCGTTCGCTCAGGATCGGTGCGATGGCCTTTTTCCAGAACGGTTTCCGCATTGCTGAATTGCGATAGTTCCTTGTAGCAAATTCCCATATAGGTATAAACACTGGCCAGGTCTTCGGGGGGGGGTTCGAAATCCAGGGCTTTCGCGAAGTAATCGAGGGCGGTTTGGCTATCTCCCCCGTCAAGATAAAGTTGGCCCAGGTAGAATTGCAGGTAGTATTTGCCTGGCAGAGCTCGATCGAATTCCTTTAGTCGTGAGATGGCTTTGGCCGGGGAATGGGTGTCGGTGATGATTTTGGCAATGATCATGCCCACACTTGAATGGGCCGCTCGTTC
>JAAUYD010286402.1_pt1 | contig 14427 bp, 17 predicted proteins | sample 7278101 | NCBI WGS metagenome assembly JAAUYD01 (sample SAMN14350128, study PRJNA611818) | marine sediment metagenome | isolation source: surface marine sediment (0.6m) | place: French Polynesia: Moorea | collected 2018-08
CGCCTGCCGCCGATATGGGGCCGGACGAGTTGGAGCGTGCGGCGCGGGCGTTGGCCGACGCGTTCGGAGCGACAGTCGACGTCACCACCGGAGACGCGCTGATCGAGGCGAATTTCCCGATGATCCACGCGGTCGGCCGCGCCAGCCCGCGCGCGCCCCGACTGATCGACATGCGCTGGGGCACGGGCGGCCCAGGCCTGACGCTGGTGGGCAAAGGCGTCTGTTTCGATACCGGCGGGCTGAACCTGAAGCCCGGTGGGTCCATGGGGCTGATGAAAAAGGACATGGGCGGCGCAGCCACCGTTCTGGGTCTTGCGCGCATGATCATGGCGACCAAGCTGGACATCTGCTTGCGCGTCCTGATCCCCGCGGTGGAAAACGCGGTCTCGGGCAATGCGTTCCGGCCCGGCGACATCCTGACCTCGCGCAAGGGGCTGACCGTCGAGATAAACAATACCGATGCCGAGGGCCGGCTTGTCTTGGCCGATGCGCTGGCACTGGCGGGCGAGGGTGCGCCGGACCTGATCGTGTCGATGGCAACGCTGACGGGGGCGGCGCGGGTTGCGGTCGGGCCGGACCTTGCGCCTTTCTACACCGATGATGACGGGCTGGCGGGCGTGCTTCAGGCGGCCGGCGGCGCGGTGCACGATCCGGTCTGGCGAATGCCGTTCTGGGACCCGTATGATAGGATGATCGAACCGGGCATCGCCGATCTCGACAACGCGCCTGCAGGCGGCATGGCGGGATCGATCACGGCCGCGCTGTTCCTGCGCCGCTTCACCGAAGGGTCGCGGTATCTGCATTTCGACATCTACGGCTGGCAGCCAAAGCCAGAGCCTGCGCGCCCAAAGGGCGGGGTCGGGCAGGGCGCGCGCGCGCTGTTCGCCGCGCTGCCGGAGCTTTTCGGCTGATGGACCCGCGCGACGCGCCGTTCAATGGCCGGGTGGCGCATGTGTCGCTGCGGGGCCAGGTCGAGGCGGAGCGGTTCGTCGAGGGCGAGGGGCACCTTGTCCAGGCGGTGACCACGGCGATCCGGTCGGACCCCAAGGGTCCGCGTGAACGCGAGCTTATCCGGGGCGATGCGTTCCTGGTTCTGGATGTTGAGGACGGGTTCGCCTTCGGCCGGGCCGGGCCGAACGGCTATGTCGGCTGGGTCGAGGCTGCGGCGCTTGCCCGCGGCGCGCCCGAGCCCACGCATCGGGTCACCGCCGCGCGCACCTATGCCAAGGGCCGGCCAGAGCTCAAATCGACCGAAACCCACATCCCGCTTCCTTTCGGGGCAGGTCTGCATGTTCTGGACATCACCGGCGACTGGGCGCGGATCGCTTGGTCGAGCGGGACGGAGCCAAGCGAGCGTTTTGTTCCAACCCTGCATCTCTCTCCGATCGACACGCTGTGGGATGATCCTGTGGCCGTTGCGCGGTTGTTTCTGGGAACCCCGTATCTCTGGGGCGGAAACTCGGCTTTCGGGATCGATTGTTCGGGGCTTGTGCAGGCTGCGATGCTGGCCTGCGGCGTGCCGTGCCCGGGTGACAGCGATCAGCAGCGTGCGCGGCTGGGCGACGAGATTGCGATGGATTCCGACCGGCGTCCCCGGGATCTGTACTTCTGGCAGGGCCACGTCGGGCTTCTGTCGACGTCGGATACGCTGTTGCATGCGACCGCTGGCTTCATGTCCACTGTGGAAGAGCCATTGACCGACGCCATCGCCCGCATCGCCGCCAAAGAGGGCAAGGATGTGCTGTGCCGCCGCCGGGTGACCTTGTCCGGATGATGCAGCCTCGTCTAGTCCACCGCGCGGATCAACTTGCGCTCCAAAACGCGAAGCACGACCCGAAGGTCGTGCCCGCGCTTGAGAATGCGGCCATCCATGCCAATGACCGCGTACATCCCCTGCTTGTCACGCAGCCTGGGCCTTTTCTCGATGCGGTAGATCGGGTGTTCGGCGGCACGGCGGAAGATCGAGAACACGGCCACATCCCTTAGAAAGGACATTCCGTAGTCGCGCCATTCGCCTGCCGCGACCATGCGCCCGTAGACAGACAGGATCATCTGAAGCTCGCGCCGGTTGAAGGCGGTCTGATCGGCCATGCCTGCGGCCTGTGGCATCGTCTGGATCGTCATCCCCTGAGAGTGACCGCGGGGGCGTGCAAAATCAAGCCTGCCCGATTTCTGCCGCAAAGAAACCGGCAAATGGCACGAAACCTTCCGCGATCCAGCCCTGATCTTCGGTGAAGTTCAAACCATAGCGAAAACACGCTACCCCGGTGCCGCGGATCAACAGCCCCCACCCAGCCTGCGGCATCGGGGACTAATCAGGGAAAGGCCCCCGCCATTGCGGGGGTCTTTCTCATTTGGGCGGTCACCCCTGCGGCCTTGGGCGTTCGGGTTCCGGTTCCGGGGCGGGATCGGGCTGTCTTTCAGGCGCCGTTCTGCCCCCACGTGCCGGTTCGAAGTCCCGTTCCCGTTCCACCCGCACCCGGCGCGCCACGGCGCCACAGCTTGACGTGCTGGTGCGGAAATTCGGTCGCAGCGCGGCCTGGTTCACGATGAACGGAAACTCGTCGACGATCAGTGCATCGCGTGCTGCGCGATCCTCGGGCTGAAAAACCTGTCCGACCTGATCGATCCCCGCCGTCGCGCAACCTCCCGACACGCGGGCACAGCGCCCGGTATTGCCGCAGATCCTGACCTGTCCCCGAAAGGTAATAAGCGTGGTCGTGATCCCGCCGCGAACCGCAAAGTCGAACTCGGTGCCGCGAATGCCCATCGTGGCCGTGGGCGTGCGGATAGCGTAGGCGTCCTTGTCGCTTTCGCCCGACAGAAACCGGAACGTGCCGCTGATGGCGTTCACCGTGAACCGGCTGGCGCGCTCGCGCGTGCGCAGTTCGATATTGCCGACTTCAAAGCGCGAATTCGGGCCGACGACCACGCGGGTCCGGTCCTGAAAGGCGATCTGAACGGTGCCGGTCGCGTTTGTCAGGATCACATCGCCATTCCGAATCGGGTCGCGGCGGCTGAGAGGCCTCTGTCGCCCGACCGCCTCGACCGCGGCGCCGGGATCGACATCTATGGCAATACCGATCTGCTGTGCTGCAGCTGGTGGAGCCAAAACACAAAACAGGGCTGCGAGCCCCGCAAGAATACGTGCATGGACGGGCATCCCGACGCCCCTTTCCAAGCCAGATTTTGGAAAGTCCCCCAGACTTCCCCCAAGCCGCGCCGTTCGTGAAATAAAGAGGTGAGTATGCGTGGCGCGACACCAACGGGGTTAACCCTACGCGAATATTGCGGAAATTTCAATCTTGCGGCTGTCAGGCAAAGGCGCCCTGGCAAAACCAGCCTGCCGACATGGTGCCGCCATGGGCGTAGTAGAGCCAAAGCCGTTCGCCGGTTTCGGTGGTGACACGCCAGTAATCGCGGGTTCCGCTGCGCCATTCGGGATCGTCCAGCCACCATTCCGGCGCAATCCGTTCGGGGCCCGTGGCCGACAGGGCGATAAAGTCCCGCCGCCGCCAGCGGAAGGTCAGGGGCGGGCCGGGTGGCGGTTCTGCCGTCACCGCTTCGGGCCGCCAGATCAGAAGCGGGCGGGGCACCGGCGGGGTGGGCCAGTCGCGGGCGGGTTCCGACCAGGCGGCCGCGAGGCGCTTTGTAGCCTTTTCGGGGATGTGGCTGTCGGCAGGGTGGGCACGCTTGATCGCTTCCATCCCCACGCGCGCGCCGATCCGGCCGATCAGGTCATCCATGCCCGCGCCCCGCCCGCGCCTTGCGCGCCCGTCGGCAGCCGCCTCGGCATGGCCCCGGTGCTGATGGGCGTGGACGGGTTCGGTCTGCACGGCCTCGATCCGCACGCAATCGATGCCGAAGCCTGCGTCGATATCCGGCAGTTTCAGCGTCAGAAGCGGCCGGATGCGGTCGGGATGGGCCGAGGGGCGCGCCAGCCCCACCTCGGCCACCGCCATCGTGTGATCGCTGCGGTGGCATTCCATCCGCACCCGCCGTGCGCCCCGGCCCTTCGCGGTCAAAAGCGCTTCCAGCCGGGGCAGAAGCCGGTCGATCGCGGCGGCAAGATCGGTTTCCAGCCCGATCGGTTCAGGCAGCGTCAGGCGGACGGCGAAATGCGCCTCGGGTTTTGCGGGCGAGACGGGTTCGGGTTCGACCCCCAATGCCTGATCCAGCCGTTGCACAAGCCGCCGCCCGAAGCGGCGGGCCAGCGCGGCGCGCGGCTGACCGGACAGATCCTCGATCCGCCTCAGCCCAAGGCGGGAAAGCGCTTCGACCGTGTCGGCCTCCAGCCGCAGTGCGGCCACGGGCAGGGGACTGATGGCGCCGCGGGTCTGGCCGGGCCCGGCGATCCGGCCCGCTGTCGGCTCGGCCTTCCCGCGCCGGGGGGCCGGCCCGCCCCGTTCCCAGTGCCGCCGTTTCGCAGCGCGGGCGCGGGTGGCGTAAGCCTCCTGGTCGATCGCATCACCTGAACGGGGGGCAGTCACGGGCTGGCCTGCAAACCGCGCCAGCGCCCAGGCCGCGCCGGGGGTGTCGGCGATCCCGGCCTGTACTGTCAGGCCCATATCCGCGCAATCCTCGGCCACCTGGTGCAAAAGCGGTTCCTCGCCCCCGAAAAGATGCGCGCAGCCCGTCAGGTCGACGATCAGCGAGGCGGGCGGCTCTTCCGCGACCCAGGGGCTGAACTTGCCCGCCCAGCGGCGCAGAACAGACAGGAACCGCGCCTCGGCCTGCGGGTTGCGAAGCCGGGTGATCAGCCCCTCGCACATGGCCTGGGCATCGCGAAGGGGCTGGCCCTCGCTCAGCCCCGCGGCCGCGGCCCCGGCCGACAGCGAGCACAGCACCTGCATGTTGCCGCGCGTTTCCGCCACGCCGAAGGGGCTGTCGGCCAGCGCGGGATCAAGGCGCAACAGCCGTTCGGCGCCAAGGCGCGGAAACCAGAGCGACAGGACGCGGCGATGGGGCATTCGGGGTCCGTGGCAGCGGGAAATGTTCCTATTTTGTTCCAGTATATCGACGTCCCCTCGAGAGTCGAGTCCGTGCGACCTTTCTTCCTGCGCATCCGCCTCTACATTGACCAGCGAACAGCGGGAGGATCACATGCGGATAGCCACGGGACTTGCAGGGATACTTCTATGCGCCAGCGCAGCGCTCGCGCATCAGGGCGTTAAGGACCCACAGGTCATGGCGCGCATGGACGCGATGAGCGCGGTTGGCGACGCCACCAAAACCATCGGCCAGATGGCAAAGGGCGAGACGCCCTTCGATGTCGCGAAACTTCACGCCGCGGCGGCCGACATTGCGGCGCGCGCGGCCGAGGTGCCCGCGCTCTTCAAAGATCCCGCAGATGATCCGAAATCCGAAGCGTTGCCGACGATCTGGGAAAGGTTCGGGGATTTCACCAAAGACGCGGAGGCAATGGAAGCGGCGGCAGAGGCCATCACCGCGGTGACGACGCCGGACGCGCTTGGTCCGGCCCTGCGCACGCTGGGCGCGACCTGCCAAAGCTGTCACGAAGACTTCCGCGAGTGATCAGCCGCAGCGCACCTGGGCGACGCGCCCGTCATTGCCGATGATGAAGTTCAGCCGCCTTGGGTTGAAATCCTGCGTCACCGCATCGCCGGGGCGGATGAACCGCGTCCCGTCGGGGAAGCTGTAGCGGAAGAACACGGCCTCGCGCTGGTTCACGAAGGCCTGCAACCCATCGGCGCCGCAGCGGTCGTCGAGCGTTCGGTTGATGCGCGGGGCCTGCCGGGTGTCGGAAAGGGGCAGGATCGTGACCGCGCCCGCCTCGGTCTGATAGACGGTCGGGCCCGAGGGGCCGCTGTCGCCAGTATCGTTGGCGACGCAAGCGGAAAGGGCGGCCGCGGCGGCCAGTGCAGATGCGATCCGGATCATGCGCCGCACCCTAGCGCGCCGTGAAAGCCGCGCAAGACGGCATCCATGATTGAAACGCAATCGAGTTTCGCGCAGTGTCGGCCCGAACACAGAGGCCCCGAAGACAGGGACAGGGAGGTAAATCCATGAAAACACGCGCAGCGGTTGCGGTTGGCGCCGGCAAGCCACTGGAGGTCATGGACGTCAATCTCGATGGCCCCAAAGCCGGGGAGGTGATGGTCGAAATCAAATCGACGGGTATCTGCCACACCGACGAGTTCACCCTGTCGGGGGCCGACCCCGAAGGCCTGTTCCCCGCGATCCTTGGCCACGAAGGCGCGGGTGTTGTCGTGGAAGTGGGCGAAGGTGTCACCAGCCTGAAAAAGGGTGATCACGTGATCCCGCTCTACACGCCGGAATGCCGGGAATGCGAATATTGCCTGCATCCGAAAACGAACCTGTGCCAGGCGATCCGCACGACGCAAGGTCAGGGGCTTATGCCGGACGGCACGTCGCGGTTCTCGACGCTGGATGGCGATCCGATCCTGCATTACATGGGAACGTCGACCTTCGCGAACCACACGGTCCTGCCCGAGATCGCATTGGCCAAGGTGCGTGAGGACGCGCCGTTTGACAAGATCTGCTACATCGGATGCGGCGTGACCACGGGGATCGGCGCGGTGATGAACACCGCCAAGGTGGAAATCGGAAGTCGGGCAATCGTGTTCGGTCTGGGCGGGATCGGCCTGAACGTCATCCAGGGTCTGCGGCTTGCGGGCGCCGATCAGATCGTGGGCGTCGACCTGAACCCGGCCAAGGTTGAGATGGCCACCCGTTTCGGGATGACCGATTTCGTGAACCCCGCCGAGGTCGAAGGCGATCTGGTGCCTTACCTCGTCAACCTCACCAAAGGCGGCGCGGATTATACTTTCGACGCCACCGGCAATGTCGACGTGATGCGTGCGGCGCTGGAATCCGCGCACAAGGGCTGGGGTGAAAGCGTCATCATCGGCGTGGCGCCCGCAGGGGCAGAGATTTCCACCCGCCCGTTCCAGCTGGTCACCGGACGGGTCTGGCGCGGCACCGCCTTTGGCGGCGCGCGCGGCCGGACGGACGTGCCCAAGATCGTCGACTGGTACATGGACGGCAAGATCGAGATCGATCCGATGATCACCCACACCATGCCCTTGGGCGAGATCAACACCGCCTTCGACCTGATGCATGCGGGCCAATCGATCCGGTCGGTCGTCAATTTCTGACCGGCGGGCCTGTGGCCGCCGTGGCTCCATGAGTAGTCTTGCCAGGATCAAGAGCCAGTTGTGGCACTGACAATCCGCGCGGCAGAGCCCGGCGATCGGGACGCGATCTGGGCGATCCTGAAGCCTGTGTTCCGGGCAGGCGACACCTATACGGTCGATCCCGACATTTCGCGCGAGGCGGCGCTGGCCTATTGGCTGGCGCCGGGGAACCACGTCTTCGTCGCGGTTGGGGAAGATGGTGTGCTGGGCACCTATTACCTCAAGCGCAATCAGGGCGGGGGCGGGGCGCATGTCTGCAATTGCGGCTATGTCACCGGCGAAGCCGCGCGGGGGCGGGGCGTGGCGCGTGCGATGCTGGCCCATTCGCTGGACGAAGCGCCCCGGCGCGGGTTCCGGGCGATGCAATACAATTTCGTCGTGGCCTCCAACACCCGCGCGATCGAGACCTGGACGCGCGCGGGTTTCCGCGAGGTGGGCCGTCTGCCGGGCGCGTTTGAACATCCCGTCGAAGGTTTTGTGGATGCGCTGGTGATGTGGAAGGACCTCTAGCGCAGCCTGTCCGTGGGTTTCGCGCCCAGCGCCATCGTGTAGAAGGGGCAGATCAAGGGAGCCCGCATGCCAGACCGTGACCGTCCGCTCTATGCCGTCCTTATCGACGCCGACAACATCCCCGCGAAATTCGCCGGAGCGATCCTGAAGGAAATTACCGCGCTGGGCGAGCCCGCGCTGCGGCGGGTCTATGGCGACTGGTCGTCGGGGCGGCTGAATTCGTGGTCGAAGGTCGTGCGCGACCTGGGCCTCGTGGCGCATCAGGAAAGTGCGAACACGACCGGCAAGAACGCGTCCGACATCGGGCTGGTGATCGATGCAATGGACATCCTGCACACAGGGCGGTTCGACGGGTTCGTGCTGGTGTCGTCCGACAGCGATTTCACGGCGCTTGCGAACCGGGTGCGGGAACAGGGCATGGACGTGATCGGCATTGGCGAAGCGAAGGCGCCCGAATCCCTGCGGAACGTTTGCAACAGGTTCATCCTGATCGAAAACATCGTCGACGAGCCCGCTGCGCAGGGCGAGGCCAAGAAGGCGGGCGGCAAGACCGAACCCGTCGAGGCGATTCCCCTGATCCTGAAGGCGATGGAAAAGATCGATCAGGACGACGAATGGTACGCGCTGGGCCAGCTTGGCCAGTTCGTGACCGCCGACAACCCCGACTTCGATACGCGCACATATGGCAAGCGCAAGCTGTCGGACCTCGTCGAAGTGCTGAAGCGGTTTGAAACGAAGAAGGTCGGCAACCAGCTGATGATCCGGCGGGTGGATTGACGGTCGCAAACCTCAAGGACGCGGATGTTCGCGGCGCTCCTCTGCTCAGAACCGCGTTTTTCGTATCTGCAGCGAATGGCAGCTTGGCCTACTCAAGGCCTAGGCGAGAATGGCCTATCGATGTACAGCGCCATAGTCTTCAACCTTCCCCGCTTCGGCCAGAAGCCAGTCGCGAAAACGGACTATCTTCGGGCGGTTCTGCCGATCCAATGGGGACAACAGAAAATAGGCGAACACCAGCTGCGTGCTTGGTTCCGCACCAAAGGGCCGAACGAGGCGACCGGATGCAAGATGGTCCGCCGCCATGCGGTCTCCGATAAGTGCGATCCCTTCACCCTCTAGCGCCGCCCGTACCGCCATTTCCTCTTTCGTGAACCTTGGCCCTTTGAAAGGATCAACATTCGCGGCGCCGGCAGCCAACAGCCAGGTGCGCCAACTGCCTTCAGCCTCTTTCCATTCGACATGCAGGAGCGTGTGGTTCGCCAAGTCTTCTGGGGCGCGCAGCGCTGGTCCCTCCGACAAGAGCTTGGGGCTGCACACCGGCGCTGCCCGCATCGCAAACAGCCGGTGGCTTTGCACCCCAGTATACCCGCCGGGGCCGTAGCGGATAGCCACATCCGCCTCACCGCTTGCGATGTCCACAAGCCAGTCGGTCCCGTCGATTCGCACTTCGATCTCTGGGTGCCGTCTTCTGAACCTGTCCAGACGCGGTACGAGCCATAGGGAACCAAACCCCGGGCTGACGCTGACGGTCTTCGTTCTTCAAGGTTTGCATTCTGGCCGTACCATCTGCCAAGCGGTCGAAGCCCTCGGTCAGGAGCGGTACCGCCGCCTCACCTGCTTCGGTCAGTTGCAGCGCGCGAGTGAGGCGATGAAAGAGGGGCGCACCAAGCCAGGCTTCCAGGGTCTTGATCTGATGGCTGATCGCCCCCGGAGTTACGCCGAGCTCGGCAGCAGCGTGGGTGAAGCTAAGATGACGCGCGGCAGCCTCAAAGGCGCGAAGGGCGCGAAGGGGTGGGAGGGATCGACGCATACCATGAATTAGAAAACCTCACGCGTTCTTTGAAATCAATTCCTTTGTACGTGCGTGCTCGGCTCAGTATTTTTCATGTGCTGCGATCAGGGTCGGATGTTCTCACCCTGCCGGCGGTGAGGCAAAACCGGCATGACTACCAAGGAAATCGCGCGATCAGACTATGCGGTTGGCGCCATTCTGTTGATCGCCTCTGCCGTCGCCTTCAGTTCGACCGGCATCTTCACCAAAGGCGTTGCGGCTGCAGCTTGGGCCGTGATCTTTTGGCGGGGTGTATTTGCCGCCGCCGCGACGACGGCATATGCCGCGTCGCGCGGCGCGCTTAGAAAGGAATTCCTTGAGATGGGCTGGTCCGGGCTGGCTGTCGGCCTAGTGGGGGCGGCGGGCACTGCAGCGTTGATTCCGGCCTTCAAACTGACGGACATCGCCAATGTGGCCCTGATCTACGCGTCCGCCCCATTCCTCGCGGCGTTGCTTGCGTGGCTGTCCATTGGAGAACGGGCTTTAAGGCGCACCGCCTTGGGCGCCGCAGGCGCCCTCGCTGGCGTATTCGTCATCGTGGTTGGTTCTATCGGCAGTGTAAACTTGGTTGGCGACGGACTGGCGCTGATCATGACATTTGCGATGGCGGCGATCATGGTCATCTACCGTGCGCGGCCGGACACGCCGAGTGCCGGGCCATCGGTTCTGCAATCGCTGTTCCTCTTCCCGCTTGCCCTCGTGTTCGGCAGACCACTCCAGACCGCGCCGGTCGAGATCGCCATTCTCGCGGCCTTTGGGATCATGCACGCGATTGCATCGGTCACGATGGCGGAAGGCGCGAAGCGGGTGCCTTCCGGCCAGACCGCGCTGATCGGCGCGCTGGAAACGCCACTCGCTCCGATCCTGGCGTTTCTGATCCTGACAGAAATACCTTCCAAGCCAACCTTTCTCGGTGGCGCGATTGTCCTGGCGGCAGTGGTGATTTCATTGCGGGACGAGGCGCGCGGGTGAATGCAGCGCAAGCAGATACTCGATCGCATGTCACGAACAAGAGTTCCGTCCCGCATTGCCGACTTTCGTGTCGGGACGTTCCGAAGACTGGGCCGTGCGCGCAGCGCTCTATCCGGCTTAAGCCCCGTAGCGCGCCATCCAGGTGTTCACCGCGCCATCGGCGACACGGGCGATTTCCTCGTCCGAGAAACTGTCCTTGAGGCCCAGAAGAAGCTTTGGGAACAGATCGGCCTTGCAAAGCTCGGCAAACTGATCTGCGGCCAGGTCGCAATCCTCGATGTCCAGTTCGCCCCGCTCCATCGCCTGGTTGAAGTAGGCAATCATCTTCGAGCGGACTCGCGCCGGTCCGGACTCCCAGAACTCGCGCCCAAGCTCGGGAAACCTGTCGGCTTCGGCGACGCAGATGCGAAAAACGTTCTTGCCGAAGGGCGAGACGAACATCCGGATCATCCGTTCAGCCGCCATCCGCAGCGCCTCGCGCGGGGGGGCGGACAGGGCCATCATCTTGGCCGTCGCATCTTCCTGACGCAGGCATTCGGCCTTGGCCACTTCCATGAACAGGATGCGCTTGTCAGGAAAATAATTGTAAAGCGTCGCCTTCGACACGCCCGCGGATCGGGCAATGTCATCGACACTCGCGCCCTCGAACCCGTCGCGCATGAACACGTCCCGCGCGCCGTCAAGGACTTGGGCCAGCTTGCGCCCCGTACGCGTCCGCTCTGTCTGAATGTTCATCCGGTCTTCCCATTGCTTGATTGCAATATAAACTAACCAGTTTAGTTTTTTCAAGGCTCCCGCTTGTCTGGTTGCCAAGTCGCTCTGCCCCCGTTAGCGGTCTCCGTGATGGTCGATATCCTTTTGCAGACGCTTCCATTCTTTGCGCTGATCGGCCTTGGGTACTGGGCCGGGCGCACCGGCTTCTTCAGCGAAGAGGCCACAGCCTACCTTACGAAGTTCGTCTTCTACTTCGCGCTGTCGGCGATGCTGTTCCGGTTTTCCGCGAGTCTGAGCCTGAGCGAAGTCTTCGATTGGTCCTTTGTCTGGGCCTATCTGTGCGGCACGACCATTGTTTACCTGCTGGCCACGGGCGTCGCCGTGATCCGCAAGCGCGGCATGGCCGAAGCGGCGGTCGAGGCGCAATGCGCTGTGATCGGCAATGTGGGCTTTCTCGGGGTGCCGATGCTTGCGCTTCTTTTGGGCGAGGCTGCGGTGGCACCGATCATCCTTGTCCTGTCGGTCGACCTTGTGGTGTTCGGCAGTCTGATCGTCATCCTGATCACGGCCAGTCGGGGACGAATGTCTCTGGCGATTGTGCGGACGGTGGGGCTTGGGCTTCTCAAGAACCCGATGATCGTGTCAATCCTTGGGGGGTTCCTCTGGTCGGGCATTGGCATTCCAATCCCGCGCCCGATGGATGATTTCCTTGTGATCCTTGGTGCTGCAGCGACGCCCGGCGCACTTTTTGCCATCGGCGCGTCGCTGGCCTCCAAATCGGCGGAACGGATGTCCGTCGCCATATGGCTGTCGACGGCGAAGCTTGCGCTGCATCCCTTGGCCGTTGCGGTCTTTGCACTTCTGGTCTTTTCGGTTGATCCCTACGCGGCAGGCGTGATGATCGCTGCCGCGGCACTGCCGGTGGCCGGGAACGTCTTTATCCTGGCGCAGCACTACGGAGTTGCGCCGCAGCGGGTTTCGGCTTCGATCCTGATTTCGACGGCGGCGTCGGTTCTGACGGTGTCGGCGGTCGTGGCCTGGGTAAAAACTTTCTGACGGAGGATATGATGGAAACCCTTTCGGAAAACGCCTGCTTCGGCGGTGTGCAGGGCGTCTATTCCCATGCGTCGAAGGCGACCGGGGGGACGATGACCTTCGGTTTGTATCTTCCGCCAGCGGCCAAGGACGGGCCGGTTCCGGTCCTGTGGTATCTGTCGGGCCTGACCTGCACGCATGAAAACGCAATGGTCAAGGCCGGGGCGCAGGCTTATGCCGCGAAGGCGGGGCTTGCCGTGATCTTCCCGGACACCTCACCCCGCGGCGAAGGCGTCGCCGATGACGAGGCCTACGACCTGGGACAGGGGGCGGGGTTCTACGTCAATGCAACCGAAGCGCCCTGGGCCCCGCATTTCCGGATGTGGGATTACATTGCCCAAGACCTGCCCGATGCGGTGTTCGGTACCTTCCCGCTTGATCCGGGCCGACAGGGCATCACCGGGCATTCGATGGGCGGGCATGGCGCGTTGACACTGGCGATGACCTATCCCGACCGGTTCCGCAGCGTGTCGGCCTTCGCCCCGATCGCGCATCCGACCGAAAGCGATTGGGGGCAGAAGCAGCTGACGGCCTATCTGGGCGCAGACAGGGCAGGTTGGGCGGCGCATGATGCCACGCTTCTGATGCGCGAGGCCGGGCATCCCGGCCATGTGCTGATCGATCAGGGCGGGGACGACCAGTTCCTTGACCTTCTGAAGCCCGAGGCCCTGTCCGAAGCCATGGCCGCCCGGCGGCAGGACGGAGCGTTCCGGATGCACAAGGGTTACGACCACAGCTATTTCTTCGTCGCGACCTTCATGGGCGATCATGTGGCGCACCACGCCGCCGCGCTTGCCCTGTGATCTATGTCGATGCCGACGCCTGCCCGGTGAAGGCCGAGGTCGAGGCCGTCGCGACCCGCCACAAGGCGGGCGTGGCGATGGTGTCGAACGGCGGCATCCGGCCCTCGTCGAACCCGCTTGTAGAGATGGTCTATGTCCCCGACGGCCCCGACGAGGCCGACAAGTGGATTGCCGAGCGGGCCGGGGCGGGCGACGTTGTGGTGACGGGCGACATCCCGCTGGCAGCCCGCTGCGTCGAGGCGGGCGCACGGGTTCTGAAGCATGACGGCACCGCATTCACGCAGGCCAATGTGCGTGAAGCGCTGGCTATGCGCGACTTGATGACGGATCTGCGCGCCGCCGACCCGTTTCGCCAGGGCGGTGGGCGCGCCCTTTCTAAGGCCGACCGGTCGCGGTTCCGTGAGGCGCTGGACCGGGCGCTGCGGTGAGGAATTGTGAACACGGGCCGTCGCAGCCTGCGCCTATGGGAGGGAGCCTCAGATGACAGTTGACGCGGTGGTCTATGACATCGGCAATGTGCTGATCCGGTGGCAGCCGGAGGAATACTACGATGCCCGGATCGGGGCCGACCGGCGGCGTGCGCTGTTCGACGCCGTTGATCTCCACGCGATGAACGCGCGGATCGATGACGGCGCACCGTTTCGCGAAACGGTCTATGCGACCGCCGACGCGCATGCCGACTGGGCTGAACCGATCCGGCTTTGGCATGACGATTGGGTGGGGATCGCGCAGCCGGTGATCCACGGGTCCGCCGCGCTTCTGTTGCGGTTGAAGGCGCGCGGTGTGCCTGTCTTTATCCTGTCGAATATCGGCGATGCAGTTTTCGATATCGCGGCCGAGCATCACGATTTCTTCGCCGCCGCCGACCGCGCCTTCGTGTCGGGCCGGTTGAAACTGTCAAAGCCCGATCCGCGGATCTACGCGGCGGTCGAGGAGGGCACAGGGCTTTCGCCCGAAGGGCTTCTCTTCGTCGACGACCGCGCCGATAACATCGCGGCGGCAGAGGCGCGGGGCTGGGGCGTGCACCGGTTCGACGGGGTCGAAGGCTGGGCCGCGCGACTGGTGGCCGAAGGTCTGCTGAGCGAACCGGAGGCACGGGTATGAGCCCCCGCATTGTCGGGCCCGAGGCCGAGGCGCATCTGGACTGGCTTTCGCTGACCCACGCGCTAGCCAAGGGGCATGACCTGCCGCCTGCCGAGACGCGCGATACCTTCCTCTACCGCGACCCCGACACGCTGCTGAGCCGCGCAGCCTGGATTGATGGGCTGGGGATCGCGGTGAAATCGGCCACGGTCTTTCCAGGCAACAGCGCCAGGGGTAAGCC
>JAAUYD010133618.1_pt1 | contig 14426 bp, 11 predicted proteins | sample 7278101 | NCBI WGS metagenome assembly JAAUYD01 (sample SAMN14350128, study PRJNA611818) | marine sediment metagenome | isolation source: surface marine sediment (0.6m) | place: French Polynesia: Moorea | collected 2018-08
CCAGCCTCGTGGTCAACGGCGTCGACGTGGTGCCGTTCGTCGACGCTGAGCTCAGCCGACAGTTCCCCGGTCGCGAGTTGCAGAAGGCACAGACGCCCGAGGGCTTGCGAGACGGCTGGTTCGCAGTCCAGGCCGCGTGGGACACGACCGTCACGAATACGCCCCCGGAGTTGGTCGACGCCCACGTCGACGACGAGTGGTCGCTCGCCGAAACCCTGCGTCACCTCGTGCTGGCGACTGACGCCTGGCTGCGCGGGGCGATCATGGGGATGGAACAGCCGTTCCACGAGATCGGCCTGATCTTCACCGGTGCAGCCGAGATGGGCTTCGACATGACGATCTTTCGCTCCGACACACCGTCGCTCGAGGACATCGTGGCGGTGCGAGCCGAACGGCAGCAGCTCGTGACCGACTTCCTGGCCACCGCCACACCGGAGCTGCTCGCCGAAGAGCGCAACAACCCGTGGGGCGGCGGGGACTGGCACCCCACTGTTGGTGACTGCGTTCGCGTGATCCTCGAAGAGGAGTGGGCGCACCTGCGCTACGTCCGCCGGGACCTCGCCCTCCTCGGATGAACACCCGATCAGGGCGACCGCTTGAGATGCACTCCGCGACCCTGGGTCGGCTCCGTCGCCCGGGCGACGACGTATCCCGACCACGCCTATTGGCGACGCAGCCAAGCCGATCGGGCCCCGCCAGAGAGATCGGCATCAGATTGGCAACGAGTCCGGGAAGCAGGAGAGCCACACCGGAGAGTGGCTCTGACCTGGTGTTTTCTTGGCAGCCCGTACGGGATTCGAACCCGTGCCGCCACCTTGAGAGGGTGGTGTCCTAGGCCACTAGACGAACGGGCCAAGCTGCGACACCCGACGTTACCGCCGAGCTATGTCAACCGGACGAGCCGCGACGACGGAGCCGCTCGGCCCTCCGGATGGTTGGGGTGAGAGGAATCGAACCCCTAACGACAGAACCAGAATCTGCTGTGTTGCCAGTTACACCACACCCCATCGGAGCGACGTGAGAGTGTATCGCCTCAACCGGTCACACCACCTGGGTCAGCGCGACCGGCCGCCGTCGAGCCGTCGGATCAATCGGTCAGGTCGCTGAGGCGGTCGAAGCCGACGAGCCGACCGACGGCCACTCCCCCGGCCTCGAGCAGATGGCGGCGGGCGTTCGACCAGCCGGTCACCACGCTGTCGGGCGTCGACGAGACCGACGGGTCGAGGCCGACCTCCTCGGCGATCAGCTTGCTGCGGAACGAGTGGTACGGGTCGGTCACGAGCACCACTTCGTCGAAGCCGAGAGCCACGAGCTGATCAGCGGCGCTGTCGAGCGACTCGTAGGTCGTCGACCCGGCGTTCTCGGACAGCAGTGCCGTGGCCGGCACGCCACGCTCCTGCAGGTACGCCGCCGACGCCTCGGCCTCGGTGAACCGGTCCCCCGGCAGCTTGCCACCCGTGACCATCACGTACGGGGCGACGCCCTGCTCCCAGAGCGCGAGCGCGTGGTCGAGCCGGGCGGCGAGCTGCGCCGACGGACGGCCGTCGTACTGTGCTGCGCCGAGCACGACGATCGCCTCCGCCTGCCCCGCGCCGTGTTGCCGGCCGGCGTTGACGACCTGCACCAGCGTGACGGCGTAGTAGCCGAGGAGCACGATCGTGACTGCGGCGACGACGCGCCTCCACGACGGCGGCCGGCGCCACCACTGCTCCGCCGTGAGCTCGTCGGAGCCAGCGGCAACGACCTCGTCACGTTGCCCCGGGTCAGCGGGGACGTCGGTCTGGTCGGCCATGGCGGTCACCGTCCTGGAACCCAGCCGGTCAGTCGCCGGTCTCGGCTTCGAGCCGCACGAGCGCGTTCCGCATCCGACGTAGCGACTCGTCGCGACCCATGACCTCGAGCGCCTCGAACAGCGGCGGGCCGATCGAGCGCCCGGTGACCGCCACCCGCGTCAACGCCGACGCCTTGCCGAGCTTGATGCCGTAGCCCTCCATCAGGCCCTCCATGGTGGCCTTCAGCGTCGGGTGATCCCAGTCGGCCTCCTCGTAGGCGCCGATCACGTCGCGCAGCATCGGCAGCGCATACTCGGGCTTGGTGGCCTTGTCCCACGACGCCTCGTCGATCTCGGGATCGTCGACGTACATGAAGTCGACCGCGCCCGGCGCATCGGCGAGCGTCTTCAGCCGCTCTCGGATGTGCGGCACCATCGATGCGAACGGCTCGGCGCCCCACTCCGAAGGCAGCCACGGGCGACAGGCCTCGGTGAGCTCGGCGGTGCCCATGGCGCGGATGTACTCACCGTTGAACGCAGTCAGCTTCTTGATGTCGAAGAAGGCCGGCGACAGGTTGACATCCTCCAGCCGGAACGCCTCCTCGATCACCGACCACGGCTGGATCTCGTCCTCACCCGGCGACCACCCGAGCGTCATCAGGTAGTTCACCATCGCATCGGCGAGGAAGCCCTCATCGCGGTACTGCTCGAGCGCCACCTTGTCGCGCCGCTTCGACAGCTTCTTGCGCTGCTCGTTCACCAACACGGGCACGTGGGCCCAGACCGGCACGTCGAGCCCCAGCGCCTCCCAGATCATCTGCTGCTTCGGCGTGTTCGGCAAGTGCTCTTCGGCGCGAACGACGTGCGTGATCCCCATCTCGGCGTCGTCGATCACGTTCGCGAGCAGGAAGACCGGCGTGCCATTGCCGCGCACCAGCACGAAGTCCTCGATCGAGGCGTTGTCGAACTCGACCTCGCCACGCACGGAGTCGTGCACGACCGTGGTGCCCTCGGGGACCCGGAACCGCAGCACGCGCCCCTGGCCGGGACCGAGGCCACTGTTGCGCGACCAGCCGCCGTAGCCGGTCACGCCCTCGAACTTGGCGCGCCGCTCGACGTCCTCGTGCGTCATGTCGCAGTAGTAGGCGTGGCCCGACCCGAAGAGGCGGTCGGCAGCCGTCAGGTGCGCCTCGATCTGGCCGCTCTGGAAGTGCGGCCCTTCGAAGTGCGGGGCGTCGGCGGAGATGCCGATCCATGCCAGTGCGTCGATGATCCCCTGGGTCCATTCGGGCCGGTTGCGGGCCTCGTCGGTGTCCTCGATGCGCAGCACGAACGTGCCGCCTGACTGCCGAGCGAGCGCCCAGTTGAACAGTGCCGTCCGGGCCCCGCCGACGTGGAAGAAGCCGGTCGGCGACGGTGCGAAGCGGAAACGCGGGGTGGCGGCCATGCAAGGTCGACGCTATCGCCGTCGGGGCATGCGGCTCAGGTCTCGTGCGACACAGGCGAGGGCTGCCAGCCCGAGCCCGTGCGCAGCCCGATCGTCACGACTCCCGCACCGACGTGAGCGCGAGGTTGCGGAGCTGGCGGAGCGCGACCGACAGGTTCGTCACGTCGAAGCTCTCGGCACGGCGGATCTCGGTGAGCATGGTGATCGCCCGATCGACGGCCCGCTCGTTGGCGTCGATCCAGGCGTCGACCGACCGATCGCCGGTTTCCATCACGTTGTCGGTCAACTCGGCCAGGGCGGTCAGCAGGTCGTCGCGCAGTGCGCTGCGGGCCTGCGTCTGCCAGCGGTCCGAGCGTGGCAGCGCGCCGACCGCATCCCAGAGCCACATCAGCTCGAAGCGGTCGAACACCTCCCAGTACGTCGATGCCGCGGCGATCGGTGGCGCGCCGGTTCGGTCGGCGAGCTCGATCACGTCGAACGTCGTGTGCAGCAACCGCCACACGGCAGATCGCTCGGCCAGCTCGGCGGGAACACCCTGTTCGATGCGTGCCGCCACCATCGTGTCGGCAGCGGTGCGCATCGGGCCCCGGAGGCACTCGAGCAACTCGCCGCTCAGCTCGCGCACGGGCTCGCGGAACCGGTCCGACTCGACCGACACGTCGACGGGCGGGCGTCGGTGGCGCATGAACCAGAGCGAGCAGCGCTCGGCCGTGCGACGGCAGTCGAGGAACAACTCGAGCTGATCCTCCAGCGTGAGCCCGTCGAGCTCGGCGATCTCGTCCCACCACTCGTGGAACCCGAGCACCTCGCGGACCGTGAGCCAGGCCCGGGTCACGTCGGTCACGGACGCGCCCGTGTCCTCGGTCATGCGGTGGTCGTACGAGATGCCGGACAGGTTGACCATCTGGTTCATCAGCTCGGTGGCGGCGATCTCGCGCCGCAGCCGATGCGTCGTCATCCGATCGCGGAATCGCTCGCGCAGCGGGGTCGGGAAGTAGTTGACCAGGTCGGCCTCGAGCGCCGGCTCGTCCGGGAGATCGGTCTTCATGATCTCGCTGATGTTGGCGTTCTTGGTGTAGGCGATCATCACCGCCAGCTCGGGCGCGCGGAGACCCGATCCGTTCGACTGCCGTTCGGCGATCTCCTTGTCGGACGGGAGGAATTCGAGCGAACGATCGAGCCACCCCTCGCGTTCGAGCAGGTCGAGGTAGCGGGCGTGCACGTTGACCATCGGCAGGCCCTGGGTGCGCGCGATCAGCAGCGCCAGCGTCTGGGCGCGGTTGTTGTCGAGCACGAGCTCGGCGACCTCGTCGGTCATCTCCTCCAGCAATTCGTTGCGCTGCTTCAGCGTCATGTCGCCGGTGGCCATCACGTCGCCGAGCAGGATCTTGATGTTCACCTCGTGGTCGCTGCAGTCGACGCCGGCCGAGTTGTCGATGGCGTCGGTGTAGACCAGCCCGCCGCCGATCGCGTACTCGACGCGTGCGAGTTGTGTGATGCCGAGGTTGCCGCCCTCGCCGATGATCTTGCAGCGGAGCTCGGTGGCATCTGCCCGCAGCGCGTCGTTGGCGCGGTCGCCCACCTCCGAGTTGCTCTCCGACGTGGCCTTCACGTACGTGCCGACGCCGCCGTTCCAGAGCAGGTCGACGGGCGCGCACAGGATCGCCTTGATCAGCTCGTTCGGTGTCATCTGCTCGGCCTCGACGCCGAGCACCTCGCGCGCCTGCGTCGAGATCGGGATCGACTTCTGCGTGCGCGGGAAGACGCCGCCGCCCTCGGAGATCAGTTCGGCGTCGTACTCGGCCCACGACGACCGCGGGATCTGGAACAGCCGTTGCCGCTCGACGAACGAGGCGGCCGGATCGGGATCGGGGTCGATGAAGATGTGGCGGTGGTCGAAGGCCGCCACGAGCTTCAGGTGTGGCGATCGGAGCATGCCGTTGCCGAACACGTCGCCGGACATGTCGCCGATGCCGACCGCCGTCAGCTCGTCGGTGTCGACGTTCTTGCCGAGCACCATGGCGTGACGCCGCACGCTCTCCCAGGCGCCGCGCGCGGTGATGCCCATCGCTTTGTGGTCGTAGCCGGCGCTGCCGCCGGACGCGAACGCGTCGCCGAGCCAGAATCCGTATTCGGCGGCGACCTCGTTGGCGGTGTCGCTGAACGTCGCCGTGCCCTTGTCGGCGGCCACGACCAGGTACGGGTCGTCGCCGTCGTAGCGCGCCGTTCGGTCGGGCGGCACGATCTCGCCGGCGACCACGTTGTCGGTCAGGTCGAGCAGGCCACGAACGAACATCTTGTAGCACTCGACCGCTTCTTCCCGGTTCTCGGCCGCCGTCGCCTTGCGGCGCTTGACCACGAACCCGCCCTTGGCGCCGACCGGCACGATCACCGCGTTCTTCACCATCTGCGCCTTGACCAGGCCGAGCACCTCGGTGCGATAGTCCTCGGGCCGGTCGCTCCACCGCAGCCCGCCGCGTGCGATCGGTCCACCGCGGAGGTGGACGCCCTCGACGCGGGCCGAGCTGACGAAGATCTCGAACGCCGGCCGTGGCTCGGGCAGGTCGGGCACCTCGGACGGGTCGAGCTTGAACGCCAGCGTCGGGCGCCCCTGGTAGGCGTTGGTGCGCAGCGTCGCCTGGATCATCGCCAGGAACATCCGCCCGATGCGGTCGTCGTCGAGTGATGGCACGTCGTCCAGCGCACCGAGCACCGCTGAGCGGGTGGCTTCGACGACGACTGCGCGCTCGGCTTCGTCCCGATCTGGATCGAACCGGATCTCGAACAGGTCGACGAGCAGGCGCGCGAGGTGCGGCAGGCGCGCGAACGACTCCTCGATGTAGCCCTGGCTGAACGTGAAGCCGATCTGATGGGCGTACCTGGCGTACGCCCGCAGCACGTTGACCTGGCGTGCTGTCAGCCCACCCAACAGGATCAGCCGGTTGAAGCCGTCGGGTTCGATGTCGCCCGCGAGCAGACCGACGAGCGCCTCGCGCACCTCGGCATGACGGCGATCACCGATCGTGACGTTCTCGGGCACGCGGACCCCGATGTCGTAGACGAAGCACGAGCCACCCGCCAGCGGGAAGCAGTACGGGTGCTCGTCGAGGGCGCGCAGGCCGAGATGCCCGAGCAGCGGCAACATGTCGGAGAGCGCGATCGGGTGATCCCGCCGGAACACCCGCATCCGCCACACGCCCTCGACGGCGTCGACGTGGCGGACGAACGCACACACGGTGTCGCGCTCGCCCTCGATCAGAGCGTCGAGCCGCGCGAAGTCGCCCACCGCCGTCTGCGGATCGACGCCGGTGCGGTACGCGGCCGGCGCAGCGGGTCCGATCCGCTGCACGAGCGACGTGCCGCGGGACTCGCCGAACTCGTGGACGGCGACATCGTGGACGCGGTCGAGCCAGGCCGTGCTGAAGGAGTCGACCTGGTCCGACAGCTCGTCGAGGTCAGGCGTCTCGGCAGCTCGCTCGAGCGTGAAGGTGATGCGGGCGAGGTTGCTCGTGCCGAGGAACGACTCGAGATCGCGGGGCGTCGTGCCGTAGGCCTCGGCGACCCGCTCGGCGACCTGTTCGGGAAGCTGGGCGTTGAAGCGGCTCTTCGGCAGGTACACGAGCATCGTCGACAGCGCCCCGACCGGCTCGGGTACGTCGAAGACCCGGACGATCTGGCGTTCCTGCAGACCGACGACGTCGATCACGAGCCGTGCCAACGAGTCGGTGTCGAGCTCGAACGCGAGGTCGCGCGGCAGGGTCTCGAGCACGTTGCGCATCGACCGGCCGGTGTGGGTCTCGGCTCCGCTCGCCGCGAGCCCGAGGACGGCCCGGGCCCGCTCGCCGACCGACGGGATGGTGAGCACGCTCTGCCGGTACACCGTCGATGCCAGCAAACCGACGAAGCGATGGAACGCCGGGCCGTCGGGCTCGTCGGCCCGGACGGTGACGACGGTCATGCGGGCCGGGCGATGGATGATCGACACGCGCGACGAACGGGCGACCGACACGACCTCACCGTCGATGTTGATGTCCGGGTCGACCGGCGAGTCCGGCGTCAACGTGCCGAGCGCGGATCCCTCGCGACATCGGACCTCGCCGTCGACCACGTCGTAGGTCGCCGCGCCGAGGAAGACGAAGTGGCGTGAGGCGAGCCATTCGAGCAGCGGATCGAGATCGCGGAACGCCCCCATCCGGCTGCGCATGGCGTCGAAGTCGCCGACGATCGAGTGGACGAGCGCGACCGCCTCGGCGATGTCGGCTCGCAACACCTCGGCCCGCTCGGGGTCGCAGCGATCGATCTCGACCTGGGTCCAGGCCTCGAGGTGGACGCCATAGGGCGAGTCGTCGGCGGCAGCGCTGGCGACCCCGACCAGCTCCCCGGCCGGATCGCGAGTGGCGAACAGCATCGGGTGGACGAGCAGGTGTGTGGCCACCTGGTGCCGTTCGAGCACCATCCGAACCGTGTCGACGAGGAAGGGCACGTCGTCGGTGACCAGCAGCACGACCGATCGATCCGAATGCCATCCGTCGCGATCGCGATCCGGCGACAGGACCTGGACGAACGTGTCGCCCGGCGTCCGGTTGCGGCCCAGTGAGTGGTGGGCGAGCGCCACGGCGTAGAGGTCCGCGTCGTGGCGATCGTCGACATCGAACTCGGGCAGCTCGCCGTAGTAGGCCCTGAGGAAGTCGGCGAACAGCGGGTCGTCGGGCCGCCGCTCCGTGGCGAGATCGACCACCCGCCGGATCGTTGGTGTGTCGGTCATGAGCGAACGCCCCCCGTCATCGCTCTCGATACCGCTGACCAGGGGTCCAGCGGACGACGGGCTGCAGTTCCCGTGCCATGCGACCGATACTAGGAGTTGTGGAGGCGGTGATCGAGCGAGCGAAGGCCGGGGACACCGACGCGCTCGCACACCTCTGGCGCACCTACCAGCACCTGCTGCTCCGCTACTTCCGGGGCAAGGGCATGGCCGAGCCCGACGACCTGGCGTCGACGGTGTGGATCGAGGTGGCATCGAGCCTGCCCCGGTTCGAAGGGTCCGAGCACGACTTCCGGCGCTGGCTGTTCACGATCGCCGCTCGCCGCCGGATCGACGACATCCGCAGCTCGAAGCGGCGCAGCGACCTCGACGACCGCAATCGTGTGGCCGAGACCCGGCTCGCAGCTCGCGCTGCTGCCGACGAGGCGGAGGACGGTGGCGCGCTCGAGCGCGCGCTCGCGATCGTGCGGTCGCTGCCCGGCGACCAGGCCGAGGCCGTGCTGCTCCGGGTCATCGCCGAGCTCAGCATCTCGGAGATCGCCGTCGTCATGGGCCGGCGCGAGGGCGCCGTCCGCGTACTCGTGCACCGCGGCCTGAAACGACTCCAACAGCACCCGGATGTAACAGATCCCCGAGCGCGGACGATATCTACAGCGTGACCGGCACTGACCACAACGACGATGCGCTGATCGCGGCATTGCGTTCACCCGCTCTTCCCGCAGAGCACCTGGGTGAGACCGCTGCTGTCGCGGCCATGGTCGAAGCCCTTCCCGCAACGGTCCCCCACCGTTCTGGGCTTCGGTCGCGTCGCGGCGTTGCCATCGCCGCTGTCACAGTCGCCAGTCTTGGGGTCGGCGGTCTCGCTGCCGCCGGCCCCGGAATCTTCTCGCCCGCCGCCGACGCGCCACCCGAGTCCACTGCTGCCACCGTTCCCGAGTCGACCGTGCTCGATGCTGCGCCGAGCGTCACCGCGACCACCGAGCCGGCACCGGAGCAGGCGGCAGGTGCGACGACCGAGCCATCGTCGGACGACGCCGGCGCTGGCGGCGCCATCGCCGGTGACGAGGCCAACCAGTCGCAGCCGGGCGACGGCAACGGCGTCGAGGACCCCGACGGTGAGGCGGCGGTCGATTGCGCCGACGGCAACCACGGCCAGACCGTCTCCAGCGTCGCCCAGGCGACCGAGCCCGGCCCCGGCCACGGCGACGCCGTCAGCGCCGCCGCCCGGTCCGACTGCGGCAAGTCCGACGACGACGGCTCCGACGACGACAGCACCGGCGCCGACGAGTGCGACGACGGCGATCGCAATCACGGCCAGACGGTCTCGAGCGTCGCCCGGTCCACCGAACCTGGTCCGGGCCATGGTGAGGCGGTCAGCGAGGTCGCGCGCTGCGCGTCGAACGACGATGACCGCTCCGACGACGATGACCGCTCTGACGACGACAGCGCCGGCAAGCCCGAGGCACCCGGCAAGCCCGACAACCCCGGCAACCCCGAGGCACCCGGCAAGCCCGACAACCCCGGGCAGAGCGGGAGCCCCGGCAAGCCCGACAAGCCCGAGCGGCCCGATGACGACGCAAGCGATGGCGGGAGCCACGGCGACGAGGGTGACGACGACGGCTGATGTCGTCGTCGTCACCGTCGGTCCGCCCGCGGCCTGCGACGCCGCCTCGAGCATCGTGACGTACGGGAGCGCGGCCTCGCGTGCACCGGTAATGTCGGGAAGGTGAGCCAACGCCCCCGTGAACCCCACACCGGGCACCGCTCGGTCTCCGGCGGGCTGGCCCGGGCGACGGTCTTCGGCGTCAGCGACGGCCTCGTGTCGAACGTCTCGCTGATCCTCGGGTTCGCCGGCGCCGGCGTCGACAACACCGTCGTCCGCCTCGCCGGCCTCGCCGGGGCCGTCGCGGGCGGCATCTCGATGGCCGCCGGCGAATGGGTCTCGGTCACGTCGCAGAACGATCTCATCGAGCGCGAGCTGGCGGTCGAGCGCCGAGAGCACGTGCACAACACCGAGCACGAGACCGAGGAGCTGGCGGCGATCTACGAGAGCCATGGCATGGGCAAGGAGCGCGCCGCTGCCGCGGCGGAAGAGGTCATGCAACGCCCCGAGAACGCTCTTGCCATTCACGCCCGCGAAGAGCTCGGCATCGACCCGCACAACCTGCCGTCCGCGTTGTGGGCTGCGGGCCTGTCGCTGGTCAGCTTCCTGTTCGGCGCGCTGCTGCCCGTGATCCCCTGGTACATCGGAGGTGGCGCTGGCGCGGCCTGGGCCTCGTTGTCGATCGGCGTCGTCGCCGCTGCTGGCGTCGGCGGTCTCGTCGGTCGGTTCGCCGAGCGGTCGGTGGGCGCATCGATCGCCCGGCAGGTGCTGATCGTGCTGGTCGCGTGCGGCGTCACCTACCTCATCGGCGAGCTCGTCGGCGTCAACCTCGGCGGGTGAGCGCCTGACGCGCCTGGAGCGCACGAACCTCGGCCTCCTCGGGCAACGCGCCCCAGGCCGTCACGTGGCCCATCTTGCGACCGGGGCGTGCTGCCCGCTTGCCGTAGAGATGGAGGGCGGTCTGCCCGCCGTCGAGCGCCGACGCCCAGTCGGGCTCGCCAGCGTCCCACAGGTCGCCGAGCAGGTTGACCATGGCCGCTGCCGGCCGGGTCATCGAGGTGTCGCCGAGCGCGAGACCACAGATCGCCCGGATCTGCTGTTCGAACTGGTTGGTCTGGGCGACGTCGAGCGTCCAGTGGCCGCTGTTGTGCGGGCGCGGCGCGAGCTCGTTGACGACGACGTCGCCGTCGACGACGAAGAACTCGACGGCGAGCACGCCGACGTAGGCCAGCGCGTCGGCGATCGTCATCGCCAGCCCGATCGCACGGTCCGAGAGTCGCCGTCCGACGCGTGCCGGCACGATCGAGAGGTCGAGGATGCCGTCGACGTGGGTGTTCTCGGCGACCGGGTAGGCGGCGAAGCCACCGGTGGCACTGCGGGCCACCACGACGCTCAGCTCGGTCTGCAGCTGCAGCGCCCGCTCGAGCACACACGGCACCGAGCCGAGAGTCCGCCAGGCTGCCCGCATCTCGGACGCGTCGGCCACGAGTCGCTGACCCTTGCCGTCGTAGCCGAGCCGGGCGGTCTTGAGGATCGCCGGGTAGCCGACCGACGGATCAGCGTCCGCATCGTCGACGACGGCGAACGGCGCGACGGGCAGGCCGGCGTCGACGAGGAACCGCTTCTCGGCGATGCGGTCCTGCGCGACCGCGACCGCCTCGGGGGCGGGCGCGACCGACGTCCGGCGACGGAGCGCGTCGAGCGCTGCGGCGGGCGGGTTCTCGAACTCGGTGGTCACGACCTCGCTCTCGTCGCCCAGCCGGCGGAGCGCCTCGGCATCGTCGTAGTCGGCGACGAGGTGGAGATCGGCGATCGACCCGGCCGGCGCGTGAGGATCGGGCTCGAGCACGATCGTGCGGTAGCCCATCGTGCGCGCCGCCATCAGCGCGTATCGGCCGAGTTGCCCACCGCCGAGCATGCCGATGGTGGCGGGCGGCGCGATCGGTGTCGTCATCGAGCCGTCACTCCGGCGGCAGGGACGAGGCTGCCGCCTGATCGCGGCGTTCGGCCCGGTAGGCCAGCAAGGCGTCGGCCAGCGCCGGGTCGTCCGCGGCGAGGAGCGCCACCGCGAACAGCGCTGCGTTGGTGGCGCCGGCCTCGCCGATCGCGAACGTGGCGGTCGGGACACCGGCCGGCATCTGCACGATCGACAGCAGCGAGTCCTGGCCGGCGAGATGACGGGACGCGACCGGGACTCCCAGGACCGGCACGATCGTCTTGGCCGCCAGCATGCCGGGCAGGTGGGCCGCTCCCCCGGCGCCCGCGATGATCGCCCGCAGACCTCGCTCGGCGGCGGCTTCGGCGTACGCGAACATCTCGTCGGGCATGCGGTGAGCGGAGACGACCCGGGCCTCGTGCGCGATGTCGAAGTCGGCGAGCACGTCGACGGCTCGGCTCATCGTCGGCCAATCGCTGGACGATCCCATCACGACGCCGACGACGGGCGTGCTCGCTGCGGCCATGGCGGCGAGCGTACCGGCCGGTCGATCATGGCAGCGGCACCGCGACGTGGTTCGATGGGGCCATGCGGCAGACCAACGTGCTCGGCTCCGAACTGCAGCCATGTTCCTTCGACCCGATGACCGGCTACTACCGCACCGGCTGCTGCGAGAACCGGGGCGACGACCCGGGGATGCACGTGGTGTGCTGCCGAGTCACCGACGACTTCCTCACGTTCTCGAAGGAGAACGGCAACGACCTCTCGACGCCGATGCCGCACTACGGCTTCGCCGGGCTCGAGGACGGTGATCAATGGTGCGTGTGCGCGGCGCGCTGGGCCGAGGCGCTCGCCGCCGGCCGGGCATGCCCGGTGGTGCTCGAGAGCACCCACGTGTCAGCGCTCGAGTTCGTCGACCTCGACGACCTGAAGGCGCACGCGATCACCGCCTGAGCGCGTGACCCGGCCAGTGGGACCCCAGCAGGGCCCGGGTCGCTGGTCGGGTCGGCGGCTCAGAGCTCGGCGAGCGCGTCGAGGAGCGCGGTCGGTGTGTCCTTCGGGCTGATCTTCGGCCAGGCTCGCAGGATCTTGCCGCCCTCGCCGACGAGGAACGCCGACCGCTGCACGCCCATGTACACCTTGCCGTAGTTCTTCTTCTCGACCCAGACGCCGTACTTCTCGGCGATGGCGTGGTCCTCGTCGCCGAGCAACGTGAAGCCGAGGTCGTGCTTGTCGTCGAACTTGCGGAGCTTCGCGGGCGTGTCCGGGCTGATGCCGATGATGACGGTGTCGCCGATGTCCGCCGCGATGTCGCGCAGGCCGCACGCCTGCGTCGTGCAGCCGGGCGTGTCGGCGCGTGGGTAGAAGTACACGAGGACCTTCCGGCCCCGCAGCGACGACAGGCGGACCTTGTCGCCGTGCTGGTCGGGCAGGGTGAACGCAGGCGCTGTCTTTCCTTCGGTCGCTGGCATGGCCGTTCACGCTACGCACCACCGCCGATGCGCGACAATCTCCGGAGGACACGGGACGAGCGGCGACGAGGGGTGATGAGGCGCCATGAAGATCGACACGGACACCATCGACGGGTTGTTCGCCGCGGCCGGTGACCGCGAGGCCGACCTGCGCGAGATCGACCGCCTCGTGACCGAAGCCGCCCCCGAGCTCGACCGGCGGCTCTTCCGCAGCCCGAGCATCACCATGATCGGCTACGGCGAGGTCCCGGGCGACCACGCCACCGAGCCAGGGTGGTGGCCCGTCGTCGGGTTGACCGTGCAGAAGCGTCATCTCGCGCTCTACGTGTCGGCCGAGCGCGACGGCGTGACGATCGCCGAGCACTACCGCGACCGGCTCGGCCGCACGAGCAACGGCAAGAGCTGCATCCGGTTCAGCCGCGCCGCGAACGTCGACGCCGAGCAGCTGACCGCCGCCGTCCGCGACGCGGTCGCGTGGTCGGGCGCCTGAGTCACCGATCACCGCACGGTCGCTTCCCCGACCCATGACGTCGACGACACGTGATGTCGCCGAACACGTGACTCCCGACACGTGACTCCTCGATGCGTGACAGCCCTCGCGCGTGACCGTGACGTCGGCAGCAGTCAGGTCATCAGTGACGCGCCGTGGGCGACTGCGGACAGCACCCTGTCGGGCTCGTCGGCCGGCAGCCAGAACACGACACGATCGACGCCAGCCTCGCGATAGCGCTCGACGATCTCGGGCCGCATCGGACAGCCGTAGATGCTGACCTCGATCGAGTCGGGGTCGCGGTCGGCCTCGTCGGCCATCTGGCGCAGCAGCGGCAGCTTCTCGAGCGGGTCGGCACGGCCATGGATCGGCATCCATCCGTCGCAGTACTCGACGATGTGGCGGAACGTGACGGGACCGCCGGCGCCGCCCATGATCACGGGCGGATGCGGCGTGGTCACCGGCTTGGGGTACGAGGCACTGGCCGAGAAGTCGACGTAGTCGCCGTGGAACTCGGCGTCGTCGGCGGTCCACAGCTCCTTGATCGCGAGGATCCGCTCACGGGCGGTCGAACGACGCTTCGCGGGGTCGGTGCCGTGATGCTCCATCTCGTCCTCGTTCCAGCCGACGCCGACGCCGAACAGGAAGCGGCCGTTCGAGAGCTGGTCGACGGACGCAGCCTGCTTCGCAGCGTTGATCGGATGGTGCTGGTTCACCAGGCAGATGCCGGTGCCGACCTTCAGGCGCTCGGTGGCGAGCGCCGCTGCCGTCAGCGAGACGAACGGGTCCATCGTTCGCCAGTACATGTCGGGCAGATCGCCGCCGCCCGGGTACGGCGTTCGTCGGCTGAGCGGGATGTGGGTGTGCTCGGCCACCCAGAACGATTCGAAGCCCGCCGCCTCGAGCTCGCCCGCGAGTGCGTCGGGACGGATCGTCTGGTCGGTC
>JAAUYD010215233.1_pt1 | contig 14422 bp, 15 predicted proteins | sample 7278101 | NCBI WGS metagenome assembly JAAUYD01 (sample SAMN14350128, study PRJNA611818) | marine sediment metagenome | isolation source: surface marine sediment (0.6m) | place: French Polynesia: Moorea | collected 2018-08
AAATTCCTATTGACGAATTTTTAGTAAGACTTGAACAATTGAACGTAAATATTGATAGTTATTTACGCATTGTTGAAGATAATTTAAGATTTGTAGGAATACTTTAAATTATGGTTTTTGCTGGGGATAACGTTGAATTTAATTTATCAGATGAGTGGATTCAATTTGTTCAAGAAAGTAAAACTTCTGAAGTTGTTACCCCTGTAAGCACTCAACCTATTCCTGAATTTTCCATCGGAACACAAATTGAGAATTCTTATATTGCTATCTTGATACAAACTACTCAAGGTAAACCTACTTGGCGTTTTGGTGGAGAATTAAGACAACAATGGGCTTTTGCTGCGGGTGCTGATGTATCTTCCCAACTAGCACTTGTAGCTTCTCCAAGATTTGGATTAGGACTAAATAAATTAGAAATAATCCCAATGCTACGTCCATCAATTGAACCTTATCAATTAATCTTTAAACCACCACCTTGGTTTAAAGATGTTATCGTTATTGCTTGGAGATATACAGGTGAGGTTGAAAACTTTGTTAAAGATACTTTGTTTGATATTGGTAATCAACTAGGTATTGGTACAGGTATTCAACAAGATAATTTAAGTAATAAAATTGATTTATTAAATGAAGTCTTAAATATTTCAGTAACTTCTATTCAAGAATCAATTGAAGGGCTACAACAGTTTCAAACTGGGGATTTTATAGAGGTATTAAGTGCTATTGAACGATTAAATATAGATAGTAATATAATTACTCAATTAAATCAATTAGATGCTGGTATTTTTACTTTATTTGAAGCTTTAAGTAATTTAATACCAGCCAGTGAAGCTACTCAATTAGAACAATCTTTAAAAACTAGACTAGATTTAGGAGAAGAATTTTTGTGAGCGGAGAGAAAATTAATTTAAAACCTTTTCAAAATGGTCAATTTACTTTTGCTGGTGTTGAACAGGCAGGATTAGTTTATCGGGTTAGCCCTGTAGAACGTAGGGATTTAATAGTTATTTCTAGTTTAAAAAAGGCAGATGTCAAAGAGATTGATTTAAGTACTAGGTTAGACCATGATTTTCTGATAACTGGAATTAGTGCAGATATTGTTAATGATGATAGTCATGTTTTACAAGATGGCACAAATAATTATAAGTTTAGTTATGTGCAGACTATAATTCAAATTTTAGATAAAAATAGTCAAGAAGTAAAAAGGACTATTTCTCTATTTCTTTCTGGTTATACATCCTATTTAAGTGAATTAATTTTATCTCCTAAAGTTTTATACAGAGTCAGAACTAACTTAGATGTTAACTCAATAACTATTACTGGTAAGCCAGTTTACGTAAACAATCCCTTAGTTTACTCTTAACTTAATGATTCTATACTTGATAATTATTCGTGGAAGTTAATCTTACAGAACTTTTAAGCGTTGCTGCTGGTTTTATTGCGGTAGCAAGTTCAATATATGCTTTCTCTAGTAAAGAAAAAAACTTAGAAATAGCTATTAAAATAATTGATTCTAAATTAGCTGTATTTCAGGTTAAAACTGAGGAAAAAATGGAAATGATAGATTATAAAATTAATGGCTGCTACGAATCATTAGCACATAAAACCCAACGTTTCCAACAAGATATTAAAAGTCTAGAAAAAGAAATTAATGATATTAGATAACTATGGTATTTGATTATTTTTTGATTTTTAACAGCCATTTTGATCGTGATTCAGGGGTAGATATAGGTAGATTATCTTTGAATTCTTTATCAAAAGGTACAATTGATATTCTTAAGGCTTCTAGTAGCTATTCAACTAAACAGTATCCTGAGAGTTTTCACGATTGGGGCGGTTATTTACCGCCAGAATATCGAGTACCAGGCTTGCCTAATTGGTTAGTTGATATTACTCCAATCGACTTGTCCCATGTGAAGGGAGTGGGAGGAAATTTCTATCGTATACATCCATTTGAGGTTCGCACAGACAAACAAGGTAAGCGGAGTGATTTTGGTATTCACTTGGATGCTAACGCTCCTGGTAGTCTTGGGTGTATTGTCCTTAGTGCTGATAGATTCTCTAAATTTGAATCTTGGATGCGCAATATGGGTAATTTAAGAGAGAACAAACAGATTAATCTCTATGTGCGTTACTCGTGATTACAAAACATTGGTCTTTTAGACAACTCGCAGTCTGTATTTTGCTAGTTGCATCTTGTGTGATCGCGGTTCAAGATAGTTCTTCCCGTGATCGCTTTTTTGAACTTGTCGCTATGGCTTTAGCTGGCTACTTTGGTCAGATGAATCCACAAGGCAAATAGAATTAAAAAATTATTTTATCGAAGTCATGGTCAAAATACACATAGTCTAAGTAATATTTTGGGAAACGATAAAGCTTTTTGTATTTTTTGAGGATCAAATTTAGCCCAATTATTAGACAATTTTTTTGCTTGTTTCCAATTTTTAAATCGATAACAAATGTTTAAATGTTCATAATATGCGTAATTTATTCTTTCAAGGTTAATTTGATTTAAGCTAAAACTCAACCTAATTCTCGGAAAATTAACGCATATATAGAAATGTCACTCGAAAAACTCTAATAAATTAAAATTATAGATATTGCATCCATGCAAACTTAAGCATTAATAAAATTTTAATTCTTCTATACTGTGAATAGTTAATTCTTAATTTCGTTGTTTTGAACGCGATCGCCCTCTTAAGGGGGTCTAGGCGATCGCTTATTGTTTTCCAACTCTCAAAGTTTAGAAATTAGTTGGTTTTTTGATCTGAGTTGGAATTGTTAACTTGATCAAGACAATCTTTAGCTTTCTCTTTGAGATGCACTACCAAACTATCTATATCTTCAAAGGAGTTGGCAACAGTCTTTAGAGACAAGCTTTCTGAGATTATTGGTTTTTCCTTTTGAGTGCGATCGCATTGCTGAATTATTGTATCTGGAGAAGAGATAAACCTTTGATAGTTAACCTCTATTGGTTGGTCAGTTACCTTATTTTTAGAGCTAGGCTCAATCCAATCCTTAGTGAGTCTTTTTACTAAACCATTTAATTCTTCATCATTCACATCCTGGCTATAACCCAGGTTAACAAGCATATTCCCTAGCTCAATTAGTTTGCGCCGACGATATTTCTGTTTTAGTAGTAAAGCATATCTATCTATATTGATTGCTGATACAGTTCGGTTCACTAGTTGAGATAGCTTATTTGTGCCTCCTACTGCCTCTAATTTGTCGATATTAGCCAGCCTAGTAGTAACTGACATTAAATCACTAGGCTGACCCTCTTTGTGCAGTTTTAAGACCGTTTTATAGATAAGTTGGTGTGATGACAGTAAAAAATGGTCTGCGATCGTCAAGTGAGCAATTCGATTAATGGCAGTGTCGTCAAGAAGCAAACCGCCTAGTAAGGCTTCCTCTGCTTCTAAGTTGCTTGGTAGTAGGTTATTTTGATTCATTTTAGAATTCTTCCTCTCCACATAGGTTGACTAAGAGTTGCTCGTTGTATTGTTTTAAGCCCTTGATTAGTTGAGCTAATTCGTTGTTGGTAAAAATCTGTGTGTTTCCAGAAACAAAGGTTATACGGCAAGTATTTGCTTTTGTATTCCAGTCAATAAATTCGACATTGTCCAGATTAACTATGGTTTGACCGCTTGGGGTTTGTCTCTGTATGAAAAGGTATTTCATGGCAATCTTGGTATTTCAAAAATGGTGACAGTTGGCGACAGTGGCGACAGTTTTTTTTCTACTATTCCTGACGGGTGCGCACGCGATCGCTTTCGTTACACAACTTAACAAATTACATTTTGTATCACGTATATCTTGCTACAAAATGTCAGTTACAAACGTAGTACTGTCGCCAAGTGGCGACACTTTTGGCGACAGTAAAATGGTATATTTCGTTACAAAAATTGCCTACTGTCACCAGTCTAATAATTTTGCTTTAAGCTTTATGCTGTCTAAGTTTTAGAGCTTTAAATTAGTTTTTTGTTTCTTCTACTGTCGCCACTGTCACCACTGTCACCAGGGTAGAGAAAAATCAGCGTATTACCTCGTTTCTCAATTTTCCCTTTTCCAAAATTTTCAAGCTCATAAAAGTATTCTTTAATGGCTTCTGATTTCAGATTTCTAAAGATTCTTTTACCCCTTTGTAAATCTCGAACAGTAACTTTACCTTTTCTTTTGGCTATATCGATTATAGTTTTCAAATGTAGAGCTAACTCTTGATTTTCACAAAGAGTTTTAAACTGATACTCAGCTTGACCACAGAAGTACTGAGTTAATGTAATTGCTTTTTGCATTACATCAACATCGATCAAGTTAGAAAAACCTTTTTTATCCAAATTGAGATAAACATCGACTACGTGCAGATTCATAGCAAGTCTGGCACAATGCCCCTTAGCCTTGTTGTAAATGTGTTGCATAAAGGGGAAAGAAGATTGGAGACTACGATCACCCAAATAACTATAAAAGGCTCTAAAACGCTGGTAAGCTTCATCAGACAAGACGTAAGTACAAGCAGGTTTTGTAATTAACCATTCATACATCCCCTGAAGTAATGGTACAATTTTTGACTCTTCCTGAGTTCTATCTTTTGGTAATTCAGCTTTCCCAGAAGGCAGATGAAAATATAGAAATCTGCTAAACATTCCATCTCCATCATTTCCGTTTTGTAGAAGCTCTTGAAGCTTGTCTGGTTGAGTAGTACCGAAGATAGATAAGGAGCTTTTTAAGGCTTGAATATTCCCCTCGGCTTTGGCTCGGACGCAAACAATAGGATTCCCGTCATACATTTCTAGGTAAGCTTGACGATCACTACCTTTCCCACCCTTATACTGATCGTGGGAATCAAACCAACCTTTAAGCTCATCACAGTTTAGAAAAATCCTTTTCTCGGGGTAGGCATTAAATTGATGGACAAAAGCTTCAACAGTAGGTTTATCTATATAAGCATAATTTGGTCTATCTATTATCTTGGGCAATCCTTCTGGATAGTATTCAGCTTTTTCTTGCTTACTTAAAGAATCATACTCAGTTTTAATTTTGAGATACTCTGATTCTGCCTCTTCATGTTGTTGTAAAAATCTTTTTTGCAGATTTTTTAAAGGTTGTATAGAAAATACAGATCGTACTGTAGATTTCATGCTTCCAGGCTCGCCAACAATCATGGAATAAAGCCCACCGTTTTGATAGTAAAGTAGCCCTTTATGAATCTCAACTCGGCTATTCATATTGTGTAAGCTGCTTACACTAGCCAATATTGGGAGTATAACAGCTTCTTCTTTAATATCAAGCTGATCGCAAAAATTAATTATACAATTGGCTAATTCTCCTGGGAAATAGTCTTGTAAGTTTAATTTAGATTCTTCTAACTTGATAAGATGGTTAAGTTCTCTTTTAGTCTCTAAATCTGCTTTTTTTTCTAACTTAAATTGTTTCTCTTGGTATAGCTTTTGTAACTGGTAAAATTGAATTCCTGATTTTCTAGAGATAAAATCTAAGTCAGAAATAACTCTTGTTTCAGAAGGGTTATTTAGCTCTAATATTGTATTTATATCTCTTTCTAACTCCTCATAAGAAATACTTGGTTTACGCGATAAGAAATCATATTTCTTGGTATCAGATTCAGTTTGCTTTAATTCTTGCTGCTTAAATTGTTCTAAATACTCTTGGCAAATTTTCAAATGTTGCTCACATTGATAATAATCTCGATGAGTAATATTCCAAGTCTTAGAAGTAAAAGCCTTGAGTTGTTTACAATAGTCTAAAACTGTTTCGTAATCAGCATTCCCACACTCCACATCTAATATGAACTCTAGACTTAAAGGACTACCAGGAAAATTACTACTTAGTGAACTTGCGCTACCATTATTACTAACCATCTTAATTACCTCCTAAATAAGCTTCAAGAGATAATTCACAAACTAACTTTACGGTACAATTGAAATAATTTGTAACCGTTAAACAATTAAGATTCATTTTGAATCCTCCTTCTAGGTGTAATTTATCCAAGCACCTGGAAGTTTTTTTTTATAGATATCAGTATAAAATTACTATGCAAAATATGACCCACGATTTCTAAAAATGGGGACACGATTTCTAAAAATAGAGACACGATTTTTAAAAATAGAGACACGATTTTTAAAAATGGGGACACGATTTTTAAACACAGCAAAATTTCACTGGTAAACTATAGATAGATTCCAGGTGTTCTTGCATTTGGTATTGGATTGGGGGGAGATAAGTAAAAATCGGGTCGGCTAAACACAATCTTTACAACGTCTCCCTTTCCCTTCTATTCAATAGGTTAATATCAGATAGAAGTTACTAAAATTATATAACTAAAATCTAGGTGCTTTGGGAAAGAGGTAAAAAAGTTTATTTTACCTCTTTTAATATTATTTACTTTTTAGTTGGATTGAGCTTAATCCAACCTTTTCGATCTGCTGAAACAGCCCATCTTTCAAAAAAAGTTTTATCTCTAGACTTTCTCCCTAAAGTCCTACGTTCCCTGACACTTCTAAGTGCTATTGATTCCATTTGTGCTACCTCAATATCTTCATAAACTATCAATACGGATGAACTTTTATTAGGTTTTTTAATTCGTTGACTATTTTTTTGTGATGTTGATGAACTGACATCAGTGTTATTAATAGATTGATTATTTTTTTCTAGAACTAATGAATTAGTTTTATTCTCATCAACTTTTTGACTATCTGTATCCAATGTCAATACAAGAATCTCATTATCATTAATTTTCTTACTATCTGTATCTAGATTTGATGCAAGAATATCACTATCATTAATTTTCTTACTATCTGTATCAAATGTTGATACAATAATTTCCTGTTCTAAGGATTGACGATGATCAAGCTTATTAAATATAATTAAATCATTATCTTCTGATAATTCTTCCATAGCTTCTGATGAGGATTTTTTAAGATTTTGATTGGGAGAACTTTGATTATCTATAGAAGACACTGATGTAAGTGTAACAGTGCCTTCTATCCCTTCTGTTAAAAGAATATTGCCCTGAGAGTAATTTTTAGAGTTTAGGGTTTCTACAACCTTAGAAACAATACAATCACATTTATTTTCAAATAAAGATTCAAGCTTTTCTGATATAAATTCTTCAACTTGTTCTTTAATCGCTAAACCTAGATAACTTTTTGTATCTTCTGAAATATCATCAGAAACACAATGACTCATATACTTGGATATTTCGGCAGAAGCATTAGAGCCTCTATCTTCTGAATAGCGTTTAAAACGTTTCCAAAGATCGTAAGAACAAGTGAAAGTAGCAGTATATTTCTTACCCATGAGTATTTAAGTATTGTAAATAATCTAAATTACTTTATATAATTTTACACTGGCATCAGTGTAAATATTTAAGGAAGTAGGAAAAATTCAAAATTCAGATTCAAAAAAACCTATATAAGAACAAATTATTTTTTTTTAGAAAGTTTACAGAAACCTTACTATTTTAAGAAAAATTGTAAAAATATAAATGATAAGAAACACTAATAAGAGATTTCTTGATTTCTAAAAACAACGACTTGTATAGCTTTGACAGGAAAAGAATAATAAATTTTAGTTTCCTATTCTTTTACGAGGCAAGTAGTAAAAATAGTGAAAATCAACCTTTTTGATAAGGCTAAAATCCTTAGTAAAGAAAAATTAGCAAACTTGTTTTTGAAAGGCTTAATCAAGCCACGTGATCGAGCTTTGTTTGCTATCTGTTATTATTGCAGTTGTCGGATATCAGAAATTCTACAACTTTCAAAAACTTCGACAACCTAAAGTAAAGTAATCTTCAATAGAAATATTACTAAGAATAAACTTAATACTAAAGAAATACTGCTTTATTAAGGCTTAAAAAATTTCCCAGACAATTATTTATCTAGAATGTGTTTAAGCTCTTAGTACTTCCCTGTATACAAAGATCATCTTCAATTGATTCAAACTTCAAGAATCCTCAAGAAAGGATGTGATCGCGTTAGATTGGTAGGGGTAAACACCCACAACTTTAGGCAAACTTCTTTAATTGAACTATATTGTATTAATGTTCCTTTCCCAACTATCCAGAATATCTCTGGACATAAAACCCTACTAGCTCTGCAAGTATATTTGGAAGTTGATCCAGAAGACACAAAGAAATATTTAAATATAATAAATTTTAAAAATGAGTTTAAATAGTTAGTTTTTTTGTGAAAATATTTAATTTAAAGGAGATTTTTTAAAGATGGTAAATAAGACAATTAAAGACCTTAATAGACTAAACAAATTATCAATAAAAGAGGCAAAAAAAGTATTTTTACAACTAGGAGTTGATAAAAATATTTTAGAAACTTTAATCAAGATTTTTCATCGAGAATATAGGTATTCCCCTAAAACCCATCCAAGACCTAGCCTAATTACTAATATACTACTTAGTCAATCTATGATCGTCCCCGAAGCTGTACAAATGAATCCAGCTTTAATGGGCGGAATAGTAACACAATCTTCTCTTGTTAATAATCCTCACTCTTGGTATTGGTTAAACAAGGATTTAGCAGAAGATTTTAACTTGACACAATTCCCACTATTTATTCCCAAAAAATTTACTTTACCTAAATGCGGAATAATAATTTTACCAAATTTATTAATTCAAGAAGAGGATGAAACAGTTTATTTTATAGCTTACAATCTAGTTAATTCAAGTGAAAGAATTTACCCTATAAATAACGAAGGGGATATTACCTTAAATTTACTTCCTAATTGTTGGGGTTTGGCTTGGGTAGCTTTTGAAAGTGATGGGTCTATTTACGGTGGGATAGTGGGATTAAAGCCTAATAATTATGACGAATTTGAGCTTTACATGGATGATCAAGAATATTTAATACAGTTAAGTAAGCAACAATCAGTTGAAAGTAAATTATTATCTTTATTAATTAATTGCTTACTTTATAGTAATTCAAAGAATACTGATATAAAAGAAATAATTATTAATAAAGGGTTCGGAAAAAAACAAAATTCTAATTCACTATATTCCCCTTTGTGGATAGGTAAAAACTATCAGAGCAAAATTAAACATATTTCTAAAGGAAGCCATGCTAGTCCTAGACTTCATGTTAGACGAGGTCATTGGCGATCTGTTCCTTATGGAGAAAAAAGGTCTTTGAGAAAACAAGTATGGATACAACCTACAGTAGTGGGAGCTAAAGGTTAAGTATTAATAGTCAAGAGACTTAAAGTAAAAAATAAAAACTCTAAATTAAATCTAGGAATCAATCATATTAAGTTTAGTGATTAATTGTAAACAAATAGCAATAAATAAAAATTGAATTTATAATAGTTGTTTGACAAAATTAGTAATTAAACAACTATTTTTTTTAAAATAAAATGCCTCAATCTTTAACTGAATTACTAGGAACTAACGCTATAGCTAATTTAACCACCATTACTATTGACTTAAATGATTTCATAGATAGTAATGGCAATCCTTTATTAGCTGATGCTGCCAATGCTTCAGACCAACAGAAAGTAGCTTGTTTAATAGATGGAATTTGGCGAAATACCCAACAGGCTATAGATACTGATGGTAACGCAATTATAGATAAAACTAATGCGATAGTAGCTGTTGAGTCTTTCCAGCCTAAAACCTTTGAAACTAGGGAAGATGAGACACAAGTTAGAAATAATAGGGAGTTTGCTATTTACTCTCAAGATACTACTACTTTTGACCCTGATAACGTAATTTAATGGCTCAAGAATATTGTAAAAACACTAATTTAGCTTACGTGCGGTGGACTAATCCTAAAACTGAAGAATTAGAACAATTTAGAAGCGATTATCCACCAGTTTCTTACTCTCTAGAAGAAATTATTGAACCACCAGAATTTTATGGGGGAAAATGTCCCAACACGAATTATTATTTACGTTATCAAGGAGCAATAATAAGAAACGGAGATTTTGCATACTGGACAGATCCGCCAGTTAAAAAGGGTTTAGCTCATGTTGATTTTCCTGTTTCAAATTTAAAACTAACAGCAAATAATATTGAAATAAATTATCGTGAGGATGGATTTTTGTTTCATTGGTCTTTTGATAGAAAAGGTTTATATCCTTTTGGGAGAAATAAAACTTATGTTGTTCGAGTTGATACTCCAACTGAATCTAATAAAGTTATTTTAGTAACTAATTCAATGGGAATAAAGTTATTAAGATTTGAACCAGTAAATGGTCAAATAAATTGTGAAGAAGACAGAGATGAAGGTAGTACTAAATGTGAATTTAAAATCTTTGATACTAGAGGGCAAGTTTTTGCTAGAGAATTTCCAGATAGTTCGTGTCCTCAAGTTGGGGTTATCTGTGATAAAGAAAGATGTCCAGACAATACCTGTGCCGTTGATTGTGGTGATCATATTTGCTGCTATGACAATCGTGGTATAGCAGTTAAAAGTATTGCTAAATAACTTGAGGTAATAATCTATGTCCACTTGTGCAGACTTAGCCACTAAAGCAGAATTACAAGCATTAGAAGAGTTAATTAAAAATAAACTTGATAAATCAGAAAAAGAGGTAATTATTAATCAATCTGTTAGTACTGCCGTACCCATAGCTATTACTGGAGCTATAAGCCAACTAACTCCTGATATAACAGAGGCTTTAACCAAGGCTAAAAAAGCTTTAGGTCAAACAGTAAAAAACGCTAGTGATATTCTTAAAAATGCTGTGGGGGTAGCTGCTAACTTATCAAGTATTTTAGGTATATTAGCTCAGTTAGTAATTTTAGCTTTAGTACTTAAACATGAATTTGTTGATTTGCCAAGAATTAGAATAGAACAAAAAAGACAAGATAGAGCAATAGCACTTAATCAAGAATTAATTTTTCAGAATCGTAGAAAGATAATCGAGACTGAAAATAAACTAAGACAAGAAATTAGGCAATCAGAAGTAAGACTAAGAAATGAATTTAAAACTGATATTGCAAGAACTGAATCTGAGTTAAGAAAAGAAATTGATATAACTGAAGCTCGAATAAGAGCAGACTATAAAGCAGATATAGCCAACAGTGAAAGTAAGTTAAGAGGTGAAATTAGACAATCAGAAACCAGGTTAAGAAATGAATTTAGAACAGAAATTAGTAAATCAGAAGCGAAACTTAGAAGAGAGTTCAAAGCTGATATTACTAAAACTGAACAAAAGCTTAAGGTAGAAATACAAGAAGTAGAAACAACCTTAAATCGAAAAATAGAAGTTGTACAAATTAATTTGGAACTTTTTAAAGTTTTTACAAACGCTCGCCTTACTTCTTTAGAGGCTACTATTTCAGGTTTACAGAATACTATAAATGGTATTAGAAGTGATGTTACTAATTTAGGTAGTAGTAAAGCTGGAAAACAAGATTTAATAACTGTTATAAGACAAGTTGGTGATGTTCAAGAGATTGCTAATTTTGCTTTGAATACGGCACAAAATTCGATTAGTTTTACAGTCAATACTGGTGCTAATTCGGGAGTCAATACTCAAGACTTATCAACTGTTCAAGCTGGAATTAAAGGATTACAGTCAGATATTCAAAATTTGGAGGATACTAGTGTGCAGCAACAACAATTAGATACTTTCAGACAATCTTTAGTAAATGATTTTCAGTCTATTTTGCAGAATACAGGTTTAATAGCTGCTCCAATTCTTTTAAGAGATATTCAAGCTAACCAATTAACTCAAAACCAGGTCAGAAGTGCTACAGAGACAGGGATATGTAACTCTACTCGTCCTGGTGGTTGTTTAAATGGTAATCTTTTTAATCCTTTAAATGCTAAATTAAATAACATTTTAAATGGTATTGGGGCTGGTGCTAGTAGTGCTAATTTGGCAATTTCTAATAATATTTTGAATCGTGTTACCGATATTCAAAATGTGGTTAATAATTCGAGTTTTGGTCTATCTGCTATCAATCAATTTATGCGTAACGCTTGGCAGAATACCAAACTAGATAAGGTTATAAATGTTCTTAATACAGTTCTGGCTTTACATAATGCTTTGATGCTGTCCCGCAATTTAGCTCAAACTTTAGGGGACGTAACTACTCAAGCTTTACAGTTCCTAGGTATTAAGGATGCTGAAGGACAAGCAATAGATATTAACAGTTTTATTGGTAATACTATTAATACTTGGATTACTAACCTAATTGGTGCTGAAACTTACGCTAATATCCAAACTAGTTGGATTAATTTAAATCGAATTATGGTAGCTGCTCAAGGGATAGTTTATGCGGTACAGGGTATTAAAAATGCCGTACTTGAGGGATTAGAAACTGTAGGTAGTTGGACGGCAAAAATAGGTAATAATATGATAATTCAGGGCTTGTTAGAAGATCGATCATTTCCCTGGATGAATGAAAATGTAAACTTTAGAAACCCTTTTAGTAGATTTATTCAGAAGATAGAAAACACAGAAGAGGTAGTAAGTCAAGTTAATAATTTAGTTAGTTCTGGAATAGAAGCACAAGAAAATTTTAATCAGATAATCGACAACAGTAATGAACTAGTTACGTCCTCAGAAGAATTACAAAATAACTTAGCTCAGTTTGACTTAGATAAAGAAGCTATTGAAGATGCAGCAAGTCAAGAGAGTGTCTCGCCAGAAATTAATAATAGAGATTTAATTAAAGATGAAGCAACCGAAGTCAATAATTAAATTATTATGCCCGTATCTAGAAATTGGAGAAATTTAAGAGACTTTCTTAGGAAAAGTTATAACCGTGAAGTAAATGAGTGGTTTAGGGATATAGAAGACCCTTTACCTGATAATTCTACTAGTCGGAAAAATGCCAAGAGAGCTTGTTTGATACTTCCTACAGAAAGTCAAAATACAGCTTTATTGAAAGCATTAACTTTTAGATTTGTGGTGCAGAGAGTACATCTTAGACCTGATATATACGGAATGCCTATTGGTGGTATTGATTCTATTAGAGTTTATCGCCCACAAATTCAATTCTTTTTTCAGGAAGATGAAATTGATACAGAACCAGGATTTGACAGGGTAGAAGGTAGGATATCTTACAGGTTAATGAATCAAACTTCTGAAACAATAAGCTTAAGTGAATTAAGAACTATTGCTAATCGAATAAAAACAGAATTTGGAACTGGTAGAGGATATGTATGGAGAAAGGGAAAAACTTTATATTCTTATACAGATAAATTAAATGGATATCAATTGCAAATTCTTGGTAGAAATGAAAGCGACGCTAAAGAATTGATTACTAAAGTTTTAGCAACTAATTCTGATACTCCAGATTGGATAAATTTAAGTATTAAAGATGCTGAAAATCCCACAAGAGCATATCCTACAATGCCACTAAGAAAAAATATTTTAGGAACAGGTGAGAGGCAACAGAGAAAACGCCCTATTGCTGATGTTAGATTTCAATATACTGTTGCTCGCCTTCATGGCAAAAATAACCCAGTAGTGCTAATTGATAGGAGTGGCAGATATTATAATCCCCTGGTCACTTAATTGATTAAATTTACTTTCTATATTGTGAAAGGTCTAACCTTTCCGCAGTCTGCTATTAAGCTTCAATAAAGATATAACTGTACTAGAAAGTCCTTCATTACTTGAATATCCAATTATGGCGCGTCGATTTTCTCGTCTAGAATATGCTAGAAAACTGTTAAAAACTTCTTCAACTAGTCCTGAAGGTTCTGCCCCTGCTGGGAGTTTTTTAGAAACTTATCAGAGATATGCCAGGGGAGATATCCAAATAACAATTAACAGAGATGCTGATAGTTTACCAGGTAAGCTTAATAGGGTTGGAATATCTGCTTTTGGTAGTCCATATGTTGCCGATCAATTCACAGAAGTTACCTTTAGTAATCGGGCTGCTCAAGAGGCTATAATTTCAACTTTAATCACTGCTTCCAATCATGAATCGGTAGATAATGCTATCCCTCCCGATAAAGGTTTTATTCCTGCAAAGTTTACGGTATTTATTACCTCAGAAACTCCTAGTACAACAACTGAGACTTCTACTATCACTGGTTTATCTTATCAAAAAAGAGATGGGGCAAGCTTTACCGTTCCTTATGGTCAAAATAATACAAATCAATTTGAAACTCAAGTAAGAGCAAATATTTTTTCTGCCTTTAATAATGTTTCTAGGGCAACAACTATTACTTTTAATAGTGAAGAATTTAAGAGTAGGGGAACATGAAAAGTTTATTCGCTTTGGAAATTCCTTCTAATGCCTATCGCGATCATTATTTACATGAACTTGAAAAAGAATTTCAAGCTCATATCGATATGGAACAAGCCCGTGATAAGTGGCTTAAGGGTAAAATTCCTATTGACGAATTTTTAGTAAGACTTGAACAATTGAACGTAAATATTGATAGTTATTTACGCATTGTTGAAGATAATTTAAGATTTGTAGGAATACTTTAAATTA
>JAAUYD010230568.1_pt1 | contig 14421 bp, 7 predicted proteins | sample 7278101 | NCBI WGS metagenome assembly JAAUYD01 (sample SAMN14350128, study PRJNA611818) | marine sediment metagenome | isolation source: surface marine sediment (0.6m) | place: French Polynesia: Moorea | collected 2018-08
GAAAATCCCCCTGCCCCCTTTTTCAAGGGGGATTCTTTTCTGGCGATCCTACGCTATAAAAACACCCAAAAATCCTTAACCGAATGCCATTGCCCTTTTTCAAGGGGGAGGGCTCTACCTGCACCAGCATCACTTGAGACCGCCACTTGTGGCGGAAATCATGCCACCGGTTTACCAGTGGTATTGACTAGATACGTCGACAATACTGTCCATCGATAATCAGTTGCGGGGTGTTTTCTACTCCATCCAGGAGTATCTCGTTGTACCCTCACTCGGATTGCGGGATCAACACCGCCCTCCCCCAACGTCCGAACATCCACCTCCCCATGCGACCAAATGCAAAAACAAACACCTCAATAGAAACCTTGTAATATATGGGTTGTTTCGCTATATTCAGGTATCAAGGGTTTTTGTGTGAATCTCAACCAAGGGACGTGCCATGGGAAGAATTACAGTTTTGTTTAATTTGTTCAGCGTGCTGTGGATCTCTTTGTGTCTAGGCACTGGCGCTTGCTCTGATGAGGGGCGACCGGACAGTGCTGGTGATGCTGATAGCGATTCTGATAGCGATTCTGATAGCGATTCTGATAGCGACTCTGACAGTGATGCCGACAGTGACTCTGATAGCGATTCAGACACTGATTCAGACAGTGATGCCGACACTGACACGGATACTGACACAGACAGCGATTCAGATACTGATACGGACACCGATACAGACAGCGATACTGATACCGATACAGACACGGATACAGATACGGATTCCGATACTGACACCGACACGGATACAGAGACCGTTGATGCAGTAGGATACGAATATATCGTACATATTGAAGATGATCAGGACATGGCCAAGCTTCAAGAATATGCAGAACGCTGGCGCCCTTACAGTAAGGCACTGTGGAAAGGGGCCGAGGGCCAGCAATACGTCAAGAAGCTCACCATCAAAGATCGCTCCCCTGAGGATTATGCCAACTCTGACGTGTTTATCTTATCGGGCGAGATCGATTCCTTTTCTACGGCGAGTTGCGGCGGTGCCACAGCCTGTGTCAAATGGGGAAGTCAGGGCATACTCATGTTTATCGGCGGTACCCTGAGCGCTGGTGTGTATGGGCATGAGCACGGTCACTATGAGTTTCGAATGGCTGAAGAATACGACCAACCCAAGTGTCTGGACTGTTTCATGGCAGATACGACCCATAAATACTGCGATGAGACCTACCACGTGGAAGGCGCACAGGAACATCAACCCAGTGGCTGGGAGGGATCCTGTTGGGAAATAATACTGAAATACTACCACAGCCCAACCGATGCGCATCCCTGGGAGCACCCGAACCCAGATTACGACGAGAACAGCAGTCCCCCGGATTTTGAGCTGGTAATCGAAGACAACTAACTTTTAAGGAGATGGTACGATGATGTATTCAATATATAAAAGACAGTTCAACGTTCTTTGGATATTGCTGGCTGCGATAGCAATCGCATGGGGGTGTGAAAAGTCAGAAACAACAATACAAAATCCCATCTCAAAAAAGGCGCTTGCATTGCCGGTTCATGTTCACCTGGCGCCGGGCGCTGCTGAACATATCCCCATGAGCGGCGTCTTGATAACACTGACGCGGATGGATGGGGAAAACACCGAAGTGGACAAAGCACCCAAGCGTCGCCAATACAGGGGCTGGGTGCGCCAAGATGGGAAATGGTACGGTCCAAAGATATTGAGAGGTCGCTATCGCGTTTCAGCTGCTGCAGAAGGCATGGCAACGAGTGTTGGCGAAGTGCTGGACTACACCCATCCCAACCAGTTGCCCCGGCTGAAGTTGAATGTGAGCAATGTGCTTAACGTCGTCGTGCGGCTCTATGACAATAGTACCAAACTTTTTATCGATGATGCGGACGTCACCCTGTCGCCAGTCAATTGCAAAACCGACTGCGATGCCCTAGCGCTGGGTATTCACCGGGGAAGCTATGTGTTGAACAATATACCCCCCGGCACCTATGCGTTGAGCATCAACTCCCCTGGCTATGTTGCCCATCCGGTCAGGCGCGTGGCCCTGAACGATGCCATCTCAGTCATAGAGCGTTCATTGGATCCTGGCACTTTTGCTCGGGGTCAGGTGGTGATGGGGGGTAACCCTCTCCCTGGCGTTAAGGTAGTTGCGTCAAAAGATCACGGTGTTGATTGGGTTGAAACCATAACCGATGAGGATGGGGCGTTCGAGCTCGGTCCAATGAATCCGGGTTCGTATTATCTGATCGCAGTCTCCAGCAACAGCGCTCCTTATTACGAACCCAAATGGCAGGTGCTGGAAGATGGCAACCAACGCAGCAAGACCATTGAACTGCTACAGGGAGCTGGCTTTGAAGGCGTGATCACAGACGATGCTGGAAACCCCTTGTCAGGAGTAAAAATCTACGCTGAACCCCAGGGGGCACCCCTAGGCGGCCTTCGCGTTCAAGAGGCTGTCTCAGGTGCGGACGGAACGTACCGCTTCGATCATCTGGGTGAAGATGTTGTTCATCTGCGCTTCTCCCACCCCAACTTCATATCGATGAAACAACACTATGCCGCCCTGCTGGATGCCATGGATCGGGGTGATTCCGAGGTTCAGCTGGGACACCAGTCAGGCGAAGTGACCATCCAGATACTCGACGAGGCATCTGGACAGCCGCTCAAGGGCGTGGCGCTCAAAGTCGATGGATTTAGACACCCGATATATGCAACTGATACGAACGAGCGCGGCGCTGCAACATTCATCGGTAGCCTGAAACAGGCCTACACCATGGTCGCAACCCTGGACGGGTTTATGGGTGAAACATTCAATGTGCACCCTCAAGAGCACCGAAGTGTTCAAACGGTTCGATTGCACAAGCTCGCCCGGCTGTCTGGCCAGGCTCGCATCAAAGGAACGAACTGGATGCCCAATGGTGCTCAGATCCTGCTGAGGCAAGGCAAGACCCGAATGTCATCGCGCGTCATAAACGGTTCTTTTGACTTGGGGCGCATCCAGCCCGGAGACTATGAAATATCTCTTCGTCTGTTCGACATGGGCCAATCCAAGTGGCAGCCGATGCACATAGAGAGCGGAGCAGACATTTCTAATTTATCATTAACCCTCCCACCGATTGATTGGTCCTCCAAGTAGGGACGTCCCTTTTCTCATACGGTCAAATTCCTCTTGCCGGCGCTACTGCCTGGATGGCATCCCTTGTTTTGGAGCCATTGCCATGAAGGGGATAGAAAATAAAATACCGATCGCTGTGATCGTCGTGTTGGGGCTTTCCAATCTGGTCGCCTCGTCCCTTGTTGGACTCGGGGATGCCGAGGCGCTCTATTATTGCTATGGCAAGCATCCCTCCTTGAGCTACCTGGATCATCCACCCCTCATCGGCTGGCTACTCTTTGTGGCCACATGGGCATTGGGAACCTCTGTGTTCTCGGTTCGCATTGTTTCATTTGCCATGTGCGCCTTGGCTGTCCTGTTCATGACCCTGCTCACCCGGACCATCTATGGTCAACGGGCTGCAAACTGGTCTTGTCTGCTGCTGCTCGGCACCCCGATTTTCTCCGTGGGCATGATCGCTGCCACCCCAGATGCACCGCTTACAGTACTTTGGATCATCTTTACTTGGCAGTTGTACTGCGCACTCAGGCATGACCGAGTGACAGCATGGACGCAACTCGGGCGCCCTACCCTGCTCGGGTGTTTGCTGGGGCTCTCTTTTCTGGCCAAATACACGGGAGCCTGCCTGATCGTTACTGTCCTTATCATTGTCTCACGACCCCAAGGCCGCATGTGGCTTCGCCGCCCTGGATTCTGGTTGGGGGTCTTAGCAGCAGCAGTTGTGGCCAGCCCGGTCTTCATCTGGAACATAGACCACGCATGGGCTGGCGCATATCACCGCCTGGTTTGGACACAAACGTCTTCAGGGCTGAGCTTACGAAATGCAGGGGCACTCTTGGGAGGGCAGGCCCTCTATATTGGCGTGCCAATGCTGGTGATCTTCTGTTGGGCAGGCATCCGTACATGGCAACAGCGGGGACGACATTCAGATCCCCTCTTGCTGCTCTATGCCAGCCTACCTGCACTTGCCGCAACATATGGCCTTGTCCTGTGGTCTCCAGTGGCCGAGCCCCACTGGCCAGCAGCTGGATACCTGCCCCTGTTTGTAGCTGCTGCAGGCGCCATCTCAGCAAGCAGTGCCAAAATTCAGCAGCTCGCGCGCGTGGCCGTTGGCTTGGGTATCATGGCCCTCTTGATACTCCAATTGCTCGTGCTCACCCCGATATTGCCGTTTGTTACCCCACAAGCCCTGTACCAGCCCAAGTACGACCTGGCCAACGAGCTTCAGGGCTGGCCTGAAGTGGCAGAGACAATCCGAAAGCTCAATGGGGATCGCAACCCTGTGGTGGCCGCGTTCTACACCCAATGCAGCCAGCTGACCTTCGCGCTCAGCAATCCAGGGGATCCACCGGTGCGCTGCGTATCAAAAGAAGTCGATGACTTTGATCTGTGGCACGGCCCCCTGGATCCCAATATCGATAGGGCCCTGTTCGTCACTGATAATCGCTTTGATCACGACCCCAAAACTGTGGTCCCAGGACTTCACCCCATGGCTGAAACGGTGGTTCCTATTCACCGCGCCGGCCGCGTGGTAAGACAGTTTCGCATTATAGAGCTCAAGCGACCGGAAAAATAGGGAGATACAGCCTACGCTCTCTCTCTTTTTATCACCACTAACGTCACGTCGTCTTCGATTGAATACCCTTCCATGGCATCTAAAATGCCCTTTTCTATCTCTTGGACAGGCTGATCTCCGCGCTGTTTAAACGCGTGAACAAGTAAGTCCATGGAGAAGAGATCCTTACTTTCCGATAATGCTTCGGTAATGCCATCGGTAAACAGCAGCATGGCATCCCCTGGGTTCAGACATAGGGTATCGATAGTCAGCATATCTCCGATTTCGTCAGTGATGCCGAGCCACATGCCGTTGGTCTCGATAGTCTCCACCTCGCCCGATGCTGATCGAAATATCAGAATGTCTTGGTGAAGGCCCGAGAAATAAAAGATGCCATCGTCATGGCAGGAAAGGAGGGTGAGGGTCATGTACTTGTTCTCACCCAATCTTAGGATGTTGTCATAAATCACTCTGTTTACGACTTTGAGAATTGCCGCCGGGGATTCGTGTTTATGGGTTTCGAGCACCGACCGAATCGAGGTCTGCACCATCATCATCACCAGCCCGGCCGCGACCCCGTGTCCTGAGACGTCTCCGATGATAATCCAGTGGGTACCCTCGATATTGATGACGTCGTGATAATCCCCGCCGACTTCATCCGCTGGCTTCGTAAAGGCGGCGATGTCATAGCCGGGAATGGCCGGTTCCTCGGGCAGCAGCACGGTCTGGATTTTTTTGGCCAATATCATCTCGCCCCACAGGGCGTCTTTGGCCTCTGTGAGCTGCTGATTGGTTTGGGATAGTTGGGCGGTTCTCTGCTTTACGATGCCTTCTAGTTTGCGCTTTGCAAGAATTTGTTGTCTGGAGTAGATGCGCGCCACGCTGACGAGCAACAGCAGTGAAGCAGCGAGATATCCAGCGTATGCCCAGCCGGTCCTGTACCACGGCGGCAATATGGAAAAGCGAAAGGCCGCGGGTCGGCTTTCATGGCCAAAGATGTTCTTGGCCTTGACTTCAAAGCGATACTTCCCTTCAGGTAAATTTGTATACTCCTTGCGCGCGCTGCTGGACCAGGAACTCCACGCCTCATCGAAGCCGTGCAATTTATACTGATACAATGTGTCAGATGCGAATTCATAAAAGCTGGCTGAGTACTCAAAGGTCAAACTATTCTGGCTGTAGGCCAACCTGGGGACCAGTCGGTCGGGCTGCTCCAGGGTCGAAGTTCGTATCCCCGCAGATTTGCCGGTGTTGGTGTCTACATAATAAGTACCCTCGAAGATTGACTGTGTGTTTTGGATGAGGACGCGACGTATCAGCGCGCTGAAGTCTGCCCAATAGGATTTGGACACGGTGGGGTCGAATCGGTACAGAACCTGGCCCAAACCGATCCAAATCACACCATCAGGGTCACTCCATAATGGAATCAAGGAGTTTGCACTGGTTTTAACTTTGCTGAACACATTGTGGATCCAGGTGAATGTGCCGTCTCGTCGCTTTTTTAAAAGCCCGAGTCCCTTTTGTGTGTTTAGAATGAGATCATCTTGGTGCTTAATGCCAAATTTGGGTTTTAGTCCGAATTTATCCAGCACCGGGTTCAACGCTGGGTGTGGTTCAAAGCGTATCCTCTCCAATGGCTGCACACGTTCATCCGGGAAAACCGCGCGAAAGATGCCGGCCTCACACGCAACGAGCAACTCTTTATTATGCCATACAGCAGTGGGCTCAGTTAAGTCGGGGAGCCCATCAGCTTGGGTATAATGCTCAAACTGGATCTGACTCGAGTCTGTTTCGCTTGGCCATAGCCGCAAAAAGCCATCTTTCCGCGTCGCGACCCATAGGTTGTCCTTGCCATCTGCTTCCATCAAGGTGACATCGGCTGTCTTCTCATCTGGTTCCATGATCTCAATCCATTTGGCCCTGGATGCCAGATTTGATCCGGTAGTTTCATCTCGGACTGAACCGTCCGGGGGCGGTGGAAGATCCACTGCGGCCAAGCCGTGGTTATACGCACCGACAAAGACACGATGGGGTAACAGTCGTTGGAATTTCCCAAAAGCCATCACAGCCACTGGCGTGGAACCGCCTGGGCACAATTTTGCCGGACCGTCATATGGAATCTCAAAAACTTTGCCACCTATGCCGGCCAGGAGGATATCGCCGTCAGAAAAAAGCGCGTAACAGGGAGCATCCGTATTTTCTACAAGCTGAAGCGCGCCATCGCTACCCGACTTGTGGGCTTGGTCTACATGAAGGTAATAGACCCCGATGTGACTACCGATATACAACCTGCCGCGATACCGGGTGAGCGAAGTGATATTAGAGGTGATGCCGTGGCGCTTATCAAACAGTGTCCACGGAGAGCTCATCTCCAGATAGGCGATCCCATCCATTGTCGCGGCCCAAACGTTTTGGTCTCGGTCGACAAAGACCGATATCACAGTCTCGCAGCTAAGCCCTCTTTGCTTGCCCACAACGCGTGTGATGCGACCAGACGGGTCCAAAAAGACAACACCGTGAGACCACGAAGCAATGACATACGAACCACTCGGCAACTGCGCCGCTGAATAATAGAAGGAAATTGGGCCGCCATGATTATAATCGGAGTTGGATATTGTTTCTAACAGGTTCTGTCCCCCTGCTTTTGCAGCACCTTGAGCACCATCAAGGGCGTACAGAAAACCGCCCTTGAGATCCGTGGCGAAAAGCAGCCTACCGCTTGAATGGGGCAGGATTACCATGCGCCCCATCGCTGCTCTGGAAAAATGCTCGGTCCCTGGAAGCATGGCCATCTTTCCAGCACAGATGCGCCAGACGCCTTTGTACAAACCCGGAATATAGAGGTCATCGCCGACCTTGAAGGCAAAGGGGCCCTCGAAATGGTTCGGCCATGTTTCCATTTGGCCGTCGATCCATCTGAAAATGAATTTTTGTGTAAAAAAATACACGCCATGGGATGTGGCTGCACATGACCATACATCTTGGAATTCCCGATGTTTTTCCGAGATCTTCGGTACCAGGGATTGATAGGTCATGCGTCCTTTGTCATCGGCGGCCAAATACCCAATTTCACCCTTTCCCCCGACATAGACGATCCCATTGTCGTCTACGGTCAAAGATCTGGTGATGTATTTGTTTTTGAGCTGGATTAAACGCCACCGAACCCCGTCAAACTCGAGCACGCCTTTGTTGTTGCCGAAATACATCACACCGCGCTTATCCTGGGTAATGGACCAGTTTTGCTCTTCAGCGCCGTAGTCAGCAGCGGTGTAGGTGTGGATAAACGGCAGACCAGGTGCCATTCTGTGTGTGCTGTTGAAATCCTGCACCGGATCAGCAAGGGCGGTTGAGATACTAAACAGATAGATTACCAAGCACCCAACGACCCAGCGGACTCGTTTGGCAGATGCTTCCATCCTTATCTGTTTATCGGTTGTGGCTGTAATTATTTAATAATTCGTCTGTTTACCTTGCGCGTGGTAAGACAGTTTTGCATTATGCCGGGAGATTAGGAGGCGCTTACATGACCCTGTTAGGCAATCTTATTTGGTTGGTGTTTGGGGGTATTTTTATTTTTTTGCACTATGCCGTGTCAGGCGTGTTGTTGCTGCTGACCATTATCGGCATTCCCTTTGCCGTGCAAATCTTCAAGCTCGCAGTGCTCAGCCTCTGGCCCTTTGGCAAGACCATCGTGGACCGCGGCGGTGGGTCTGGGTGCCTGGGGGTAATCATGAATATCCTCTGGCTCCTCCTCGGGGGCATCTGGATTTCGATCCACCACCTGGTGTGGGCCATCCTGCTGGGCATTACCATCGTGGGATTGCCCTTTGCCAAGCAACACATCAAGCTCGCCGGCCTCGCCCTGGTTCCGTTTGGAAAGGATATTGAATAAAAGCACCGTTTAGACATTGGATAATGCTGGCCAAAAAGCATTGTATTCCAAAATAGCCTTGACTGTTTTGGAGTACGGGTTATTTTGGACATATGGCGATTGTCCGCGATATCTCACCGTTTATTGTCAAAGACCTCAAAAGAAAGATGGTCTTTGTCGGTGGACCTCGCCAAGTTGGCAAAACCACCATGGCGCGGACCATCTTGCATGACCATTTTTCCGATGGCAGCTATTTCAACTGGGACTATGATGAGGATCGCCAGGCAATCCTGGGAAAAAAATGGACCGATGAAAATCCCCTGCTGGTGTTCGACGAATTACACAAACATCCAAGGTGGAAGTCTTGGCTCAAGGGTATTTACGACGTCTCAAAGGACAAGCACCGCTTTTTAGTAACCGGGTCAGCGCGTTTGGATATTTACCGTCGCGGCGGGGATTCTTTGATGGGCCGGTATCACTATTGGAGACTCCATCCATTCACGCTAGATGAAATACCCCAAGGATTCTCTGGGGCACAGGCCATGAGCAGGCTAATACGTGTCGGCGGGTTTCCCGAGCCATTTTTGGATGGGGATGAGCGAGAGGCAAGACGGTGGCGCAGGGAGCGTTTTGATCGGGTGATTCGCGAAGACATCCGAGATCTGGACTCTGTACGCAACATCGCCACTCTTAGTATCATGCTGGATCTCTTGCGCACCCGCGTCGGCGGTATGATTGTGGTCTCGAATTTGGCCCAAGATTTGGATGTGTCGCCAAAGACGGTCAAATCCTGGCTTGAAATATTTGAGAGGATGTATCTCGTCTTCTCGGTCAAGCCATACACCCGCTCACTTCCCCGCGCGGTCAAGAAGCCGCCCAAAGTCTATTTCTTTGACAATGCAGATGTACTGGGAGAAGAAGGCCCTCGGTTCGAGAACCTCGTTGCTACCACCCTACTAAGGCGTCTTCACTTTAAGGAGGACCGGGAGGGCTACCGCTACGAACTGAGATACCTTCGAGACAAAGAAGGCCGAGAGGTGGATTTTGTCATCTTGAAGGACGGCGAACTAGAGGAGTTAATCGAGGTCAAGCACGCGGATGATACACCGTCTAAGTCACTCAAATACTACGCAGAGAAGTTAAGGCCCAAACGCGCTACTCAGATAGTCGCCAATATAAAGCGCCCCTATGACCGAAACCAGCTCCGAGTGATCGATCCCATTTCGTACTTTCAGGATACGCGACACCAGTTCTTTGGTTGAAGTATGGGGCAAGTTGCCCCTCGGCCCCCACCCCGGCCCTTCCCCGATGGACGCTTGGACGCTGGGGGAGGGTGAAATTGTTGCATTTCCTTTGGGATATCTACTTGAGGTGAGCCTCGGCTCGGGCTGATGGTAGGTATATCGTCATGGTCGTGCCTTTTCCAAGAACGCTATGGGCTTTGATTTTACCGTGGTGGCTTTCAACGGTACGAGTGGCTAAGGTGAGGCCGAGCCCCTCACCTGTCCAGTTGTCTTTGGTGGTGAAAAACGGATCGAATATCCGGTTCAGGTTTTCTTTGGCGATGCCCTTGCCCGTATCACTTATTGCAATTTTAATTACCTGGTCTTCAACGATTGATGTCTGCATGGATATTGTACCGCCGTCTGGCATGGCATTGCAGGCGTTTTTGATAAGCGCTTCAAAGACCTCGTGCAAGTCTGAGGGAACGCCCATAAGATGGCGCGTTGCTGCCTCGAATTCGATTCGCAACTGAATGTCTTGTTTTGAGAACACCTCGTCAAAATCCAACGCGATTTTTTCGATCAGGTCCGACAGATCTATTTCAGTAAAGTCTTTGCCCTTGTAGGTTTGGGAAAATTTCAACACCCTGCCAACGATATCTTTAATGCGCAGGGAGTGCTTCTCGACATGCCTTAGCATATCTGTATATTCGTCCAGGGATTGGTCTTTTTGGGCCATGTTGATCATGAGTTGAATAAAGCCCAAAATTCCTGTTAGCGGATTATTGATTTCGTGGGCAATGCCAGCTCCCAGGGACGTAACAGCAGCGATCTTTTGCGAATGAACCAACTGCTCCTGTACTTCCCTGAGCTCAAGTGTCTGCTCTTCCACGCGCTGTTGGAGTTCCTGGTTCCACTGTCGAATTTCAGCATCCCTTTGGCCGATCTCCTCTCCCATTCTATTAAATGTCCCTGAGAGCGCTGCCAGCTCATCTCTACCTTCAGCCTTGAGCCGGTAGTTGAAATTTCCCTTGGCAAACTCCGATGCGCTGTGCACCAGATTTTTAATGGGGATGGTGATACTTCGTCCCAATAACAGGCCGCTAGTGGCTGCAACAATCACACTAATCACGAGCCAGAACAGGGTTTGCAGCCGCATTTTGTTTGATGACGTAAATGCCTCCTGGGCTGCTTGTTCGGCAATGACCGCCCAGTCATTTGGCATTGGGGCCACAGTGGCGAGAAGCATCGTGCCCTGGTGGTTTTCATATTTTAATTCCACGGGCTGACCGCCTGATATCCCAACTTTTAGGTGCTCGTGAATTGGCTTGAGTGGTGTTGCGTTTCCGGATCCACAAACAACCCGCTTCAAAGGATCCACCAACATTACGGTCAACCCGCTGGCATCTGATGTGTTTTCCCGTAGCTCTTTGCAGACTTGACCCATTGAAATGCCCACTGAAACGACCCACGGGCTACTCTGATCTTGCCCGGCCACGCTGAACGCCATTGGCAGGATGGGCAATATATCAGGGGAAGGTGTAAAAATATCGCCAACGCCAATCCCATGCTTCTTTGCATCGTCAAAGGGGATTTTATTGGCAAACGCCTTTAAAGTCAGCAGGTTAACTGTCGAATGTTTATTTAGTTTTTTAACTGATGATGCGCTATCCAGATACACACTCGGCCTCAACCCTTGGCCGGTTTGATCCAGCAGGGTAACGACTGCGATTTCATTCAGCTGCTGGTAAATCAACCATAGCGCGCCATCTTTTTCTTCATCGGTGAGTTCGCCCCATGAGATGGTTTGAATGGCTTGTGTCAGGGTTTCTCTATAAGTATCGAGTTGGGCCTGCAGCAGTTTAGCGCCTGCTCCGGCGGTCATGCTGCGGATCTCTTTGACTTTCTCGTCAAACGCCCGTTGGTGCACCCCCAAGGTCGAATACGCGGAGATGGCCAGGGGGACGATGGCGACAAACACAATAATAACAACTAGTTTTGTTCTCAGGCGCATGAAATTTTGCAGTAGCTAGATTTAAATAAAGCTTAGCACGGTTTCGCTGGCTGGCTTGTCGAACAAAGCAATAAAACGGTCAGTTCTGAGTGCGGTAGATGCGTAGGCCGTTGGAACCGTTGCCCACTGCAATGTAGAGATAATTTATGCCTTTAAAATGAACTGACACAGCATCCAGGATTCGCGTGTTTTCCACAGGATCTCCCAAACCGTTTCCCCCCAGTCCCTGGCACGGGATGTCAATGCCTGGAATGCAGCCGCCCTGCCCTTCGAATTCAAAGATCTCCGTTGGTCTCACAATGCCGTTTCTGGTTCTGTAGATGGATACACCACTGTCGTTATTGAAGCCCATGTACAACCTGTCGCCGTTGACAATGAGCAGCGTGGCCTGTTCGTTTTCGTCGTTGTTGAATTGGGACAAGTAAGTAAAACTCAAGATGTTAGGCGCAACATGACGCCAATCCAATGTATCGCAGGCATCTGGGTCGCTGGTATATTCGGGATAACAAGTCCATAGTTGGGCACCCCTGGTGAATACTGAAGACGACTCGACATTTCGAATGAGATAAATGTTGTCGTTGAACACCACCATTGCCGGCCAAGCCTTGTCCCCGGGTTCGATGGCGCTGGTTTTTTCCGTGGTTACAGAGTCGAATGCGATGTATTCGAGAGAATAACGCGGCGTGATGTCCTTCCAGTGATCCGGCCAGTTTTTGTAATCCAGTGGTGTGGTGGTGGTGGCACGCACCAAGCCGCCGTTGTTTCCGATATAGAGGAGATCGTTGTAATCTCCTATAAAATCGATAAGTTGGGTGTTTGCATCGTTTTGGGGATCTCCACCGCTTCCAATGGCGGGCATTTCTTCAGCATCGAGATAACATGAAGTGTGCACCCCTAAATCGCAGGCCTCGCCTCCGTTGGAATTCTGTATCGTGTCCAGGCCTTGGCTGCTGGTAGTGGGGGTGTCCTCAACCGACACCAGGTAGGGGCGTTTCCCCCCAGTATCAGGCAGGCCCAGAAACACCCTGTCGTCAAACACATGGAGAGCAGCAAACCCTTCAGTTGCACCACCGATGTTATCTTCGTTGTCTACATATTGCATGTTAAGCGTGGTATCAGCGTCGTCAGACATGTAGACGTACTCGAGCTTGCCACTGCTGTTCGCACCGCCGATGACGAGCCATTCCGTGCCCTGGATGGTGCCTGCTGTAAAAAGACCACGGCCGTTTTCGTTGTCTGGACCGCATTCGTAGGTATCTTTGTCGCAGCCGTCCCGACCGATGGAAGGAAATGGGCCGGGCTGGTTGTTGTCACTGGTGTTGCCACCGGTTTCGTCTTTGTAGAAACTAAAGGAAATGGATTCAGGAGACGACCCATCTCCGTTCATGCGAATGGCGCCCGTGCCGTCGGCATTGGGCCCTAGGTAAACGCGATTGCGATATTCGAAGATGTAGGAGAAGGGAGTACCATCCCCGAGCGGGTCTACGGCAATGGGGCCATCGTCGAACCCAATGATGGACTCCCCAATTCCGAGGAAACTGCTGCGATCGTGGGGATTTGCCCCCAATGTAGGGCCACTGGCAGCGCGGATCGCTCCCCAGCTGGCATTGTCAAACCCATCGCCATCCAATCCATTGGCGGCAATCACCGTGTAGAGTCCGCCTTGTTGAGCATTTGTGTGTTTCAGAACTACCCAGTTATCGTATGGTGCCCCAGGGATGGCTGCTTGGTCAATCGGTCCAAGATCAGAGACACCAAGGAGCGAATATCTATTCGCGCACGCTTCTGGGGTGTTACAATCGCCACTTCCCGGCGTATCCGGACCTGCGAGCACCGGCTTGGTGAAAATGAGTTGGAGACCAGTTTCTATCAGCGCTCGTGCCTCAAGTAACCGAAACACCTCGACGCCCTGGAAATCCGCATAATCCGGATCCGTCATGCTATTGCCGAACGCGTCTGTCAGGTTAGATGCCTTGACCGTGTAGGTTTGGTCCTGTGCGTTTGCCGACAGGGCAATCTCGACAGTTCTGTCGTCAATTATCGAGACGTCGTTGATTGTAAAATCACCGGTTTGGGCGCAAATAGACGGATCTCCGTCAAAATCTTCAATGCAGTAATTGGCCTCACTGGTCACTGCTCCTTCTGACATCGCTTCGCTAAATCGAACCCTCACGTGGGTTGCATCAATTGCAAAGGCATACTTTATCCACGGATCAAGACCGTTGTCAGTTTCCGTGTCAGTATCAGTTTCCGTATCAGTGTCGGTGTTCGTATCAGTCTCGGTGTCAGTGTCGGTGTCAGTCGCTGTTTCCGAGTCAGTTTCGGTATCAGTTGCTGTTTCCGTATCAGTGTCTGTGTTCGTATCAGTTTCCGTCTCCGTATCGGTTTCGGTCTCTGTTTCGGTATCAGTATCAGTTTCCGTATCAGTGTCTGTGTTCGTATCAGTTTCCGTCTCCGTATCGGTTTCAGTCTCTGTTTCGGTATCAGTTGCTGTTTCTGTATCCGTGTCTGTGTTCGTATCCGTTTCCGTATGAGAATCAGTATCGGTCTCTGTTTCCGTATCAGAATCAGTATCGGTCTCTGTTTCCGTATCAGAATCAGTATCGGTCTCTGTTTCCGTATCAGAATCAGTA